>SDBV01009088.1_pt1 | contig 13272 bp, 13 predicted proteins | sample 2277081 | NCBI WGS metagenome assembly SDBV01 (sample SAMN10402039, study PRJNA504765) | marine sediment metagenome | isolation source: marine sediment core GS10_PC15, 223 cmbsf | place: Arctic Ocean: Southern Knipovich Ridge | collected 2010
CTGGTTCAAAGTATGCCCAATTCACCGACATTAATGCTCAACGGTAGGCCGTTAGTTCTTACCGAGCATTGTCAGACTGTCGGCGACAAAGGCGATATTATGCTTTGCGACTGGAAGCAATATCTCATCGGCCAAAAGGCAGGAACATCAGCGATTGCTATGGCTTCAAGTATCCATCTGGCGTTCGATTATGATGAGACGGTTTTCCGTTTCGTTATGCGATACGATGGTCAGCCGTGGCCGTCTGCCGCACTGACACCGAGGAATAGCACCATTACGCTGTCGCCGTTTGTTACTTTGGCTGAGCGTACGTAAAATTAACAGGTTTGAAACATATTTTTTAGGCTTTTCAACTATTGCCTTGACTCTCCCGCCTTCGTCCTCTACCACTCCGTAGTTAGTTGGGTCTTCTACCTTTCTAACCCCTATTGTGGCCGCGGTCTCATGATTTTTAACGATGTTGTTGATGTCTTCAGATGATATCAATGTATCTCCGTTTAGGACCAAGAAGTCTGTGTTAATCTTTGCCATTCCTATTGCGTGGGCTGTGCCTTTCATCTCTTTTTGATCAATATATTGTATGGATAGACCATGGTTTGAGCCATCACCGAAGTGGTCTTTTATTTTTTCCTTCTTGTAGCCTACGATGAGTATTATTTCTTCTATGCCTGCGTCCTTTACCGTATTTAGAATGTGTGCTATTAGGGGTTTGCCAACTATGGGTAGCATGCACTTTGATATGTCTGAGGTGACGGGCTCAAGCCTTGTCCCTCTTCCAGCTGCAAGGATTACGGCCTTCATGATATTATCAACTCAGGTTTTGTGATAGTCCTATTTATGTAAAAGCTTTATTTTAAAGATTAGCGTCATTAAAAGGCGATGCTCCGCTTTATTTGTCTTTTTTCTTTTGATATTTCTGAATTTGTTTTCTTATGTTTTCTATGGCATATCCAACCTTTTCTCTTATTTTCTCTGAATTTCGCTTCAGCTTTATGATAAATCCCTCTTGGTGTTTATCTACATAGTCAACTGTATTATTGAGGATATATTCAGCACCAGCTCCAATGACGCCGCCCACAAGTATTCCCACCCCCAGTATGATCAGGAAGAGTAGAATGTTGGCTCGGTAAGTGAATACTAAAGTGTATGAGAGTGAAAAATTTGGATTTATAATACCCTCAATCTTATCTAGGATAGATACGAAGAGAAATAGTAGCCTGTAGACTGCCGAGTTGAGGTTCCCCCCGATTTTCGGATAGTAGATGGCATATCCTACCAGAGAGATAGCGGCCCAAACTGCGCCTATGACCGATCCCTTATTTTGTATTAAACTCGTCTTTATGTCTTTTTCTATTTTCATAAGACTCTTCCAACTTGTCCTAAACCCGCTCTACTGCTGCTTCAAACTCTCCTCTTACGATCCCCAAAAACTCATTTAACCTTTCTTTTGACTTAGCCTCTGCCGCTGCCCTTATTAATGGAGAGGTGTTTGATGTCCTTAACAGGACCCATCCGTCTGGGAACTTTATTTTTGCTCCGTCAATGAGATCTAGGCTGTGGCCCTTCTTTTTGAAGCTTTTGATGATCTCTTCCATTACCTTAAATTTGAGGTCGTCCTTGCAGTTAAGATTTATTTCTTCGTATGGATAACTATTTATTTCATCTGCCATTGTTGATAAGTTTTTCTCACTTGCGGCAAGTGTCTTTGAAAGGAGTAAGGTTGCAAGGATTGGATCGTCAAATATGTAGTACTCCGGCATAAAGAGATGTGCAGATGTTTCCATAGCAAATACGGCGTTGTGCTCTTTTATGGCTTCGCAGACAAAGACATCTCCGACTCTTACTCTCTTGACTTCTCCCCCCAGCTTTTCTATCTCCTCCTCCACTATCATTGAGCATGAGACATTTGCTATTACAGTGCCTTTTTTCCTTTTTAATATGTCTCTGCAGAGTATTATCCCGATCTTCTCGGTTTGAACTGTTCTTCCTTTATCATCTACAAATATGGCGCGATCGCTGTCTCCGTCGTATCCTACGCCAAAGTCTGCTCCTTCTTCAACAACTTTTTTCTTGAGTCCCCCTAGTGTCTTGTCGTTGGGCTCTGGAGATCTGGCGGGAAACGTACCGTCAGGAGTATCGTTTATTGTGACAACACTTACACCAGCTGTGTTTAAAACCTGTGGAGCTGTCTCGAATGCTGCGCCGTTTCCAATATCCAGGACTGCTTTGACCCCTCTTTTTATTTTGATCCTTTGTAAAAGATAATCTTTGTATTCTTTTATGCTGTTTTTATTGTCTATGCGGCTTATTTTGCCGAGCTTGTCCCACTCCTCCAGCGTGAACTGGCCTTTTAAAAATGTCTTCCATACTTCTTGGTTTTCATTGGTGTATCCTGAGCCGTCCGGGCGTCTGAGTCTTACACCGTTGTATTCGGGGGGATTGTGTGATGCTGTTATGTATGCTCCGGCGTCATATTCCCCCATTCGTGCCGTGAAATTTAGTACTGGTATGGGCACAAGGCCGGTTGACACAACGTCAACACCGGTTGACGCCAATCCTGCGATAAACGCGTTTTCTAGTATCTCGCTGCTTGTCCTGATGTCCCTGCCTATGATAACTCTGCCTTTTCCTTTCAGGTAGGTGCCGAATGCCATTCCTATCTTTGTTGCTGTGTCCGCTGTTAGTTCCTTGTTGAAGACTCCTCTAACGTCATAGGCTCTGAATATGTGCTCTATCATGTGTGTTATGCCCCAAACTTTTCAATTTGGTATGTCAGGTTTAGCATGATGTTCATTATGTCCTGCCCTCGTATCCTGTTTAGCCCTCCTTTCGCAACGGTTCTTTCTCCGAAATCTTCCACATCGTCTGTCCTGACCTCTGGGCCGCATATCATTATCGGAACCGAGTCGCCAGTGTGGTCCCCGTATTCTGTCGAAGTGGTGTGGTCGCTTAGAACAACAAGATAGTTTTCCTCTATAAATCCAGAGAATATGCTAAGTGCTTCATCTATCTCCTCTATCACACTGACCTTTCTTTGGATAGCATGGTCATGGGCGGCGTTGTCTGCGTCTTTTAGATTAAGTAGAAGGAAGTCGTAGTTGTTTATCTCGTTTAATGCTTTTTGACACGAGTCTTTAATCTTGATGTCAACAGGAACATCCAGTACCTCCAGTCCACATAAGCTGCCTATCCCTTTTACAAGTCCTACAGAGGCTATGCACGCCCCACTCAAGCCATATTTATCCTTGAACTTTTCCAGCGTGGGCACTATACCAGCCCCCCTTAGAAGCAATGTGTTAGCGGGCGGTTTGCCCTCATCTATCCGCTTTGCATTTATTTTGTGATTTTTCAAAAGCTTGTTTGCGTCCCCAATAAATTTGTTTAAGATTCGGGCGGTTTTAGCAGCCTCGGGTGAATCGTCCAAGGGGCTGATGGTTTCTACTTTTTTTCCTGCAAAGTGGGGATCTGAGTCAGAGACTTTGAAGCTTAGTCCTTCGCCTCTTAAAACAAGAGCTGCTCTATGCTGGGCTGACTCTTTGAATAGGTAGCTTACACCTTCTAGTGGGATACTGTTTATAGTCTTTGCCAGATCTTTTGTCCCATCTGTTATTCTACCTGCCCTCCTATCTGTCACTATATTGTCTTTGTTTGCGGTTGCAAAGTTGCATCTGAATGCTATGTCTCCAGGTAAAATCTCCAAGCCTACGCCTGCAGCTTCAAACGGTCCTCTGCCGGTATATACCTTAATGGGATCATATCCGAGAATTGCAAGATGTGCTGTGTCTGATCCTGCTCTTATGCCTGGAGCTATGGGGTCTAATATAGCACATATGCCTCCCTTAGCGAATTTGTCCATGTTCGGGGTTTTGGCAAACTCGAGGGGTGTTTTTCCACCGAGCTCTTTTATGGGTCTATCCGCCATCCCGTCACATATTACGATAAGTGTCTTCATTGAAATCCCGAATAGGCTAGGACTGCGTGAATGATAAATCTTACTATTGTAAATCCCTTAGATTTGTCCCTTCCTCTGTTGGTCTATTTTTTTTCTCCGGCTTTCTTCTTTATAGTCTTTGCTTTTGTTTGCTTTTTTTCTTTGGGTTTTTCTTTTTTTGTGGCCTTCTTTTTTTCAGTCTTTGGCTTTGTTTTTTTCTTTGTCTCTTTTTTCTTCGGCTTTACTTCCTTGGTCTCTTTTTTCTCTGGCTTTTTCTTAGTCTTTTCAGCCTCCTTCTTGGCTATTGGTTTTTTCTCGGGCTTCTTTGGCTTCTCTGTTTCTTTGACCTCTTCCTTCTTGGGAGCTTCTTTGACTATTTCAGCCTCTTTCTTGACTTCAGGCTTCTTGGATGGTTCTGCTTCTGTCTCCTTCTTTTCCGCTGGTTTCTCTTCCTTTGGCATTTCCTTAGGTTCCGGTTTTTCTGCTTCTTTTGTTTGTGGCTTTACTTCTCCTCTTGTTCTTTTAGAAGCTGGTTCTTCCAGGACCTTTATCTTCTTGATCTCAACTCTTCTTACGGGATATGCCTTGTTTGCAGCTCTGTAAACTCTAGCAGGTAGTTTTCCGAGGACTGTCTCCTGTATGAAGACCTCGAAACTTGTATGAGAACCATATTTTTTTACTATGCTGTTCATCAGTTTTCGCACCAGCTTTTCTTGAGCGGTCTGCGCTCTTCCAGCGGCTAGTGCGATAGTTTTTACTCTTAGTTTGTAACCGTCTTTTGTTATTATATCCTGAATGCCTTCGACTCTTGTTGTTTTTCGTCTTATCTGGCTTCTCATATATGCTCTTGAGAGGGAGTGCATCACGAACTTTGTATATGCTGTTGTCCCCACAACGTCTATTATCTGAAATTTTAGCTGTATGTGTTGTTTGGAGAAATCTCCTGCTATCTCTCTCATGGTGGTTTCTATTGTCCGCCCGATTAGGTTGGATGTGTCAGAGCTGAAGGTTTCTCCTATCCTAACCTCTCCGAACATCTTCGGGGCGATTATGTCCACCCATTTCTTTGTCTTCCATGTGTCTGCTTTTCTCAGTCTTCTAGCTCTTGCCACAGAATTCCTCCAATATGCGATGCGTTTATTTGCATATGGTTCACATGCGCAACTATAATTGGGAATCGCTTTGTAATGATAGATTTAAGTAGGTTATTTATATTCTATTTTCAGAAGATGCCACTAAACTCATGTGGGTTTTTATGTGGATAGATAGAAGGTATTTGTAATGGCAGAGAAAAAGAGATTTGAAGTAGATATTGAGGTTAAAGATGTTAACGCTGTTTGCAGCGATGTCCTTGAGACATTTGATTATGAGTATCCGGGTAAACTGACAGAGATTATTATGGATACGGATGAGTTTACCTGTCTTTGTCCTTGGTCGGGTTTGCCTGACTTTGCAAATCTAATAGTTTTGTATGTTCCGGGGAGAAAATGCATCGAGCTTAAGTCTTTTAAGTACTACCTGCTTTCCTATCGGAATGTGGGTATTGTTCATGAGCATGTGGTCAACAGAATCCTTGAGGACCTAGTGAAAGTCTGTGATCCGACTGAGATGCATGTTGAGATGGAGTTTAAACTTAGAGGCGGGATAAAAACCACAGTTAAAGCAAGCTATGTTAAAAATAAAGAATAAGTAGCACACATGGGGGTATAGGGTAGCCTGGTTATCCTCGTGGCTTTGGGAGCCATGGACCCCGGTCCGAATCCGGGTACCCCCATCTATTCATAATTTTCCCTCTTCATGGTTTGGCTTTGTTTCTTTGAATGAGCACATCAGAAGGGGATTAGGAATTTGTCCCTGTTCTCTTCATGCGCCTTCTGGGTCTGATACCTATCTGAGCCAGCAAATATGACAACAGAGTTAGCCCCCCACCTATCACCTTCATCGAACATCCCTCTGTTGCTGTCATTTCTCAGGAATTCCTGATGGTCCGAATCTAGAAGCTGGCTTGTTATCTCGCCAATCCCCTCAGGTGCATCCGGCCCCCCCAATATTACAATAGTCTGATATTGTTTGTAGCCATAACTTAGATCGTTAAACTGCTCTGCTGTGGCATGGATCATGGTTACACCTCTGCTATCAAAGTAGTCAATAAAACTCCCAGCTAGGGAATAGTCTATGGAATTGGCAAGCAAAAGCATCTTTGGCCTGTCCGTGCAAGCAAAAGCTACTTCAATGGAATTTCCCCCTACCTTCTGAACAGGAGAATAGCATCCAGATATCAAGTCTAAATCTACACCCACATCCACGTTATCCCTTGTAAGATAATTTTCCACATTTCCCTCTTTTACTATGGCAAAGATGGCGTGCTTGTTCTCAGGATCGTAGCTTGTCATCGCAATCTTCAGATTCGCCTCAGGAATTAAAACTGCCATATTCAAGACATTCGTAGTACCACCTAGGTTAACGAAAGTCACAATGCTCCCTGTTGCGACGGGAAATACGACCAATAAGACCACAACTATTGTCAGTAGAAGATACTTTTTCTTCATGCCCAAACCTCCTTTCAAATACATGGTATCATCTTCAGATCCAATCCTTCTCCTCAAGCTTCTGAGGAATATATACATCCGTCATAAACGTGATCCCGTGCTGCGCAAGCGCCTGCAACTCAGCCTTCTCCTTTCTCTCGATCATAAGCTTAAGCTCCTCTCTCCACCGCCTGTTGCTACTGATCCACGGATACTCCAAGAGGTTATTCGCCTTCTTCATATCCCACTCAGTCATCTTAAGCCGTGCAGCCTTGGGGACCTCGAACTTGTCCAAGTCACTTGGCAAAAGCCCAAGGAGATGGGCATTCGGGACAGCAAGATAAGGAGACTCAAAGCTAAGGGCGATGCTTCCCCGCTTGTAGCTCGAGCAGATCTGCATACCGTAGCTGTCGCTATCAGTTAATATATAAACAGGGATCTTATAGTCCTTCTCCAGACGCCTGATAAGCCTTCTTGTAGATATATCAGGCTGCCCCTTGCCGGTTATCAAAAGACAGTTCTTCTTCTTATGAAACTCCTCCTCAACAAGCCTGATCAACGCAGCGTCCTTCTCCACAACCAAAAGGTAGTCAACGCCACATTTCTTAATCTCAACATCGTCGATAAACGGGCTTATAGACCAGCCGCCTCTTCCGAGCTCGTTACAGTTAAAAACGTCATCTCCCTCCTTTAGCGTCAGATCACCTATGCAGACACCCTTCGCTGCCGCGACAACCTGGAGACATGGCCTTGTAACACCCACAGTCACCGCGATGTCCTCTATAAGGTTATCACTTGTCTTCTGCTCCTTGTTAAAAAGCACAGGATCCTGATAGAATATCTCCCTCTTGGTCAGGTGCTTGCTCATCCCAGCAGCCTCCTGCAAGACGCTCATGATAAAGAGCATCTGGGTAAACGCAGTGACCGTACCGGTGCTGTGAAACGTTCTTTGACTGACATTTTTACCCATGTGGATGACATCTTTCCTGCTGTCATAGATGATGTTGTTAGCACTCCTAGTAGGAACACCGAAAGCCGGATTGCCCTCTCTCTCAATCTCGGTTAGCACGTTTCTGGCAATCTCCTTTAGCTCCTTTACAAGCTCAGGAGCCGTCACATCGTCCCTTATCGTCACAGACTTGGATGGCATATTCTACTCACCACCATTTTCAAAGAGATCATCCATACTCGGTCTCCTTTTCCGTATTTCTTTTATCAGCTTATCGTAGACTTTCTTCTCGTCTGCGTCAACCATCTTTGAGAGGGTTTTTGCGACCTTTACTGCATGTTTTTCTAGGTATTTTCTAGCTCTGCCAGCCTGCTGCCGTTTTTCAAGTCTGGATACGTGCTGCTTCAGCTTATGGCTTGCTGCCTGCAGGGCGGCCTTTACCTCGTTTGCTATGACGTCGTCTGCCCCTATTGCCTGCTTTGCAACTCCTAGATATTTTAGCTGAGGTGATGTCACGTGGACGACGAATATTATCGGTAGATCTGGTAGGTTGTTCTTCCTTCCTAGCTTGTATCGTTGCCAGTCAATGTCCTTTGCTACCTGTGTTATTATGTCGCTTCCGAATTCGTAGTGAAGGGGGGTGCAGTTAGCTATCCTGATAAGCTTCTCCTGGTCCTTCATATCTTTTGATATCTTGCCACCGTACATCCCCAGTACTTGGACTTGGACTGGTCTTCCTCCTGTGCTGGTCGGATTCCGCTCAACATATGCGTACTTCGATGGCTCGTATATTGTGGTAAAACCGTCCACATAGACCTCTTTAGGTATGGGCATGAGCGAATCAGTAGGTGGAGCCCGGAAGGACATGGACCTTAGTACTTCAGAGAGAAGTCTTACCTTATTCTCGTCGCTTAATATCATGTTCACAGTAGTCTTGGGTGTGAAAGCTGGCTTCGGTAGCTCATCGTTTAGCATTCCGTCGAGGTTGAAGAATCTTTTTAGCTGAACGTTGTTTAATGATCGTATGTTGGTGTTGGGGTTAAGCTTTCCTTTTACTATAAGGTCGGTTGCAAAATCAAAGTCTATGGCAACATCCCTTACTAGTGTTACCTTTAGATAGTTTTTCAACTCTGGTGGTTCTTTCTTAAGGTCCTTTGCCTTGCTGCTCTGTGAGACTCTTTTAACGATGTCTCCTGCAAAGATCTTTCTCTTGTCGAAATACTGCAGCAGGACCATTCGTTCGAAGAGGTCGTCAAGGCCTTTGGGACCTATCCTGCAGAAGTTTTTCTCTAGAAATTCTGCTACTCCTATGCTTCCCTCTTTTGACTGTAATGCAAGCATGTCCTTTAGCTGGCCCACATCCACTGAGTTGGGATGTGGAGGTACTGGGATTGGTATAGGTATGCCTTCGCTGCTTCTCTTTTCATATTTTACGGCGTTGCCGTTTTCTCTTAATTCGAAGCTGATGTAGGGGTGGATTGCGGCCATCCGTTTTATAAACTCCATTATGTTGGATTTTGCCCTTGGATAATCGCCTTTTAGCGTTAGTGACATCCATGTGCCGTGCTCCGGGAACTCGTCTTGGAAGTCTTCCTCAACCATGTGTGTAACCTTTCCCTTTCCATAGTCGAAGATATGGTGGTGAGCAACCTTCTCAGTGTAGGTCTTGGTGATTATGTCAGCCGGCCTTCCGGTGCTTTGATTCGCGTATATTGCGGCGGCTTTCCATCCGATCCCCTGCTGTGACCTGCTCGCCTTATACTCGACTGTGCCGGTGCCGCCTACACGCATGATTATGGGAACCTTTTTTCGTGGTATGCCTATGCCTGTGTCCTTTATTGTTATCTCAATGTCACCTCGGGATTTGTCCACGATATTTATCATGACCTCGATTCGTGCGTCAAAGTCGTCTGAGCCTGTGGAGGCTTTCAGGGCTTCTCTAGCCTTGTCTATGGCATCGGCTGAGTTTTGAACTCCCTCGACTATCGCTTGGAAGGGTGCTCTGGTTTTTTGGCCAAACCCTGTGTCTACTCTCTTTAAAAGCTCCTCTGCTGTCTGCAGCCTAATGTGTTCGTGTATCTCTCTTTCTGCCTCCCTCCGGGTCTTCAATCCACCGCCATTGTTTTTTGAAGTTTTGTCTTTGTTCTCTGGTATCATGGTATCGGACTCGGTTACATTATCTGTAGATATAAGTATTTGTTGCATCTTCTCACCTATAGTGTGGTCTTCTCTCTTCCAGTTTGTCCAGCAAGGCCTTCTTGACATACTCTGTCTTGGTTATTCCAAGCTCCTGGGCATACCTTTGTAGAATCTCATGAGTTTCCTCTGTAATACTGACGTTGATTTTTATACTCACAGTTATCGCCTACTATCCATCTGCTATCCAAATAGATAGTACATAGATATTAAAACCTTTCGGTGGACCATGCGTCTAAATGGTTCTGAAACATTAAACCTACTGTCTTATCAACAAAAAAATGGGATGAAAAAAGCATCTATGAAAGGGAAAAAATGTGATAAAACAATGCCATACCGGATATCATAATTTCCTGGCAAAAGTCAGATACCCTGTGTGCCCTATCATCCTCGTCTTGGGCCTTGTGCCCTGCGTTCTAAACTCCATTTCTCTCTCAATACATTCAACTGTCTTGATCTGTTTGAATCCCGCTCTCTTTAAGGCGGAAGATACCTTACGAGCATGCTCGATATATGGATTGTATACTGCTATAAAGCCCCCGATCTTTAAGGCGTCTTTTGCGGATGGAACTACCCCCCAAGCCTCATGCATATCAAGGGTGATGACATCCGCCGCCTCATCAATTCCTTCTCTTATGTCTTTAACCCGCACCGTGATGTATTTCCCAAGTCCAGCATCTTCGATGTTCTTCTTCGCTATCTTTGCAGCGTCTTCATTTTTCTCATATGTAAAGACCCTTCCGTTTGGTTTTACAATGTTTCCCAGAAAGAGTGCAAGACCCGCCGAGCCTGTGCCAGCGTCAACGACAACATCTCCATCACCAAGACCGGTGTAAGCAAGAACCAGACCAATATCCTTTTTCAGCATAAAGCTCCCTGCCCTAGGCATCTTTTCATAGATATCTATAATCCGTGGGTCAACGACACGAAATTTGTGGCCAAGATGAGTCTCGACGATGTCGCCGTGCTTTACATCTTTTAGTTCTACAACACCTTTGTTTGTATGAAGTTCATCCCCCTCCACGAGGTGTTTTCTCCCACGCGCATCTATTAAAACCTTCATTTCATCCACCTGCCATAGATGGCGAGAACTATAAGCATCAAAATGATCGCCAATATCAAGATTGTCTTTGCAGACTCTGCATCTGTGCCAAACACTATAGGGATTGGGCCTATCAATATCACAGCTCCGCCTTTAACCTCTGATTTGGATCCTACAGCTGAGCCTAAAGACTGTGCCAAAACACCCGTGAATAACAACAGCATCCCCAATACGATCAGGATTATTCCACTGGTTATCAGATTGATCCTCATGGCTCTATCCCAAAAGACTTTTATACCATTTAAAACTTTTATACTCCGGTTATTTAACGCTGCCAAGACTTAAAATTATGTGGGTTTGGTTTTATCTATGTCATTTATAACTGAAGTTGCGCCAAAGAAACTTATAATCATCCCTCTTTCTATATTGCTCATATCAGTATTGATAGTAGGAACTGCCTACCAAAATAAAACGATTCCATTGGGAATAGACTTCAAGGGGGGGACCGCCATTACTGTTCAAACATCTGCCCCTATCTCCAATTTGGAGGTGGATTTTAAGAGAACTTTTGGCATGTCTCCCCGCGTCCATATAATCACCGACTTCTCAGGGAAGGTAGTTGAGGAGACTATTGAGCTTGAGGAGCGGGACCTGAGTGTTGAGAGAAGAGAGGAGATCAAAAACTTTCTTAGCAGACGTGGCGTGCTTCCAGGCAGTATTAGCATCCAGACTATGGGTGGCTCTTTGCCTGAGAGATTCCTATCCCAGGCGGTAAAGGCCATATTCGTGGCTCTTTTTGCGATGGCTGTCGTTGTATTCTGGAGATTCAAAAGCGTTATTCCATCTCTTGCTGTTGTCCTTTCTGCAACAGGTGACCTAGTCACTACATTTGCGATAATGATCCTTCTAGATATTCAGCTTACCCTTGGCACTGTCGTGGCATTGCTATTGCTTATTGGTTATTCAGTGGATACAGATATGATGCTTACTACAAGGGTCTTGATGAGGAAAGAAGGCGATGTAAATGAGAGAATAGAAACGGCCTTGGTAACAGGACTTACGATGACAGGCACAACTCTTACTGCAATGACTGTCCTCCTAATTGTCTCTACCTCTGCCATCCTAGATCAGATCGCTACCATTATACTCATTGGCCTAGTTGTCGACGCAATGAGCACTTGGCTTCAGACTAACGGCATATTAAGATGGTATGTGGAGAGTATTTGAAAGTGTTAATTGACGAGATTTTAAACGACAAAAAAGTTAAGATCTTAGTCATGGCAATTATGATCTCGATTCTTTTCATCGTCTTTCGTGGCATCACATTAGGGATTGATCTTAAAGGCGGGAGCCAGATCATCTTGGAGACAGAAAAGCCACTTACTATTGAGGAGCTGACATCGGTTATTAGTATTATGGAGCGCAGGCTTAACAGTGCAGGTCTTAAGGATGTTGAGATCAAGTCGCTTCAGGATACTTTTATCTCTGTAAAAATTGCAGGAGTAAACCCGGAGCAGGCGGAGTCTTTGATAGGTAAACCGGGAAAACTGGTTGTAAAGATCGGTAACATATCTGCGTTTACCGGATCTGAATTGAAGAGGGTTGAGCCTTTCAAATTCTATCCGGCGTCTGGGGCGTGGGTGGTCCCATTCACAATAACTGATGAAGCTGCTGTGAGATTCAAGGATGCCGCTGTTGAGACCAATTTTGAAGATGTCTTTATGTATATGGATGATGAACTCGTTAACAAGGCCCCATTAAGTTTGGATCTTCAAGAGGAGTTGGAGGCGGGGATTACAGTCCGAAGCATGATTTTGCAGACTGGAGGCGATGAGGGTGCTAGGCAGAAGGCTCAGGATATTGAGATTGTATTGCGGTCTGGTGCTTTGCCTGTGAAAGTGAATGTTGTGGCTTCTAAGGGTATATCTGCAACTCTTGGTGAGCAGTTCGCAAAGAATGCGTTGCTTGCTGGGATACTTGCGCTTTTGGCTGTTGCCTCGTTTGTGTTCATAAGGTATAGAAGGCCACGGATTGCTCTTCCGATTGTGGCCACAGGGGCCAGTGAAGTCATTATGATCCTTGGGTTTGCTGCGCTTGTTAGGTGGAATCTTGATCTCCCATCTATTGCAGGGATTATTGCTGCGGTTGGTACGGGGGTGGATGATCAGATTGTTATTACTGATGAGGTCTATATGGATGTGGAGAAGTCTCTTAGATCTAAGGTGAAGGGTGCTTGGTTTATTGTTATTAGCTCTTATTTGACTACCTTCGCTGCTATGGCTCCGCTTTATTTTATTGGTTTGGAGAAGATGAAGGGTTTTGCCTTGACTGTGATTGTTGGTATTTCTGTGGGTGTTTTCATTTCTCGACCTGCTTATTCTCAGATGATCCAGTACTTGGTGAAGGATGAGAAGAAGGGTGAAGAGGTAGCTCCAACGCGAAGGAAGCGTTCTAAGAGAAGGAAGCGTAAGTAAATTCTCCGGCTTCTATTTTTTCAGGGTTTGTTGAGGGGGTTCTGATGTTTAGTGGTTCTGGAAGCTTGTTTTTTCTAACTTTTTGTTATTAAAAATATTTTATGTTGTTAAACAGTGACAAAGGTATAGTAACAAAAAGTAACTAAAAGAGG
>SDBV01009091.1_pt1 | contig 13271 bp, 10 predicted proteins | sample 2277081 | NCBI WGS metagenome assembly SDBV01 (sample SAMN10402039, study PRJNA504765) | marine sediment metagenome | isolation source: marine sediment core GS10_PC15, 223 cmbsf | place: Arctic Ocean: Southern Knipovich Ridge | collected 2010
CTGAATTCGCAGGACTGGCGCGTCGGAACCGATTTCGCGGCGGGCGGCATAAAGACGCTGCCGCAACAGATGACCGCCAGCGGACACATTTCAATGGGTAGCGGCAAAATCTTCCATGGCAGCAAAATGCACCGTGAATCATGGGATATCTTTTTCCCCGATTCGACCACGAGCCAGAAACCCCCGAACGGTTCGTTGAGCCTGCAGACCCTGTTCGGACCTCATGGAAATTTCACAGGAGGCATAACGGATCCTGAGGAGAATATGTCCGATCATAAGGTGGCAACCTGGGTGAGCGAACAACTTGCCAAACAACATGACAAGCCTTTCTTCCTGGCATGCGGCATTTATCGCCCGCATCTGCCATTTCACGCTCCCCAGAAGTATTTTGACCTCTTCCCGCCCGACAGTGTGCAATTGCCGGAACTGTTGCCCTTGCTTGGCGGTGAGACGCCGGCCGACGCCGCACTACGCGACTTGGACGACGTGCCGGCAATGGGTAAATCCATGCGCAAGAAGTACGATCAGGTTCTGAATGATACGCCACAGTGGAAAACGGCCCTTCGATGTTATCTGGCTTCGATCGCGTTTGCGGACGCACAGATCGGGCGTGTTCTGGACGCACTGGACGCCTCGCCATACCGCGACAACACCATCATCGTTTTGTGGGGCGACCACGGCTGGAGTCTGGGACAAAAAGGCGACTGGAAGAAGTTCCATGTTTGGGAGCAGGTGGCGCGTGTACCGTTTCTCGTGGCCGGACCGGGTATAGAAGGCGGCCGTGTAAGCAACGAATTAGTGGGTCTAATCGACCTCTACCCCACTCTGCTGGACCTCACTGGCGGCCTGCCTGCCGGACATAAACTGGATGGACGGAGCCTGCGGCCATTGCTCGTGGATCCAGACGCTCCCGAGTGGAACTATCCCGCCTTCACAATCCAAAAGAACTCTAATACAACGGCAGGTGCAAGTGTACGCACGGAACAATGGCGTTACATACTTTACGCTGACGGAGGCGAAGAACTGTACAACCACAACACGCAAAGTCCCGACTACGACCCCAATGAGTGGCACAACCTCGCTCCCACGGCGGACGCCTCGTTGCTGAGCGAACTCCGGGCACTCCTCCCAACCGAGGCTGCCTTCGATCCGCCGCTTTGATGCATTCGGGTTTTCGTGGAAAGGACACATTACGCTGTCCATCTGATAATTGTTCTGCAAGGTAGTAAAATGACCGAGGGGAGAGGGAAAATATGTCCAAAATCATAAGATACGAATTCATGGGAAGCGTGCGCGCTTTCTGGCTGCTCTGCGTAATCCCATTTCTGATTCCGCTTGCCATTGTCTACCTGCTCAATGGCATTATCAGGATCGAGCATGACGTGGATGATCCTGAGAAGTTCATCGAGGACTTCAGGGCAGGAAGACTCAAGAAATAGAATTCTAAGGAAACACAGAGAAGTGAAGCAGATGAAATACACATAACCTCAGGGAGCTTTGCGTAATGCGGCGAATGACAATTACTTGTGCAATGAGTCTTTCGATTGCCTTCATCGGATCAGTCGCGAGAGCCGAAGACCGAGCCTCTCAAGATAATGAAATCAAGAGAAACGTCTACCTGGCAATTGTGAAAGCATACGCCAACGCCATGATTGAGGATGGGCGTGATACTTACGGTTCAGAGCATTCGCCGCTTTTTGCCTCTGCTCTGGATCGCCGCACCATGCGAATCGGTTCTTTCGACGACATTCCAGGCGTGAGGAGCGGAGACCGTTCGCTCGGTGGCGCAAATCCCGATGTGGATGTCGACCTGTACGCAATCTTGTATCGGCTGACGGCACTCAGCGGTGATAAGAGATGCGCAAACGAGGCGGACCGGGCGCTGGAGTTCTTTTTCTCTCATTGCCAAAGTCCAGCTACGGGACTGATGACCTGGGGTGAACATCTTTATTGGGACTTTGAGCGGGAAGAGATGGGTGGGAGGGACTCCGCCCACGAAATTGGCGGCGAATGGCCTTTTTGGAATGAGTGTTACAGTTTTGCGCCGCAAGCAAGCTGGAAATTCGCGATTGGCCTGTGGGACCACCAGATAGCGGACAAGAAAACGGGTGACTTCTCCAGGCACGCAACATGGTCCAGCCACGGCCCACAAACGGGAGCGGACTTTCCCCGGTACGCTGGCCAAATGATCGCTACCTGGACTGATGCCTATATTCGTAAAGAAAACAGGGCGAGGGAACGCCGGCCGGAACTCGTGACCGCTATAGCCCTCATGGTTACGCGGATGGAAGACAATACGAAAAAAGCACCCACCGGATACCTCCTGGCCGGCACAGACGAAGAGCATCGTCAAATCAGCTGGCCCAAAAGTAATCTGGAATTAGCAAGGTGTCTTTGGAAATCCGCGCCGCACATGGAAGGTGAACTGGCCCAACGGATGAAGAAACTGGCACTGAAACTAGACCTTGATTTCCACAGCGTTCCCCATACGATCAATGACGACGGCGGCTTTGTTGCGACAGTTGATTCCACAACAGGCAACCCCAGGCCGCGTTCCATGAACAGGCCATACACGACAACCTGGACATCAAACTACGGCCAAGGAATACACGCCCGCATGGCCAATCTATGCTTAAAACGCCTCGAACAGCTTGAGAAAAGCCATCCGGAGCTAGCAGATAAATACAAACAACTCATCCTATCAGCCGCAAACCTATATCTAACCGCCACACCCGACACAAGTGAACTCGTGAAACCCACAACCTTCGCAAGCGCGATCACAATAATGATCAACAGCCACAGCATCACCGGAAAAAATGAATACCTGGACCGCGCCGAATACTTCGCACAACTAGGCATAAACCTATTTCTCAATGATGGCCTCCCACTGCCCAAAGCAACCAACCAACACGATCACTACGAGAGCATTACCGGCGGACCCGATTTCATGTACGCATTGCTCAATCTTCATGAGGCATTGGATATAACTTCAAGAACAGACAATTGAGGCGCCAACTGCTCAATCGAGACAGTGCAGTTTAACCGCACTTACATTTGACGCTTCAATGGCATGTGAAGTAAGCTGGATTATTAGAGGTTAAGAATCGTTTGTGAAGAAAAATCCTGAAAAGGGGGACTAAAATGGAACGTAAATTGAATCTATGTCTTATCAGCAATCTTGTTTCGCTGCTCTCAAACAGGAAAACCATCCTGGCGGGGCTTTTGGTCGTCGTCATGGGGCTCGTGTTTCTGCCGGGCGTACAGGCGGCGGATTTTGATCTTTCCGTCGAGCAAGTCACGTCTGGAGAAAAACACCATTTCTTCGGGTATATCGGGCAATGCCGGACGATACCGTGGAACGCTACCGGTCAATATATCCTGGGGCTGGAGATCGACAGAATCGACAGGATGCCCGCGCCCGATGAGGCCGCAACAATAATCCTCATCGACACACATGATAACAACAAGATTCTACGAGTGGACAAAACGCACGCATGGAACCCACAACAGGGCACAATGTTCTACTGGAACCCGTTAGCCGCCGAAACGCAGTTCTTCTTTAACGACAGGGACGTCGAGACAGGCAAAGTCTATACGGTCGTCTACGATATCAAAGAGAAGAAGCGTGTACGCGAATACCGATACGATGACACGCCTATCGGCAATGGCGGCGTGGCTTATGACGGTTCGGCCTGGCTCGGCCTGAATTACGGCCGCTTAGCGCGGCTGCGGCTGGTGACGGGTTATCCCGAAGCGTTGGACTGGTCCAAAGATGAAATAGCCCCGGAGAACGACGGCATATTCATCGTTGATATCAAAACCGGCAAGAAGCGCCTGCTCGTTTCTTACCGTCAACTCGAAAAGGAGTTAAAAATACGTGAACCCGAATTAGACCATACAGGGTTGTTCATCAACCACTCGCTCTGGAACCGGGACAGCGACCGTGTCTACTTCTACGTACGGGGCGGATGGGGCAAAACAATGCAAGACAAAGGCGACAAGGTCAACACGCCATGTTCGATAAATGCCGACGGCACAGGACTCACCCTGCACGATCAGTTTATCGGCGGGCATCCCGAATGGGGCGAAGGAAACATCGTGATCGGCAGCAAGAAAAATGAAGATGGCGGCGACAGGCAGCAGGTCCTCTACAACGTGGACACAAAGAAAATAGTCGGGCAACTGGGCAATGAAGAAATGTTTCCAAATCCCGAGGGCGACATATCTCTCTCGCCAGACGGAAATTGGTTTGTGAACGGGTACAAGAGCGGCAACGAAAACATCTACGCCGTCTATCGCCTCAGCGACGGCGCTTTTGCGCGCAGCGAAGGGATCGACAAAGGATCATACGGCGGCGACATCCGTATCGACCCAGCCCCACGCTGGAACCGCACCAACGACGCGATCCTCGTACCCGGTATCGCCAAAAACAAAACCCGGCAAATGTTCATGCTCAGGATTAGGGCTGAGAGTAAATAAAGCCTCCGGATCACAATCGCTATCGGTATCGCTATCGGTATCGGTATCGAAATCAAGGGAGAGCAACATGGCCTTCGGCTACGAAAAACTTGATGTTTACCGCCTAGCAATCGATTACGTTGCCTGGGTCTTCTCTTAGTCCGGCGAATTGAGGGATTTTCACCGCCATGCACGGGGTAAATGTCGATACCGATACCGATAGCGATAGCGAAATAAAGGGAAGGCAACATGGCTTTAGGACACGAAAAACTTGATGTTTACCGCCTTGCAATAGACTACGTTGCCTGGGTCTTCTCCCAGGCTGACGAGTTAAAAGGCTACCATCGCCATGCCCGGGATCAATGGCTTCGCGCGAGTCAATCAATCCCGCTAAACATCGCCGAAGGAAACGGAAAGTCCGCGCAAGCGGATCGACGAAGATATTTTGAAATCTCACGAGGATCCGCGCTGGAATGTGCAGCAATTCAGGATGTTTTGAGAGTGGGTGGGGCGCTAGATGGAAACGAACATGAAGAACGAAAGAGCCAGTTGGATCGCATAGCGGCTATGCTGAGCAAATTAGGCGGAAGAGGATACCGCGTCGAGGAGAATGAAGCAGAATACGGATCTCTCTGTGTCGATAGCGATACCGATACCGATAGCGATTTCGATACAGATAAACTAATGAACCAATAGTAGTCTTCAGGGAAAACAAAAACATGCTGAAAATAAAAATGAACCGGCGAAAAGCGATCCAATTATCACTGGCGGCGGGTGTCGCCGCGATGGGAACGCCCAGGGTGTGGCCGAGCGACGGGACTGCGGAGGACAACAGCATATCATTTGACGTCCAACAGATAACATCCGGCCCCAAACATCATTTTTTTGGATACATCGGCCACGCGTTGACAATTCCCTGGAACCAAAGTGGAAGATACATCGTTTCATTGAGAACGGATTTCTATACCAGAATGCCCAAGAAAGGCGAGTCCGCCGAGATTGTGATTATCGATATGCAAAACAATTTCGATGTCATACCTCTCGATAAGACATTCGCCTGGAACCTTCAGCAGGGAACAATGCTGTTCTGGAATCCGAATACGCCCGAGACGCAGTTTTTCTTCAACGATCTCGATCTCGCGACAGGTGTAGTCTTCACCGTGTTGTATGACGTCGAGACACGACGCCGGGTTCGTGAATACCGGTATGGCAACGAATCGATTGCCAACGGCGGTGTCGCTCCGTCCGGAGAGTACTTTGCGGGTATAAACTACGGCAAGATCTCGCGTACTCGGGAAATCATCTCATATGCAGGCGCGAAGGACTGGACACTTGGCGGAGCAGCCAATCCGGATAATGACGGGTTGTTCAAAGCAGACATCGCGACAGGAGAAAGACAACTTCTGGTCTCTTACCGCAAGCTGGCGGAGTTCTTGAACATCGAGGACACCGAATATCCAATATACGTGCACCATACACTCTGGAATCGCAACAGCGATCGCATTATTTTTGTCGTGAGAGGCGGAGGCAATGAAACCTTGCCAAATAAATGGCCCAACGTGGGTTGCGTCATTCGCTCAGACGGAACGGGATTGAGCCTCATAGAATATGACGGACATCCAGAGTGGTTTCAGGAGAACTTGCTATCGCTTCCCGGGAAAACCTTCTTCCGCCTTTATGACGTAGATACGAAAAAGGTGGTGGGCAGAATTGGAGACGAAGGCGTCTTCCCTTCTCCCGGAGGCGATAACGCTTTTTCGCCCGACGGCAAATGGTACGTCGGAAGCCATAAACCATCGAAGACGGAGTGCGTCTACACATTCTATCGATTAGCTGACAAGGCATATTCGCGTGTACCGGCAATTCACACCAAGGCCGATGGCAGCGTAACACGAGTCGATCCTGCACCAAGATGGAACCGGACCAGCGATGCTATTCTGGCGCCTGGAGTCGCTGAAGATGGATCCAGGCAACTTTTTGTTGTACGAATTTTGTCCGCAGAAAACAAATAAACCTGTAGTAGACATTAAGGAGAACAAGGAACATGGAGATCACGACAATTAATAGACGAAGCATGATTCAGTGCTCACTGGCGGCGGGACTTGCTGCGGCTACGGCGTCCCGGAAGCTGTGGGCGGCCGATTTCACGGAACCGGTTAAGGAAGCTAAGGGACTTACTGCCTACTTGAAAGATGCCGAGGTTCAGGTGCGTTGGAACAACATGCCGCTGACCGCCTACCGCGCCAAACAATCGCAGAAGTACCCATACTTCTACCCTCTGAACGGCCTGGCGTCAGGAACTTCGCTGACCGCCGAATCCGCCTTGCCATACCCGCACCATCGCGGACTGTGGCTCGGCTGCGATCCGCTCAACGGCGGCAACTACTGGGCCGATAACGGCCTGGAGTCCGGCCAGGTCAAGTCCGAAGGGCTGAAGCTGGGCCAGACGACGGAACGCTCGGCAGAGATCCTTGACCGCTGCAACTGGGTGCGGCCTGATGCTCCCTCGCCATTGTCAGACGAGCGAAAGTTTACCGTAGCGATACTCAACGACCGCGTCTGGGTCATCGACGCCGAGATGAAACTGACCGCCAATGACGACATCGAAATTAAGGGAGCCAAGCACTCGTTTTTCGCTATCCGTGCGGCCTCGGACATTTCACCCGCCTACGGCGGCGTTCTGGAAAACTCCGAAGGCGGCATCGGCGCGGAAGGAACCTACGGCAAAGAAGCCAAATGGTGCGGCTATCACGGTAAACGCGCAGCACGTCCCGACATTGTCGAAGGCATCTCGGTAATGACACATCCCGACAATCCATGGAAACCGATTTGGTTTACTCGCGACTACGGCCATCTTTCGCCCTCGCCGTTCAATTTTCTCGACGAGCCATGGCGGCTTGCAAAAGGAAAGTCGATCAATCTGAAATACCGCGTCGCCCTGCACGTAGGAACGCCCAAAGAGGCGGATCTCGACGGCGTATACCGCCAATGGATCGAATCCACAACCTGAAAATTGTCCACGAAAAGCCTGATGCGCGGCGGCGAGGATGTTGAATTACGCAACGTTGGGTTGGAACTGAAAAAAGGTAATAAAGACCATAAGAAAAAAAGCGAATCCAATGAACAGACGGATTTTATCTCTGGCGGGAATTCTTGCGAGTGCCAGTATTTGTATCCTGTGTTGTCCCGTGGTGTATGCGGAGAGTCAGACTCTCAGGATACATTGGCTTCCGCTCACAATGGATCAAGACTACATTGCGGACGCCGCCAAACTCGCACGCGAGTTTGACGTGGACGCGTTTCATCTAAGCCACAGAATCGTCATGGATGCCGAGGACGTGATTGGACACCCGGAGCACCGGGCTGAAGTTCTGAAGGCCATGAGGACCATGAAGGACGCCGGTCTTGAAATATGGTGTTGGACGCACGAGATAAAAAAACTGCCGCCGGGTATAAAAAAAGGCGAGTTCAGTCTGCGCGACCCGATACTGAAGAAATTCCTCCAAGACAAGTACGATAACTTTGTGACGGAGGATTTGCCCGGACTGGACGGAATCATCCTGACAATGGCCGAGACGAGCGTGAAAGTTTATCAAAACGTGACCATCGGGGAAGCACGCCAAAACGTCAGCGACCTTGTAGGCATCCTGCACGAGCCATTATCGCGCCACGGTGTTGAACTTGCCGTGCGCTCATTCGTATACAGGAAAGAAGAGCTGGAAATAGTAGAAGCGGCGACAAGCGACATGCCAGAAGACGTGGCCGTAATGAGCAAAATCTATCCCCACGACTGGCAACCCTACTATCCAATCAATCCGATCATCGGCACCCTCGGCGAGCGCGAACAATGGGTCGAATTCGACCTCGGTTTCGAATTTGAAGGCCAGAACACCGTCCCCTATTCTGACCCGCACGTACGGATAAAACAACTAAACCACCTCTGGGACAAAGGTTTAAGGACAGTCGCCCTGCGCATCGACCGCTACTATGGCGACGAAGGAAAAAGCGCCATTTCAACCCCATGGGGGCTACTGAACCTGACCGTGTTTTCCGAGTTCAAGAAGGACAGGAACGTCAAAGCAGACGAGATCATTTCAAAGTGGGAGAAGGGACAGTTCCCTGGCGCGTGGCGTGTCCTGGAACTCTCAACAGCAATAACACGACGCGCAATGTTCCCAAAGAAACAATGGTACCAGAACCACTCAGTCATTCCCGATTACGGCTATGCAAAAAGCCACATCAGAGGAGGCAGCGCTGACCGCCTGGCCATGTGGACCGGACTGGAGGAAGACAGGCGTTCGGAAGATTTATGCGATAAGCCTACCCCCGGGTGGTACCAGGAAATTCTCGCTGAAGATGCGCAAAACCAGCGCGACTTGGAACGAATCGAAAAGATTCTTTCGGATAATAAGGTCGATCTTTCCAAGTATCCCGTGTGGGAAAAGGGGATAAAGGCCTTGCGCATAAACGCCCAGTTGTACGCGGCGAGCAAGAAGGCATATTTTGCGGTGCGCCTGCACCAGAACATGCCCGAAGCCATGTCGAAAGAGAAAGCCGCCGCCTGTATTGATGAATTTGACAGAGTTGTGAGGAGATTGGATCCCTTGCCCGAGCATGCCAGATGCCGTAAGTATCAACCCGGCTCAACCCTGCCCAAAGCTGTGGACAGTCTTCGCAAGGAATTAGCAAAAACACCCGCAGCGCGAAGCAACTTGCCCACGGTCTCCCAAGTCCCGTAAAAGATTCGAGATAAGCCCACTATCAAGGACAAGATGCGATGACATGAAGTGGAGGTTTCCGCAACGGGAACTATTTAGCAGGGACGGGTTCCAGGTTGTCATCCACCGGCTTGCCGTTGATCTTCAGGTTGTCTACCTTCAAGCCCTTAACATGGTTCAGGATATTTCCTTTTTCGACGTTGTTGAAGCTGCAGTTCTTGATGTTTATACCGGTTACCGGCGAACGTTCATAGGCATTCAGCAGCAGTCCATACTCGCTCTTGTTGCATGTCACATTCTCCAAGTTTATATTTCGAACCGCCGGGGTGAAATCACCCGTATCTTTTTCGCCGTATTGGAAATTCACTTTGAAAACCGCTTCGCCAACCTGCCCCACATTCACATTTCTCATGTAGACATTCTCGACCGTGCCGCCCCGAACCGAGTTGGTCTTTATTCGCAGGGCGCGATCCAGGTTCGGACTGTCCATTTCGCAATCTTCGGCATAGACGTTGCGTACGCCGCCTGTCATCTCGCTGCCCATTACTATACCGCCATGCCCATCTATCATTTTACAGTTACGAACAACGATGTACTCCGATGGGCGATTGACGCGCCTGCCGTCCGTGTTCTTTCCGGACTTGATAGCGATACAGTCATCGCCCGTATCAAATACACAGCCCTCGATGAGCACGTACTTGCAGGAATCAGGATTGCACCCGTCGCCGTTGGGTCCGTGATTGCGGATGGTCAGATTCCGTACCGTTACATTCTCACAATACACGGGAACGACATTCCAGAAGGGTCCGTCAATTAGCGTGAGTCCTTCGATTAGAATGTTTTTGCTGTTGTAGGGAGCGATAAAGGTTGGGCACCAGTGAAAGTCCTTCTTGGCCAGGATGCGTTCGGCCACGGGCTTTTTGCTCTCGCACCATTCTTTCTTGATATTATTTGCGGCCCGATAAGGCTCGCCATCACTTTTTCGCCAATCCCACCATGTTTTGCCATTGCCGTTAAGCGTCCCCTCGCCCGTAACCGCAATGTTCTCGCAGTTGTTGGCATAGATCAGCGGCGAATAACTGTAGCATTCCTCGCCTTCCCAGCGGATCAGGACTGGCGGCAAATAGTCCGTGAAATTATCGCTGAACAGCAAGGTTGCCCCCTTGGCCACTTCCAGGTTGACATTACTCTTCAGATGGATCGGGCCGGTCAAATACGTCCCATTGCCCGGAACCAGAACCCGTCCCCCGCGAGCCTCATGGCATTTGGCAATCGCCTTCTTTATCGCATCGGAGCAATCGGTCTTCCCATCAGCTTTGGCGCCGAAGTTCGTGACGTCAAAGTCCCGATCAGGAAACTCAGGGGCCTTTATGTGCTCCAGGATAGCGGGCAGTTGATCCCAACCGGATCCCGTGATTTCGGCCGCGGAAACAGCCAGAGCGGATAAAAGGAAAAGGGGGATAAGGAACAAAGACAGTTTCATACGGCTGCTCATTGCCCGGATCCTCCGAGAACGGGTTTTGCCGCCTCCTGTAACCATTACCAATAACTTGTTCAGTGTAAATCCACGTGTATTCCTCATCATTCATTCCTTTCAAAACAATTACAAAACAATTAGGGACAGTCACCTATTTCTACTCCATTTCCATAGCTGCTGGTGCTCCGAATATCGTCTTTTCGCGTTTGATGTCGAATTTCGGTTCTCTCTAATATAGCTGGTTATAAGTGTAACCTGCAATCTTGTCGGCCCACTACGACAGTCCGTCCTTGGAAAGACTGCATTATGCAATCATTATTTTCTTTTCTTCTTCTTGTTTACAAAACACCGGTCAGCCCAGGCTTCATATTGAGCTGACAGCTCTTTGACTCTTTCTGGAAATTGAAGCGATAGGTCATGGAGTTCCGTTCGGTCGGACTGCATGTTGTAGAGTTCCCATTGTCCGCCTTTTAAGGAAACGAGCTTCCATGATCCCTGCCGTATGCCCTTGTTGCCCGAATGCTCAAAGAATAGCGGTGCATTCCGATCCAAGACTTCCCCTCGAAAGACGGGTTGCAGGCTTTTCCCTTCCATGGGAAGGATAGCGTTCCCCTTGTAGGTTTTGGGATACTGCGCCTTAGAGAGATCCACACAAGTGGCCATAAGATCAATCACATGTGCGGGTTCGGCAACCACACTTCCCTTCAGTCCGCCATCAATGCCCTTTGGCCAATGAGCAATCAGTGGTGACGCAATCCCGCCTTCGTGGATCTGCGTCTTGTATTTTCGAAAGGGGGTATTGGAAACATTGGCCCAACATTCGCCGTAATATGCAAAGGACTCCGCTGTACCGCAGACTCCTTTTCCTTTATTGCTGCCTGTGACGCCTCCCTCGCGGCAACCGCCATTGTCATGCAGGAAAAGAATCAGCGTGTTCTCGTAAACATTCAGGTCTTTCAATGTCCAGATGATTCTCCCCACATTCTGATCCACGCAGTCGATCATGGCCGCATAGGTCGCCATCCGCAGATCCTGCTCGTTTTTCTCTGCATCGGATAGGCTGTCCCAATCCGGGACCTTTTCGCCGCGCGGCGACAGTTTCCAACCCGGCTCAATGATACCCATCTCAACCAGGCGTTTATACCGCTGCTCCCGAACCGCGTCCCACCCTGCTTTATATTTTCCGCGATACTTGGCAATGTCTTGCGGCTTTGCTTTCAAGGGAAAGTGCGGCGCATTGTAAGCGAGGTACCAGAAGAAGGGCTTCTTTTTTTCAACCGCTTCCCGGACGTATTCCAGACCCTCGTCCGTATAAGCATCAGTTGTATACCAGCCTTCCGGGGGATCCTGCGTCTGACTGTAAAGCACCTCATTGCCGCGGACCACTTGCCGCGGGCTTTTAAATGCCGAAGGACGGAAATAGAAACCGCCACCTGCCGGACTGCCGTAGCAGCGATCAAATCCACGCCCCAATGGCCACCAGGACTTTTCCGCATCCCCGACATGCCACTTACCCGTCTGAATCGTGCGATATCCGGTCGGCGCAAGCACCTCGGCGATTGTTACGCACCGCTCCATCAACCGGCCGCGATACCCCGGATTTTGAGGGCCAGCATCACCCATCATGGCGCCGACCCCGGCCTGATGAGCGTACAAACCCGTCAACAGGCTGGCCCGGGTGGGACAACAACGGCCCGCGTTATAGAACTGGGTAAAACGGAGTCCCTGCCTCGCCAAACCGTCAAGATTGGGCGTTTCGATCTCGCCTCCGTAGCAACCCAGATCCGAGAAGCCCATATCATCCGTCATGATGATGATAATATTGGGCGCTTCGGCCTTTGGGGACGCGTACGGCGTGGAGTGGCCAATCGTTACCAGTAGAGCAAGGCAAGCTGCAAATATAATTCTATTTCTCATAAGTCTTTATTCCTTGCGAGCCCACCACCGCCTACGACGCAGATTCATAAAACGACATTGAATCTCATCTCCGCAACTCATTTACAAAACTACCCCCACCCGTCCTTGCCAGGAACGACATTAGGGATCACCGCGGCTCGTCATGTGATTCAAAGCTCCAGCATACTCTATTCGTAACGGTCTCGCCATAACCACAGTATTCCACACGATTCCAGAAATGTCCGAATGTCAGACCTGACCCCTCATTCTCACCCGGGGCATGGATGATGGCAACCGTAGCTGTTGTCATTCTTGGGTGTCGTCACCAAGCGTCAAGCCTTTCAGGCACTCCAAAACGATCTGATCGCAGTCCTCCAGCGTTTTAGGGCTGATTTGCTGGAACACATCCTGATGCGAATTCTGGAGTGCCACGATCACCCAGTCGCCAGCGCGATCAAGAACCACAAAATGCACGGCCCATACCTCCCCGCGTGGGTTCAGCCAGTAGTCGGCGAACAAAACGTAGTCGCTGTCGGCCGGGTGTTGCCGTGCGTGTTCCCTTGCGGCACGAGCGAACAGCCAGAGGACTGTTGACTCATCTGGCCAGCCCCCGCCCTCCAAGACCGGACCTGTTTTCGCCACGGTCGCTTGGCAAAGCCCAGCTTCATTGAACAACTCGGCCAGGTGCGTCGCTCGGTCCGGGTCTGTGTGATCGCCGCCCA
>SDBV01009092.1_pt1 | contig 13271 bp, 10 predicted proteins | sample 2277081 | NCBI WGS metagenome assembly SDBV01 (sample SAMN10402039, study PRJNA504765) | marine sediment metagenome | isolation source: marine sediment core GS10_PC15, 223 cmbsf | place: Arctic Ocean: Southern Knipovich Ridge | collected 2010
CATTTTCCCATAAATCCCGATTTTCCCAGAGCCGAGATCATAGTCAGTCATCATTTTTTGATAACGTAAGATAGTGGCTTCGAGAATGTTACCATTTGTAACCTTTATTAACTCGTCAAATCGGTAATCGGCCAGATCCTTTGTATCGATTCCGCTATTAACAGCCTCGTCTCTCTCCATGGGGTTATAAAATAAAATAGGATCAGCGTCGCGTTTCTTGATCAAATCTCCACCAGTCATGTGAATAGTTCCGGTGAAGTATCCCATCGGAGGATTATGTTGGGCTGGACCAGTGATCAGGATCGCGTCCAGATCATTGTCCCGCATTAATTGATCCAGATCTGATTTCATTCGATCTCCTCTTTTTCGATATTTTATCTTCTACTGCTCAATATCATTTGTAGATTGGACAGTAATTGTTCCTCTTGGTTTGCCAATACTGTCCGCGGATCGAGTACAAGACGATCTTCTTCAAGGCGGGCGATGATGGGGGGTTGCGCCTCGCGTAATGACGAGAGTACTTTGTTCGGGTGGCGAACGCTGAAAGCGATTAACCAGGTGGGCAAAGTCTCTCCAGGTAAGCTCCCACCTCCGACTGTCGATTTCCCCTCAACCAGATCACCTTGTCCGAGAAATTCGATCCATCGTCCAGCTTTGGATTTTATTTGTTCGAGAGGTTCGCTGATCATGCTCCATACCGGAATCTCTGTCAGGGCTTCTGATTTCAGGTAATGAAGCATGGTCGCAGAGAGGGCTGCCAGGCAAAGTTTATCCGCCCGTATTGCCCTGGCAAGTGGGTGTTTCTTCAGCTTGTTAATCAGCTCAAGTTTTCCGAGGATGATCCCGGCTTGAGGACCTCCTAACAGCTTGTCGCCAGAGAAACATACCAGATCTACCCCGGCCGACAGAGATTCTTGAACCATGGGTTCATGTCCTAAACCGAATTCGGCTGTATTGATGAGAGAACCGGATCCCAGGTCATCTACGACAGGTACGCCGGCCAGGTGGGAAATTGTCACAATCTCCTCCAATGTTGGCTCACTGGTGAAGCCGAGGATCTGAAAATTCGAACGATGGACGCGCATGACCATTTTAATTGACTCTTCCTGAATCGCTCGTTCGTAATCGTAAAGATGGACCCGATTCGTGGTTCCGATTTCAAATAATTTCGCACCAGATTGCTTCATCACATCGGGAATGCGAAATCCACCGCCGATCTCTACTAATTGGGAGCGAGCGATCACGACTTTCCTGCGCGTTGCCATGACAGATAGGATTAGTAATACAGCCGATGCATTGTTATTGACCACTAAGACACCTTCTGCAGTGGTCAACTGTTTAAGGGTACTCTCTGCATGGATGGTCCGCGAACCTCGGCGACCCTTATCGAGTTGGTATTCCAAAGAGCTGTAACCGGAAGTCGCAGCCTGAATCGCTTGAAGCGCAGAGCTGCTGATTGGGGCACGGCCTAAATTGGTATGCAAAATGACACCAGTCGCATTGATCACAGGTTGCAGTGTCGGTGCAGTCCAGGATGCCAATTTGTCAATCACCCCAATGAGCAAATCCTCCTCAGCGGGGATGGAATCGCCTTCAGAATATCTTAAGCGCACTCCTTCCAACACTTTCCGGATAGCTTGTAAAGTCAAAGGACGACCGAATTCGGATATGCAATCCTTTATCGGCTTGGTCTTGATTAATTGGTCAACAGAAGGGATGTGCCTTAGTTCACGCATTAGCTGGCAGGTGATTCGTTATGGTTTCCACTGGCTGCGCTCACGTAGTCGGAGCAAGATTTCGATCGCAATCAATCCTACAGCCAAAAGGAGAATCAGGGCCGATGTAAGAACTCGTCCAAGCTGCAGCCATGTCAGAGTGGGAAAGTAAACCCCAATCCAAATTGCTTCACGCACAACCACTCCTGAGGATACTGGAGGGTCGGTCGGGAAACGCTGGTTGAGGAAAGCGACCACAGGTAGTGAAGTTCCAGTCAATGCCAGAACACTGAGAAAAAAGAATAACCATCTTGGGCCAACAGTTGGAATGGTGAAATTAATCAAGGCATAGAGACCCCCCCAGCCGATTAAAGCCAGGATTAACGCTGCAGGAATGAAAGTTCTGACTTGTGGAGATGATTGGGAATTCATTTTATACCCCCAATTATATCTAAAAAAACCCCCGGTAATGATCAGATATTACTGAAAATTACCGGGGAAAATTAGCAATATTGTATAGATTATACTTCTCGAACCTCTCCTTCGATGATTTCATCTTCGCCTTCGTTCTCATGGCTGTGTGGTCCATGACCATTGCTCCCAGGTTCAGCCTGCTGCTGCTGAGCATACATCTGTTGGCTGATTGCGTGGAAGGCGTTTTGGAGGTCCTCAGTTTGCTGGCGGATCGAGTCAATATTATCGCTTTGGACTATCTCGCGTAGTTCGCTGATCTTGGATTCGATATTTTGGCGTTCTTCAGCGGGAACTTTTTCACCGAGATCCTGTAAAATCTTTTCTGTTTGGTAAGCCAAACCATCAGCATTATTGCGGGCTTCGATCAGCTCCCGGTTTTTGCGATCTTCGCTCTCATGCTCGCGGGAGTCACTAACCATCTTATCGATCTCAGATTGGGTCAGGTTGGTCGAAGCAGTAATGGTTACATTCTGCTCCTTTCCGGTGGCCTTGTCTTGAGCAGTTACATTGATGATCCCGTTTGAATCGATATCAAAAGTTACTTCTATCTGCGGAATACCGCGCGGTGTTGGTGGAATTCCCTCCAGCCGGAACCGGCCGAGGCTCATATTATCTCCAGCCATTGGGCGCTCACCCTGTAATACATGTATATCGACAACTGTCTGATTATCCTCAGCGGTGGAAAAGACTTCTGATTTCTTAATCGGAATAGTTGTATTGCGCTCGATGAGAGTGGTCATCACGCTGCCTAATGTTTCTAATCCGAGAGATAATGGGGTAACATCCAGAAGGAGAACATCTTTAACTTCTCCTCCGAGAACCCCAGCTTGAATTGCAGCGCCAACCGCTACAACCTCATCTGGGTTGACGCCTTTATGGGGTTCTTTATTGGTAAGCGAGCGGACGAGGTCTTGAACCATTGGCATCCGGGTTGCGCCGCCAACCAGTACGATCTCGTCAATATTTACCTGATCAAGATTTGCATCCTTGATAGCTGCATGGAAAGGCTCTTTCAGGCGCTGGATCAAATCCTCAGTCAACTGGTCAAATTTTGATCGCGTTATTTTTATTTGCAGATGTTTGGGACCGGAAGAATCAGCTGTAATATAGGGTAGGTTGATCTCTGTTTCCATTACGCTGGAGAGTTCAACTTTTGCTTTCTCAGCAGCTTCTCGCAATCTTTGCAGAGCTTGGCGATCGTTTCGTAGGTCAATGCCTAGATCTTTCATGAATTCATCTGCCACCCAATTTACTATTCTTTCATCCCAATCATCACCACCTAGATGGGTATCGCCATTGGTGGACTTGACTTCGATAATACCATCACCAACTTCCAAGATAGAAACATCGAATGTGCCACCACCTAAATCGAAGACCAGGATGGTTTCATTTTCTTTCTTATCAAGCCCATACGCTAACGCGGCTGCCGTAGGTTCGTTAATGATGCGAAGAACTTCTAATCCGGCGATTTTGCCAGCATCTTTTGTGGATTGGCGCTGGCTATCATTGAAGTATGCTGGAACTGTGATCACAGCCTTGGAGACCGATTCTCCAAGATATGCCTCAGCATCTGATTTGAGTTTAGCCAGGATCATGGCCGAAATCTCCTGGGGACTGTATTCCTTGTTCATCAGGGGGATTTTCACCCGTGCATCTCCTGCGGGGCCCCGGACAACCTCAAATGGAACCATCGAGCGTTCGGACTCCACCTCTTCATATCGGCGACCCATAAATCGTTTGATTGAGAAGATTGTGTTTTCTGGGTTGACAACTGACTGCCTCTTGGCGGTTTGACCAACTAAACGCTCATTATTTTTATTGAAAGCAACGACGGATGATAACAACCGTGTACCTTCTGCGGTAGAAATCACCGTCGGATCGCCGCCTTCCATCACTGCCACAACACTGTTCGTGGTGCCTAAATCTATGCCGATAATCTTTGCCATATATGTTCTCCTCTTGCTAATCTTCTTTGTAGTTATGATACCGGAAGATTGCAAGAAAACTGTTAACATCTTGTAGAATCGTTGTCAGAATATTCGATTGGGGTGGTCAAATGGGGTGATATTGACCATAGAGTCTGAAATACGCGTAATGTTAAAGAAAACTTTCCGGATGAAAGACAGAAAATGGAGGGAGAGCCTGGTTAGTTCATTGATTTATTCTTAACCTGGTTTTAACATTTAACTCGAATACAATTATCCAATGATGAGAACCGATTAATAATGCCATATATAGGGGTATAGGTGCGGGACTCTCCCACTGATGGGTGTGTGGTTCCTGTTGAATCGAATCGTTTTGAGACGATATGCAAGAATTATTTTAACATTCCAATTCTTAAAATTTCTAGTTTTTTTAAGATTCCGTATGGTATATCCCTTGATTTTTTAGGTCAACCTCTGCTAGAATGGAGGTCGCAAGGGATGCACTACCACCTAACCCGCGCATCAATCCTGGGGGTGAAATCGCTTCAGGCGGTAGGTTTTCTCGAGTACACAATTCATAGGAAATGGAACCTCTCACTGAGGAGAGCAGTGATTGGGATGGTTCATCATTGCCAGTTGTTGCATACTGTCAATATTTCTCTGATGCAGGAGGATGTTGTTTATGAAAGCTGAGCAAGCCTGGCAAGCTACTCAAGGGCAGCTTCAATTGGAGATGCCGAAAGCTGCTTATGATACCTGGGTTCGAGATGCGGATTACTTCTCATATGAAGATGGCATGTTTGTCATCAGTGTGCAAAACGCCTATGCCCGAGATTGGTTGGAAAGTCGATTATCCAGCACTGTCGTCCGAATTTTGACTGGCATGATGAACCGCACGGTGGAAGTACGTTTCATAGTATGGCAGGATCAAGAGGTCGCAGAGGGTATTGAAATTGAGTCGGAAACAGATGACGAAGATGAGATATCCTATCCCATTAATCAAACCTTGAATGCCAGGTATACATTTGATAACTTCGTTGTCGGTGCCAGCAATCGGTTGGCCCACGCAGCATCTCTTGCGGTTGCCGAAAATCCAGCTCAGGCTTACAATCCCCTCTTCATTTACGGTGGAGTGGGATTGGGAAAGACCCATTTGCTCCACGCCATTGGTAATTTCAGCGCTTCTAGGGGACAGGGTATCCTATATGTCTCTTCAGAAGAGTTTACCAATGACTTGATCAACGCTATCCGTAAACGTAAGACACAAGCGTTCCGTGAGAAATACCGCCGAATCGATGTTTTATTGATCGATGATATCCAATTCATCGCCGGAAAAGAATCGACCCAAGAGGAATTTTTCCATACATTTAATACCCTCCATGGACAGGATAAACAGATAGTTATTTCGTCAGATCGCCCGCCGAAATCGTTGATAACACTCGAAGAGCGACTCCGCTCCCGATTTGAATGGGGTTTGACCGCGGACCTCCAGCCCCCGGATTTCGAAACCCGGATGGCAATCTTGCGCTCTAAAGCTGAACGCGCGGGTAGAAAAGTCCCTGGGGAGATCATTGAAGTAATTGCCCGACGAGTGCAATCAAATATCCGTGAATTGGAGGGCGCTCTGACCAGAGTGGTGGCATTTGTTGATTTGAGCGGATTGCCCCTAACTCCCAAGCTTGTCGAAACAGCTTTAGCCGATCTGTTACCCCGCCGCTCAAAGGTCGAACCAGAAGAGGTGGTGCAATCCGTTGCAGAGGCGTTTGGTGTTCAACTTGACCGTATGTTAAGTCGTGACCGTTCACGTGAGGTCGCTCTTCCTCGTCAAATCGCGATGTACCTTTTACGGGAAGAATCGAATATCTCTCTACCTATGATTGGGAAAACCTTGGGTGGTCGCGATCACACAACGATTATGTATGGGTGTGATAAGATCGCAGATTTACTCGAGCGTGATGACCGCTTAAGACGTCAGGTTATCGAAATACGCGAAAATATCTATGGTCAGACCAATCTATAGGCAAGACAGCTAAATCGATATCCAATGCGTGTAGTTGTATTTATTTTATACTCGAGTTTCATCGGGCGTAATTCATTTCATCACCTCCCACCGGACAGGGAGGTTCAGGCAGATGAAGAAGTGGGGGCGATCATGGAAGCTGTTCTTCAAGAATAGAAGATCCAATATTTGAAGGTGAAGACCTGGACCACACGCGCACCTTATTGAGAGAAACCTGGAAAAGTGAAGTTGAGAAAAGGTGAAAGGTGCCTCACAGTTGAGATGGAGACAGCGACCTTCCTGTCTGTCGCTCAGTGCGGGATGTGCCATCGGCTATCTTCTTATGGTGGGGAGGATGTCAATGGTTATAACTGGGACGCGCGCCAATAGCAAAGAAAGAGTTAAGGGAGAAATTATTTCTTTTGGCTGTGGGTGTTTGTATTAATCTCTAAAGTTATTTATCTGCTCTGATGTCCGCTCTCACTTATTATTCAGAGGGAGCGTTCTTCTGTCTCCCCTTCCAAAGTCGACTAATAAATTCGTTCCAGGGGATATCTGTCTCTCGCGACTCATCATCCGATGGTGGCCAAGGATCCTGGTCAAACATCTTGCGGATGAAATAGCGGCTGATCAAAACCATAGAAGCAAGAACAGGGGCGGCAAGAACTAATCCAACAAATCCGATTAATCTCGCTGCTAACAGGGCCGCAACTAATACTGCCGCGGGGTGTAGGCCAAGCGTATCACCATGAAATTTTGGAACGACAATGTTATCCAAGATAGCGTCAAGAATCAGGCACAATGCCACGACCAAGATTGCATAAACCCAAGTTTCCAGACCAAAATAATTATATCCCTGGAAAATCGCGACCAGAGCAGTCACAATCCAAACGATCAACGGTCCTACATAAGGGATGAATCTGGCCACACCTGCCAGGATCGCTATACCCAAGGCATAACGAACTCCCAGAACCGTCAGTAATATTGAATAAAGGAAGATTGCCAGTAAGAATATGACCATCTGGCCGCGCAGGAATACGTTCCAAATCCTGCGAAACTCCAAATTTATGCGCTGGATATCGTCGTTATAACCCGGGATATCGATCCGGATCATCTCATCCGTTACTTGACCGGTTCGGGCGAGCAAGAAGTAGGCGATAACAAAAACGAACATTGCCCACGCGATTGTTACCAGTGCGCTGGCAGCAAAGGAACTGAGGATTGAACCGAATCTCCCCAGCACGGGCTGTAAAGTGTCAAGAACTTGATTGGCGAGGGATTGTAGATCAGTTTGACTCAACCCGAATCTGAAAGGCCCGATGCTATATTCCTGCGAAGATATTTGATCCACCAGATCGGGGAGGGTTACAGTAAAGGTATTGATCACTCCCACCAGGCTTTGCATTTGTTGTATGATGGCAAACCCTGATACAGTCAGAATGGCAAGCAGGATGAGCACAAATAATAAGAATATAATGTTGACAGACCAGCGCCAATTTAGATGGGTCTTGCGATTTATGATCGCGGCCCCAGGATGTAAAACATAAGCCAGGATAACTGCCAGAAGTAGCGGTCCGATGATCGATCTGAAATAAATTAGAAAGGCTACCAATATCCCCACAAAAGTCAGACCGACGACGAGTTTGGTGGCTGAATTCCAGACCGGAGTATGAGGAGGTGAGGCTTTTTCATTCATGCAGATCGAATCTCCCAATCAAATATCCCAGCTGAATTTGATTGCCCCGTCTAATTTAATTCACCACCCCAATATCACTGATAATTAATCCCCTTAAAAGATGTGGGAAGTTACCAGGGAACCAACTAGATGAAGAAAGATATGATCACAAGTATGGTTAAAAAGATGCCAGCTAATGTGCCAATTGTACGTAGATCTTTTATTACATAAGTGTAATCTGGGTCGAAGTTGTCGGGGAGTTTGCGAGCGTTTGCTCCTGATCCTGATGGTGTTGCTTGACCCGCTGGTAACCCAGAGCGGTTTTTACGTTTTCGTTTTTTACTCATTGATAAGAAAGTTCTCCAAAGCTCAATTATTGCCTGTTTGTAGGCGCGTGATAACCGCGATTCGTTTATTGTCCACAAGGTAAGGATAACATGAAATGAGGGTTAATGTGGGTTGGGATGTGCTGTCCATGATGTCGACTTGGGTCGGTTCTACAACTTTGGTATCGCTGACAATATAAGAATATGCCCGTTGGTTGGTATAAATTGTGATCTCGTCTCCTGGCTGCAAGCGATCCAAATCGCGAAAGATCTCACCGAAGATATCGTTATGAGCGGATAAGACGACATTGCCTTTATCACCAGGATCAGCAGAACTGATATGTTGTCCAACCCCTTTTTTCAATTGCTCCCACCCGTCACCTTGAACGACCGGCGCATCGACTCCTATGGCTGGAATTTGAATCCGGGTCGCCTGCTCTGGACCTGGTGTTGGGATGGGGATATTTGCAAACGATTGAGCGAGTGGTTTCAAATGTTGGGGGATTTCAGCTTCATTTGGACGTGCGCCTTCTGGCGAGGTTGGAGAGGTATGTCCCGAGGGTAAAACGACAGAAACGATCAAAGGCGTTGGAGTAAGAGTTGGTTGTACTAGCGCGATGGCAACCTCATCATTCAGTTCACGCATCATATTTATGCCGTTGAAAAGTAGCAGTAAAAGACCCACGACAGCCAACAATTCTACGAATAGGAGCAGTCCATCTAAAATTCGCTTTCGTCGTGTAGATGATAGGGGCGTTGATGGATCCTCGGCCGATTCGTCAAATTCCCCGGAGCGCATGTCTTCAAGAGGGGAGCCATCAACATCCGGAGCGACGAGAACAACACGACCAGTGCGTCTATATCTTTCAAGACGGTCCTGTCGGGAAGCACGCCTTTTTTCCACTAAAAGACGGCGAAGTTCCTCTGCTGATAAATCCTCTGGAGAGACTGTTTTTCGCACGGGTTGGATTATACCTTACTCAGATTGACCATTTTTTCGATAATTTGGCCAAATTTTCTTGCTTGGGCTGGTCTATCGAAATGATTTCTATTGTATTCCCTGCCCTTTAATCCCATATCGATCCCCTCCTGAGGATGGTCGGCAAGATAAATGATGGCTTCTGCCAGGGCTGTCGGATCTCCGGGAGGGATTGCAATACCAGAATTTGCAGATTCGATGACCTCACGAATCACACCTTCCATTGCCAGCACAACTGGTCTACCAGCAGCCATGTAATCAAAGACTTTGTTCGGATAAACAGTTGCATAAAGAGGGATGGGCTTTAAAATGGCGATGCAAGCATCTGCTGCTGCCAGGGCACTCGGCATTTCCTTTTTGGGGACAGGCGGGATAAATTTAAGGTTGGTCAATGCCATATCCCTGGCCTCTGACTGCAGTGCAGGTTTCTCTTTACCGTCACCCAGCAGGACGAGCATGATGTCATCCCGATCTATTAACATCTCAGCCGCAGCCAGCATCACTCCAAGGTCATTTGACATCCCATGCGCGCCGGCATAGAGGGCGATAAACCTGTCTGCCAACCCATGGATATGCCTAAAGTTTTCTCCCTTTGCTTGGGGATCAAACATGCTCGTATCAGCTCCATTGGGAACCAGTTCGACATGTATCGCCCCATGGGAGTGCAGGTGATCGATGAAGCCAGGAGAATTAACCACCACCTGGTCCGCGTGCCGGTAGAGAAATCGTTCTAACCACTCTGAAGCACGTACAAGTATAGGTTGCTGCAGAATACCGACTGCGATGGCAAATGCAGGCCACAGATCACGAACTTCAAGCAGGAAAGGAACTCGTTTAATGCGAGCGAGAGCCCAGGCCGTTATGCTTTGAAATATGGGCGGTGATGTGCCCCACACCAGATCAATATCCTTAACCGTTAAGCCAATGAAAAATGAAGAGACCATAAAACTCAAGAAACTGAATACCCGGTGAACGAAACTGCGATGCAAGGCTGGGTAGGTATATGCGCGTAATACAGTGATTCCAGGCTCTACTTCTTGTTTTTCCACCCAAGGGATATTCTCCCGCATGCTTTTTCCTGTCAGGTAGCTGACCGGGCTGGTGATAATCGTCACTTCGTGCCCTCGCTCTATCAACCTTTGGGCGATTTCGTAATGACGAGTACCACCTGGTTCGTCAATTGCGGTGAAAGCTTGGTGGATCAGGAGAATGTGCATGAGAACAATCGAGAAGTGCGTTAGTCGCTTATTTTAGTGCTAATGAGCCTCATGAATCTTGAGGCAGATCCCACAGGCTTCTGAAAACTATCGGCAAAGGAGATTCCAACACGATGGCCAAAGACAAGGCTGGGATCTTATATCCGTATGTTGGGGAGACCCAGCCTGAAGTTGGGGAAACTGGATCAGAATCAAGCAGGGATTCACCTGCCCTGACGAGCTGAAGAACGGGTTGTTGCGCGTTATCCTCTTGGGTTGCAGGCTCTATACCAATTTGTAGAACTATCCATCCTTGGGGAGAGCGCAATCGAATTGATATCTGATAATTATCTTCGATTTCATCTAGTTCCCAGGACCAATCTGGCAGCAGCCAATGTAGGCGGGCGCGATAAGTTCTTTTATCTGTTGAAGATGAGCCCATGTTCTTTTCCTTCCGGCCAGGCTGGAACCCCTTAGTCTTATGAGGTAAGAGTTGATCTTCGATAAGCCACTTTCCTGTAATATCGCTGATCACAGATCTGCGATGGATCACGCCTATCTGGCGATAACCATCATGTTGGGCGATTAGTTCAACTGTTTTACCATCTTGAGTAGTATTTTGCTTTAGGATCTGGGCTTGAGCCCAATCTAGCCACAAGAATCGACCCGCACGGGTCATCTGATCTTGATCGTCAATGGTTACTGTATTATGAATCTCTGTCCGAACCAGCGAATTATCCCAGGGTGGTGGAGCATTGTAGAGATAAGTCCCAGCATCTTTCGCCACGTTGTGACCGCGCCACCACAAATCAAGATGAAGCTGGTCTGCATGTGCTGGTCGAGCGTGGTACTGTGTCACGCGGAAAAAAGCGCAGGACTGGTTGGTTGGGTTGTTAAGCACCAGATGAGATCCTGGGAAAGATGTGAGCTCCAGTAGAGTTGGGCGTTCATTCTGATTAACTGATCTTTGCTGTTCTTGATCTTTTATCCCCAACCATAGAGCGAGCTCATCCCAGGGTCCTGGTGCAAAGTGTCGCTCTCTAAGGAAAGCAAGAGCCGCGGCTTGCAGGACCGGTCGGTGATCATGGTAAGAGCAGCTGGCCAGAGGTTGTAGATTTGCCCCATCGTTGTGTCCCAGGTTTGGGACTCGCCCAGTCTCTGGATCAACCAGCGCCAATAACCAGAGCGTTGCCGCGGCCAGCCGTCGTTGGGTTCGTTCAGGAAATACCCCATCTATACTGTATACCCACAAAGCGATTTGCAGCATCAAGCGGTGGTAATTGGTGCTCTGCTGGATGTAGGTACCACCACTCGAAATTTGGGTTTGCAGGGCGTGATTGAACCAGCGCCAACCGAGCTCTCGCCACTCTTTAGCCCTCGGATGCTCTGGTAAGCTATGTCCTGCAGTGAGTAAACCGGCAGCTTCACTTAATAGATGGTTGTTATTTTGCGCACGGGCATATGCCAGGGTAGGTGGAATTCGAGCTGTGTGGTCTGCGATGGCAATACTCAGGCGATTAATTCTCTCTGGAGAGCTGGCGTTTGATTTTCTGAATACTTGATAAGCAAAGGCAAACGCGATCAACCTGAAGGCAACTTCCTGGCTTGAAACCCAGTTTGGTCCTAAATTAGGCAAATTTATATCGGCAAAGGCTTCAAATTCACGCCAAAATGTCTCTGCATACCCTTCGTCATCACTCAATATATATGCTCTTGCCAGGGTATACACCCAGGTGAAGCGGGCTGATTCCCAGAGGTATTTGATATCCTCTGTGCCCGCTTTACTTTGATCCTCAGCGACTTTTGTCCAATGTTCGAGAGGCAGGGGTACAAGAAGATTCAAGTCTTGTAGTGGACCGCCAAATAGGCGCACCTTGCCTTTATCAAGATCGTTGGCCTCTGCTAACAGTGCGGGTGCATTTTCACCGATCAGCTGGACCAGGGCTTCACGTTTGGGGATTTTAATCAAACCCGCAGAGATTTCATAGGCGTGGGCTTGCTGAAAATCCAATGGTTCCTGTGCTGGGGTCATGCGGCGAAACAAACCGCTGCGCAATCCAAGTATGTAGTATGAATACAACCCGACTTGTTGTATTCCGAGTTCCCGTGCAGCCTTTAGGGCGAGTTTCAGACGTTGTGAAAGTGACACTGAGCTGGTGTTCGGTGGACTGAGATGGATTTAATCAACTTAAGAAGCTGTTCAGGTTTTCCATCACCTGGGTGAGGATCTGGAGCGATCGGAGTGGTTCATCGGGGATTTCTAAACTGTGATTGGCGTGTTTGATGATTTGCATGGTCGTATTGGACATGGATTGGATCTTGGTCACCGGTTCTGATTCAAATGTGGGATCCGCATCGCTGCCAACAACGAATGCGGGTCCGGTTAATTCAAGGGAAATCTGTGAAACGGGTGGTAAATGAAGCAAAGGTGTCAGCCAGATGGTCTTCGCATTGAGTAAACTCCGATCTTCGTTGAAGATAAAAGCCATTGTCAAGGTTCCTAAGGATTTTCCGGTCAGGAGCAGGTTGGAATATGATTTCGCTTGACGTCCTGCATTGAGCAGTGCTTTCCCATCCTCGATCAACTGGATTGTCCGATCTGCCTGTGATAAATCCTGAAATTGTGGGGTTCTGTAGTTTGCCCTCAACTGCAGGACATCATACCCCCTCTCTAAAAGTAGATTGGTCGTGTAGTACAGCAGCGGCTTGTCGCAAGAATAGCGCAAGCCAGGATAAATCAAGGCCAGATTGTCGCTGGCACCCGTTTGCTGATAGTACTCATTTTTTACTGAATGCCCTAGATTTCCCGGGATCTCAAGTGATTCGGTCTTATATTTTTCCCTACTCATGACTCTATCTGTGAGGGAATGGAAACGCTATCTCCTGTTCTGAGCGCCTCAAGCGCGCAGATTGCGGCCATCGATACCCCATAAAGCTGGTCGTAAGGGATGGGAGGTGGACCCCCATGGATGACCGCATCCG
>SDBV01009093.1_pt1 | contig 13271 bp, 18 predicted proteins | sample 2277081 | NCBI WGS metagenome assembly SDBV01 (sample SAMN10402039, study PRJNA504765) | marine sediment metagenome | isolation source: marine sediment core GS10_PC15, 223 cmbsf | place: Arctic Ocean: Southern Knipovich Ridge | collected 2010
GACACCTTGGCCATCTACATTGTGAAACCCTGCGGGCCAGTAGCTCAGGTGGTTAGAGCGCACGCCTGATAAGCGTGAGGTCGGAGGTTCAACTCCTCCCTGGCCCATCAGATAACCCCACACCACATAAGGATTAACGTTTTCGCACCGTAACCCAGGCCCTCGCTGGGTTACGCGCAGGTTACGCCTGGGGCGATTCCTACTCGCCATCTTCGCCCCGAATCTTGGCCCGGATCGCCATTGCTTCGAGCCTGCCCCGCTTGGCCTGTTGATCGGCGTAGATCTCTCGCGGGATCTGTGTGCTACTCCAACCCCCGTGACGCTGGAGGCCCTCCTCGCTGATCCCGTGGTCGAGTGCCCCGTCCGTTCCCTGCCGCCTGAGGCCGTACCACCCTCGTCCCTCAACGTGCTCGATTCCTGCCAACGCTTCGGCCTCGTACAACCAATCGTGGAGCCTGCGATTGCCAATGGGTTTGGCATAGCGGTGGCGTTCGACGGCGTGAGGATTACCAGAACGCCCTCCAGTGAGTTGCCCCGAAGGGAAGAGGGGATAATCCACTGACGTTTCCTCAAGTTCGGCGAGGTAGCCACTCAACCCCGCATACACTGCAGTCATCTGGCCCTCGGTGAGGTACACCTTCTCGCCTCGCTTCTTCCCACGGCCACGAATGAGAATCGTGCCCTCATCGAGATCGAGATCGCTGCGCCGTGCGCGTACGCCCTGGCCGAGGCGGTATTCCGCGAAGAGGTTCACCGCGAGATCGAAACGTGGATCTACCTGGTGGGCCACGTCGAGGATCGCACGGAGTTCCTCGTTCGTGTGCCGAGGACGTTCCGGTTCGTATTCGACCTCGCGTCCCGATTGCTCACTCCAGTAGCGAGCGAGTTCCTGCTTCCAATGCTTCGGAGGAACACAGGCGTGGTGCGGAATGAATTGCTCATCCTTGAGCCATTGGGAGACCGCTAACAAACGCGCCACCGACACCTCGCCACCACGGACGCCTCTGTTGCCCTGCGTCTGGAGTTCTCGCAGTCGGATGCGGCCTAGTTTGCGAACATCGGCAGGCGTGAGATCCTCCCAGGCTGTGTCACCTCCGAGGATCCTCTCGGCGTCACGCCCTGCCCGTAGCACCTCGCGCCGATGCGGGGTGTCTACGGGGTACTTACCAACATCGGGATCGCAGGTACGGGCGAATCCCTGGGAGATGGTGAGCGGGTTGTTCTTTCGTTCCTCGGCCTGCTCGCTCTCCCGAATGAGATGCTCGTGGTGAGCGTTCGCCTGGGCCTTCGCCCACCGCTCGCGTTCCTTCACGATGCGCCCATTCCCAGCCCGTAGCTTCTTCTTGAGGCTACGGTGTTTCCAATTCCCAGTACGCCAGCGCAGGTAGAGAACCCCCTCCTTTCTGAGGTTCTCAAACACGCGCACGCGATAAGGAGGATCACCTACCTCGTGTTGCCAGGGTGTCATGCGCTCTTCCTCCGTTTGGCCTTGGAGTGGATCAGCCACGATCCACCCTCGGTTTTCATCGCTTCGAGTTCGCCGTTTCTAGCCCAATTCCTCACGGACTGCGGGGTGACGCCGTGTTCTTGGGCGTACTCCTCAGCGCTGACCCACTGATTTGCCCGATCAAACTCCTCAGTCTCGCGCAGTAGCTCTTTCGCGCACCACTCCAGTGCGTCGTCCACGGGATTATGCACCGAGATCTTTCGGTTCTCTTCTGCCTTCTTGAGCCAGCGTTCAGCCAGTCTCTTGTTCATTGCGATTGGGTCAGCTCTCATACTCTATGCTTCTTCCTTCGCTTGGGACGCACCTGCTCTAACAGATCGCCAGGCGTACAGCCCAACTCGCTGGCGAGGCGATCCAGCACGGCGAGGTCGACTCGGGTGGTCTGATTGTTGAAAATGCGGGAAATGGTAGCACGCCCTACGCCACTGCGGCGTGCGAGTTCGCCCTGGGACATTGTATCCCCGAGCACCTTGTCGAGGCGAAACCGTGTCACCATCGGCACAACCCTTATCAGATCTGATAAGGGTCAAATATTGAGAGTGGGGCGGGGGTTGGCAACCCCGCGAGCCAGGAGCTTCCCCGTCCATCGTGGCGCGTTCGCGGAGCAACTCACGAAACTCTCGCCAATCCCTTGCCTCAGCGGTCAACTCATTTCGCTGTCGGGGCCGCAATCGGGGTCGGCTGGCCGAACGGCCCTTGCCACGCTGAGACTTTAATCTCGGGGGTAAAATTGGCGTAGTCATCCTTCCGTCCCCGTGGGTCCGAGACATTCGGCTTGAATCGCCCTTCTCTCGATTTCTTCGTAACTCAGCCCATCGTCGGTTTGCTTTCCCGAAAAATCATCTATCATGGTGAAAGGAGAGATATAGGAGTGGCCAGAAAGCCCTTCCCTCTTACCACCTTCCGGTTTTTCGGGAACGGTAGACCCCCCATTCTCGTTGGGCTCGTGGTCCGCAAAAGCCTTTTCGTGCAACTTTCTTCCAAGCTCGGTGACGAACCATATATCGGCCTTCCCCTTGTTTTCACGAAACGCCAAACCGTGCCCGGTAAGGTCTTGTAGGGCTCTCCTGGCTGTGGTGTCGGGATAATCCAACTTCCCTGCCACGTCCTGCGTTGTCAGCCCGGAGGGGCCAAGGATCATGCTAAAAACCCGTCGTCTAGTTACGGGAGTTGAGTCGAGGCCGACTTTCCGCACGAGGTCACGGGCGGCGGGTTCATCGAGCCCGATAGCCCTGGCTGCGTCTAGCATCTGTTTGAGGTTGAGGGCCAGTCTCGCGGGTGCTTCCGACTCTGGGATCTGCACGATCTCCCGGAGATACCCGTCGCGTTCAACCGCACTCCGCATCCTTGCAACTAGGGTAGCTAGAGGAGAGATCCACCCTTTATCCCCCCCCGTGGGAAGCATATCCTTTGGGATGCTGACACCGGCTAGTACGTCAGCAACGGCGTCCGCCAGTTCCTTTCGCATCACAGCGACGGGGGTGTGCCGTTCGAGCGCAACGTCGGCCTGTCGGGTTAGGGATTGTTCCGTGAGCCGGTAGAGTAGGAACCTCTCCCCCATCGTGGACATGACGGCATGGGCCGAGTCTATGCCCCCGGTAACCCCGCCAACAATTCCGAGTTTGCCGTCCCACGTTAAAGACACGCCCCCGTCACTCCCCACCGTGCGGGTCCAACTGCCATCGTATATCTCCCGTAGGGCGGCTAATAGTGCGTTGCGTGCGTCATGGGACATAGAGAGTACGGTCGTAAAGTCTTTCAACAACAGAATCCCGAACTCGCCAATTTCTTTCAGGAGTCCGCCCTTCGCACTTTTTTCTTTTTGCCTTCTGGGTGTGCCGCTCAGTAGACCGGCTTCGGTGATAGTGCCGATAAACCGGCAATCCGATTCGCCACGGGCAGCGCGTAGTGCTTCCGTCTTTCCACTCGACGGGGGACCAACCAAAAGCAACCACAGCGGATCGCCCATCATGCGGTTGGCGACAATAGCGGCCAGCGTTGCGTAAATGACGCCGGGGTCGGGGAGGTGCATGTGTCGGCGGAACGTCTCGACGCAAACTGCCAACGTGTCGGCGTTACGCGGAATGTCTTTGGGAACGGGGGGTGATTTCATGACACCACCCGTGGGTGCGCCATGCCGTACCGCAGTCCGCTCCGAATTGTATTCTTGGCGGCTCGTAGCCCTTTGTTCTGAATGTACCCATTGACGTGTGATGCATCGGTGAGTGCCGCGCACACGTCGCTCTCGCCCAGGATGCCCGCACCCACCAACGTCCCCAGCTTGACCGCCGCAACGTTGAGTGTGGTGTTCCGTTGACCTTTTCCTGCGCTGGCAACGGTCGCCACTTCCCCATCGAGAGCTGTTTGTGCGTACTTATCGGTTCCGTTGGATCTAACAACGGGCTGCCGTGTGGGTACGGGTGGCGGCTGTAACAGTCGCGCCAGCCAGCCGGGGAGCTGGGCTGCCAGAACGGCGCTGTCCACCCACCTGTATTGCTTGCCGGTTTCGTGATGACGGGACGGGGGTAGGATGACGTATCCTTTTCCCGTCAGCCGTGTATCGAGTTTCTCACCGAGCAGGCCCGCCGTTTGTCTCAACGGACATGCGGGTGGTCGGAAGTAGTAGTGCAAGCCGCCGCCGCCGGTATGACACGTCAACGTTAGGGGAAGCGGTAGGTGCTCATCCTGTAACGCCAGCAGCGACTTTTGGCCCTTATCCCCGTCAACGTCCAGAACCATGAGCGTAGCGGGCAGTGCTGCGCCTATTTGCGCCGTTGGCCATTTGCGCCACCACTTGACGATTTGCTCGGGGTCAGAACTTGCGTTGTGAAACCCGCCCTCAATCAAGGGTTTCTTGCGCTGGCAAGGGAACACCAACCACCCGGCAGTAGCACATTCGAGGGCTGCCTCTTCCATTGAGTTGCTGTCCGCTGGGGATGGCGACTGAGGTCGGTGTTGGATTTTACTGGTGGAATTAGTTAACATTCTCGCGTTCGTCCTTTTGCGTCCCGTCAGGTTCCCGCCTGCGGGGCGCTTTCATTTGCACCCCAGGGACGCGGTAGTGTGTTAGGCTGGCACCGCACTAGTGTTGTCTGTGTGATTCAGGATGTCTCGGTCAATTGGGCCACCGACCAATCGTTCCACCGAATCGCGCCGGAGCCGAACCACCCGACCGCAGCGGAAGCCGGATAACTCGCCGCGATCAAGCATGGCCCTCACCGTATCGCGTGATACGCTGAGCACACGCCCTACCTCGCTACTCGTCAGAAAATCCACGGTTGCTCTCCTCGCTCTGATTGCTCTAACCTCTCCCGAAGGGTACATTACGCCTTAGTTGTTCTCAACAACCGAAAATAAGTATGCCCAAAAACAAAAAGACTCGAATGAGAAGGGTTCCTGGGCGGGAAGCCCGGAGCATAAGCGGAGGTCCCCATCCACTGGACTTCGACCTAGGTGGTTTTTCTGTCCACGACCCTGAGGGCCTCGCCAAGTTGATTGCTCGTGAGGTGGAGGACCAATCCGATCTGACCCTCATCGTCAAGCGCCAGGAGAGCTATTTGTGTGAGGCAGGCATTGAGGCATGGGAGGGGCAATTGCTTAGCCTAGACTGGGGGCAATGGCCGCCAAAGCACTGCCGAGGTAGGGTCCACAAGCCGTCACCGGACAGGATTGAGGGCAAGTCCGAAGTCATGGCCCGCCTGAGCGAAGAGATAGGGTTTACCCGGACAACGCTCCTAAAGATCTCCGGTCAGACATTCACCAGAGATGGTGAACGTATATTTTTCCTGACCATGACTTGGGCCGTCTACCGGCTACTTCAGGCGTGGATCAGACCTGATCGGCGTGACGCCCTGGACCGAGTAGCACTGAGCCCCGACACACGACGACGCAGGCGTGAATATCTGGCCTATCTAGAGCGGGAGGTAGGACGCCTTCGGGCACGTCGCACCGCTAAACACGACCTTGCGTATGATATTGACCCAGCCGTTCAGGACGAGGTGGAAGCGTTTCGGCAGTTCGTGCAGAGGAAGGGGCTACCACATGGCAGGGTACAGCTCGGCCAGTTGCGCGTGTTTGACCCAATCATCGGTTGGAGACGCCTCAGAAATGCCCTTACGGCCGACGATTCACGAGACGCCCTTGTACGACTGGTGAAGCAAGGATACCTACGGGAACGTGAGCTTGTAAAAGCGGAAGTGAGAGAGGTGGGGCCGGGCGTCAAATAAGAAGCGAAAAACCTCACAGCCAGATTTTCGACTCCAACTCTGTGTCACTAGGGAATACCTGGGTACCATCGGAACCCGACCGAAGCGCCCCAAGTGCTTGTCAGTGGTGCTCTCATACTGCCTTGTTCTTCTAGTTCTTTTCCGTCAGATCCAATGCCAACTGGGCAAACACCGCATCTGACCAATCACTACGGGCCGTGACATTGATGGCGCTTCGGCGCTTCGAGATGATGCGGATTGTGACCTCATTCTCTCCTGTCTCTTCAACTATCACACGCACCAACTCTCCATAAGTCCATCGCCCCGATTTGCGTTTAGCCAGGAACATCCAGGTCGATGCGTCCAACTCTTCGACATCGTCGATTTCGAGGGCCGATCCCAAGAGGGCGTTCCGGGTGGACCGAACGGCGGCTCGTAGGTCACTATCGTAAACTCTCGTAACACCCATATTCAATGGTTCGGTGCGCATCCCTGCCATCGTTGCACACCCACAGAGGCCCAGTAGCAATAGAATACGTTTCATTGGAGACCTGTCCATTTCAAAAGAAACTCTCATGGACGGGTGAGGCTAACCAGGGCAACCCCCGGTTAGCCCAACCAAACATCACCGAATCGGAAACATGAGTCCCACGGAAGCCATGAACGTCCGATTGCGGGCCGTATCGCTCGATCCAGAGGTGTTGTCGATGTTGCCTAGGCCGAGATCGTATGCGACATCAATCAGAAAAGCCACTGGCCCCTTACCGATGGAGAGTCCTCCGCCAAAGAGCAGGCCGAAATCGAAGCCCTTGGTCTCAATTCCGCTCTCATCGCACCCGGCTGAAACCGAGACCCCACCTCCCTCTGCGGTGAGGTTACAGCTCACCTCAAATCCCAAGTTCGGTCCTGCAAAGAAGTGCGGTGTAACGGGGGAGGTTGGAGGAGTTGGAACGATCACTTTGGCGAGGATCGGAATCTGGAGATAAGAAAGCTCAAGGGCTGCCGTGATTCCGGCCTCGGTGATGGCGACCCCCTTCTCGGAAAGTATTGCCTCGATTTGCAGGGCGAATGTCTCCTGTATGCCGATCGAGACGATTCCCCCAAGGTGGAAGGTCGTGCGAGACTTGAGGTCAAGTCCGGCGTCATCGCTGACACTTTCCGTTGCGCTGTTCAGGCCGCCTCTGAACCCCAACGAGATACCCTGTCCCATTAACGGCACCGTGGCAAGGGTAAGTAGTGATACGAGCAGGATCGTTTTCTCCCGCAAACATCTGTGTTGATTGGACATCTGGTCCTCACTCATTTTTGAGGGTGGTGGGACCTTGAGGCACTCGTCGTCGGGCGGGCGTCCTACGGGGCGTCGGTACGGCGGCGGGGCCACGAGGGCCACCGATGGCTTAGTCTTTGTAGATGCTTTCTAACACCGAAAGGTTACACGGGAGTTGGTGAAGGTTTGTTGAGACTACCAGCCACCCCAACCCCCGCCCTAGGAGCCGTGGCCGTTCTGACCGAAGCCAAAGCCCCCCGAACCGGGGGGCGATGGAACGGGTTGAGTGGAGCTGCCGAGCCGTCGTGAAAGCTTCACCTCAGACGACGTTCCTTCTCAGGGCTTGTAGGCCCCGAGACCTGAACCGGCTGGGCTCCGGTAGGAACCGAGGAAGGGCAGGTCGTAGTCGGCGAAGTCGCCGGAAATCTCGCCCGTTATAACCTGCTGAATGACAGCGAAGGCGCCCCAAATATCGGGACCGATTTTGACTCCATCCGCCGTGAGCCAGATTCCCGCGACCATTTGCGCATCGGCGGGTACCGCTATGATCTTGACAAAGTAGGTCCAGCGATTCCCGGCCTCGTTGAAGCCGATGTCATGGTTAGTCAGCCAAGCACCGGAGCCGATGTAACCGTCATGCCCGTTGTGCCGATCCAACTTACCATCGCCGTCGCAATCCTTGTTGCTCAGCCAGGCGTCGTTCCATTTCATCTGGAGGTTGACGTCTGAGAAGGCGCCGCCGTGCACTCGGTTAACGTCCGAGTATGCGCCGTTGAAGATGTGGGCCTGGTAGTTGTAGCCGTACTCATCATAGCCGGGTGTGATCAATTCACCCGTGCTGGCGTGCAATAGTCCACTCGGGATCGTCGTGCACGCCCCACCGCCGTTCTTCAGTAGGATACCCGAGTCGTCGGTCACACCGGTCGGTTGGTCCTGGCAGGCAGCGGCGAGTGCAGCGAGACAGAGTGCCGCAACCAAACTGCCGGGTTTGCGGATAGAGGGAACGAGCGAACGCATATCAGCCTCCTTTTGAGGAGATGTGGATAGTGCATTGGCTCAGTGGTCACGTCGTCGGGGAGCGTCCTACGGGCGGGCGCAGCGCCTCGACGGGTCCGTACTGGGCCACCGATGACGCTGCAACGCCGATTATGCGGCCAGGTACACGGCACCGCAAGGGCGGAAATGTGGCTGTAACCTTTGGCAATCTAGATGCATCTAAAAAGGGGATGTTTACCTCAAACCTCTGCCAATCCGCGCCACGACACCCCCCACGCACTTTAAGGTCCATACCTGGGTACCATCGGAACCCGACCGAAGCCTAGTGCATCACATAGCCAAAGCCCCGAACGTTGCTGGGACGCTCGGGGCTGACGAGCATACACCACGTGGTTTGGACTAGTAGATATCCGTCATAGCCGCCTCGACCGTGCTTCCTGAACGTGGCCTACCGGCGCAGTTGACGAGGAGGCCCATCGGCCTTCAAATGCCGCGGATGAACCTGTAGAGCCCGCGGAAGGTTCGCTCAACGAGGATGCCTGCGCCTGCACTGATGAAGAACCCGAGCCACACCGCCAGCTCCGCGTCGAGAGAGATTGCTGGGAATTCGGCCAAGGCCTTGGAGCCAACAAAGCCCAAGCCGCCCCCTAATGCCGTCGCCGCAATCAACAGCACCCCCGATAGGAAGAGGCCAACCTCTTTACGGTCACTATCCGGTATGATATCCATGACACGCTCCTCAGTTTGCGCCGAAGAGATGGTTGATCAGCGCCCTGTTCGCCACACTCTCTACACTTCACGAGAGCCATGAAGGTTCATCAATAGGACCAACAGGTGATCCCTCGGTGGCCTGTGGGTCTCGTCGTCGGGCGGGCGTCCTACGGGGCGTCGGTACGGCGGCGGGGCCAGGGTGGGCCACCGTTAACCATTACGATGAAGGTCGGTACACCGACCCGCAAGGTTTTCCCCTGCCGTCCTGACGCCAGCGTCATGGACAACACGCCATCATCGCTGTGGCTAGTCCCGTTCGGTGAACGTCATGTAGAACCAATCACCTTCAGTACGGTCCGAATATTCTAGACCAAGGTGATCGGCCACTCGTTCTTGGAAGATCTGGAAACTTCTCTCAAACTCGTCTTGCGTGATACCGTACCAGGTCCGATCCTCTCCGAAGTACGCCGACCAAGGGCGATTCATCCTAGCGGTCACGGATGTCCCGGACGCATCGACAAGTTCGAACTCGGTGTCTGGCCACATCATGAAATTCCGATGCACTCCCCGAATGATATTCACCGAACCTGAACCAGCCTCGCCCCAACTCGGAACGAACATATCCGCCAAGAAGTTGCTGTACTCCTCCACCGACTGCCCCATGGACTTGGCGTACGCTATTGCAGCCACCCAAATGAGTGTCAGTTGGTTGCTCGCACGCTCCCAGCGCTGCTCCACCGTGTAGTCAGCAAGCTCTGGTGCATCCTGTTCTTGTGCCGCGAGTGGGGCGGTCAGCCACACCGTGGCAATGAGCATTGAGAAAACGCGGACCTTCATGGCAAACCTCCAGTGATGAGGATCTCGATTCGACTCCAGTGTCTTGCGTCTTCGTCGTCGGGCGGGCGTCCTACGAGGGCGTCAGTCACAGGCGGCGGGGCCAGCATCGGCCACCAGTAAGACGCCAATGTGGAGCGTGGTACACAGGCCCGCAAGGGCGGCCCACCTTGATCCAAAGGACCTCTACCGCAGGTGGCTGTTCTTCTGGGGTGGCACGAACCGAAGGAGCCAAAACCGGGCAAAGTTGAAAATCGTGTTCAACTCTGTGGTTGGTATATATGATATGAGAGAGTGCGATTCCCGATCCGGGGACCCCCTACCCACCCCGTACCCGCCACCCCCCCCTCCTACCGACGCCGCTTCTTCTTCCGTTCGATCAAGTCCCCCGGTTTGCAGCCAAGCGCTGCGCTTAAGGCATCGAGTGTCGCGAGGTCTACGCGGGTGGTCAGGTTCTGACAAATCTTATTCACCGTGACGTAGTGCACACCAGACTGGCGGGCAAGCTCACTCTGGCTCATCTGTTGGCCTAACTCCTCCTTGAGCCGGAACCTTGTCACCATCGCGCCATCCTCTTTTGTCTAGTCTCCCCCGCAAGCTAAGACCGTAAGTGCATTAGCACAAGCGCATTAGCGGATACACTTGACAGAACGTTAGCGCATCCACTATAATGTTCTCGAAAGTAAAACGGGCCAGCCACTAACCCCGCAAAGAGTTCGGTGACTGACCCAGACGCAAACCCCGAAGGGCTCACCCCACAAAGTTACAACGGGCTGGCCCTTCACAACAGGAGGGTAGCCCAATGTCGAAGGTGTACGACGTGATCACCGACCGGGTGATTGAGAAGTTGGAAGCCGGTACGATTCCTTGGGAGAAACCGTGGGGAGGTAAGGCGGGGATGCCCCAAAACCTCAAGAGCGGCAAAGCCTACCGGGGCATCAACGTGTTTCTGTTGCATAGTCTCGGATACGAGAGCCCGTACTTCCTGACGTTCAAGCAGGCCAAGGAACGGGGTGGATCGGTGCGGAAGGGCGAGAAGGGCTGTCCCGTGGTGTTCTGGAAGTGGCTCGAAATTGAAGACGACGGTAAGCCCAAGCGCGTCCCGATGCTGCGGTATTACACGGTGTTCAACACGGGGCAGTGCGAGGGGATCGACACCCCGACCATTGATGCACCCGAAAGGCATCACGAGCCAATACGGGTGGCCCAAGCTACCGTAGAAGCGATGCCCACTCCTCCGGGCATCGTACACGGTTACACCGCTGCTGCGTACTCTCCACGGACTGACATAGTGCGTATGCCGAAGCCTGAACGATTCGATTCCAACGAGGCGTACTACGGTACTTTGTTCCACGAGCTAACCCACAGCACCGGGCACACCGACCGACTAGGCCGTAAAGGCATCATGGATACGGTGATGTTCGGCTCGTCTGACTACTCAAGGGAGGAGCTAGTAGCCGAGATGGGATCGGCCTTCCTGTGTGGTGAGACCGGAATCCTTGAAACCTGCATTGATCGGTCATCGGCCTATATCGCCGGTTGGTTGAAAGCCCTGAAGAACGACCGGAAGCTGGTGGTGGTCGCCGCAGCCCAAGCCCAAAAGAGTGCTGATTTCATCCTCAACCGGACGTTTGAGGGGGCATGATGACCGTCACCAAGAGCAACGGAAGGGGTGCCTTCGGGCACCCTGTTTCCGTTATGAGAATGGTGTTTCTCACCACCAAAAACGAGACTGTGCCCGCTGATCGCCACCCGGCTTTCACGTACCTGGCTCGGTTGGCTCCGGGCTCACGGCGTACCATGCGCCAAGCTCTCGACACCGTGGCCAGGATTGTCTCGGGGGGTGTTCTCGACGCTGAAACCATGCGCTGGGAGGCGCTCCAGTACTCTCACACCATAGCCGTTCGGACGGTCCTAGGAGAACGGTACGCACCCTCAACGGCGAACAAGATGCTTGCCGCTTTACGTGGTGTACTCAGGGAGGCGTGGAGGCTGGGGCTCATGGATGCAGAGACATACCGTAGGGCCACGGACCTCCCTTGCATCCGTGGTGAACGTCTCCCACGGGGTAGGGCGCTGTCCACTGGCGAGTTGCGGAGCCTGTTCCGTGTCTGTGGAGATGACCCCTCACCAGCAGGCAGGCGAGACGCTGCGATGTTGGCCGTGCTGTACGGTGCGGGGCTCAGACGTTCAGAATTGGTTACGCTGGATCTCAATGACTACGAACCGGAGACCGGAACCGTCACAGTCCGACAAGGGAAAGGGAGAAAGGATCGAACGGGATATGCCGCCAACGGGGCGCAGGAGGCCCTAGAGGGGTGGCTCAACGTCCGGGGAAGTGAGCCGGGAGCACTGTTCCTCCCAATCGACAAGGGCGGCACGGTTCACCATAGGAGAATGGTTGACCAGACCGTGCTGGTGGTGTTGCGGAAGCGAGCGGTGCAGGCTGGGGTGCCGCAATTCTCACCGCACGACATGCGCCGAACCTTCATCAGTGACCTACTTGACTGCGGGGCCGACCTAGCCACTGTCCAACAACTGGCGGGCCACTCCAGCCCAACCACGACAGCCCACTATGACAGGAGAGGCGAGCGGGTGAAAAGGAAGGCCGCTCAACTACTCCATGTGCCATTCAGTGGGTAGGGGGCAATCTCTCCGGGGCTGGGCGAAGCTATGCGGATGCAATGCGGAACGTGTACGACGCCCAGCTCACCCTTCGTTTCCCCGACCTGGCCGCTACCAAAGGCCGTGGTTTCTCTCGTGGTTTCCGATGTTTCTTCCGGTGTTTTCGCTTTCCCATCTACACCCTCGACCTTACCAACCGGCAGATTCGGACCTAGAGCTTCAAACGGGGGAAAACCCCCGTATTTGCTGGGGTTTCCTAATGACTCGTGGCCCACACAATCATTAGGAGCGTACTACCCCTGGATTGGCCCGAACCAACACCCCGCTCTTCTGGTTGTTCAGCTACAGGTCAACCAACTGTCAACGGGCGCTCCCTATGTTCAACAAGTTGCGCTGGTGCAAGGAACGGGGGCGAGTTACCTACATCCCGAGGCCAGGAATTACCATGCACTTGGTATCTTCTAACACAGCCAAGTGCGGCTCCAGGGCCAAGTACCGCAACTCGGACCGGGTAGCCCCAATCGTGTGAACGGCTTCTACGGCCTCTGTCGTGAACATTGTGGTCTTGGTGCCTCTCTCACATCGCGTTCCATCCCTAGGCACCGGCACCCGAACTTGGACACGTTCCCCAAACTCGATTCTCACAGCCTCAGTCGTTTGGTCGCGTCCCATTACAAGCCATAGGTGTAGCAGGTCGGGTAAGGGACCGGACCAAGCCCCAACGACGGCGGAAACCAATTCAAAGGTATAAACGCCATGCGGAATCTCACCCGTCCACGATGTACCTGCCGAATCAAACGAGAACTTGCTGCCGTCGATTCGCAATGTCGAAGAATATCCTTCTACCTGCGGATGCGGTGCTGCTAATTCGTAAAAGCTCGTAATGCGATGGTTACCACCTCGCGTTTGAACAACAGTGCGCCGCTCGGAACGCCACCACTCTTCGGCTTGGCGACCCTTCAATATGTCTCCCGTTTGTCTGGCAAGCATTGACTGGTATCGCTCTAGAGTCGTGTTTCCTTCGGCATCCAGGGATATAATGTATCGAGTGGTGGTTTCCAGACGCGCCCCGTCATCGCCCCTTTCTTCGCTGTAGAACTGGGCACCGTCCAGTGCCTCCCACACG
>SDBV01009094.1_pt1 | contig 13270 bp, 14 predicted proteins | sample 2277081 | NCBI WGS metagenome assembly SDBV01 (sample SAMN10402039, study PRJNA504765) | marine sediment metagenome | isolation source: marine sediment core GS10_PC15, 223 cmbsf | place: Arctic Ocean: Southern Knipovich Ridge | collected 2010
AGGTTAATCTTTGTCGCGTCGTGCTTAACAGTCGTCGTTGTCGTGCCAGTGGCAATTAAGTAGATTATCTGGCCGTTAACACCGTCGTCAAAATCGGTGATGTCTAAGTTGTCATTGGTGGCCAGGAATACATTAGTATCGGCATCTGCTACGGACGGAGTTGCATCGCTATCAATAACGACAGTTGACGTCTGTGACGTGCCGCTAGAAAATGCAAACCTGCGACGCACACTGGATTTATCCCAATGCCACATGCCCTCGGTCAATGACGGATCGCCAGTGGTCAAGGTACTCATACGCAAGTCACCATTGATATCTGCGGATATGTCCTCGAGATTCGGCAGTCCCATCAATGTAAAACCGAAGGTTCCTCCAAACTGATTGTCAATATGATACCCCATTATGGTATCATTGAACGTACCGCCCTGGATGAAGATGTTGTTAACAGTACCAGAAGAGTCTGCGCCTGCTATGGTTTGTCGAAAGGCAAAGCAATCCTTAGGCGTTCCTACTGTTCCAATTTCCTCGAAGTACGGGTTAAGGAATGTGATACCGGATATCGAAGAACCATCCGGATCAAATACAATTGAGTTCCATTTAGAATCTTCAAAGTCACAACTTATAAATGATTGATTTAGACTCTGGCCCTTGAAGTAAAGATTTGTGTAGTTGCTTAGAATTCGACATCCGAGATATGTGCCCGTTGTGTTTGTTGAGTCGAGCTGTAGACCCACATAGTTTATGTGCAGCTTACAAGCTTGCATATTGATTGGCCAAGTATACGTGGCAAACATTGCTGTCTTAAATCGCTGTATTTCGACGTTTTCCATTAATAAGCCAAGTACGTATTCACTGTATATTCCAATAGTAGTAGTGCTTGGAGACCCGTCTTGAGGGCTGCCACTCTCCGGGCCTACGAGAATAATATCCCGAATAACCGTTCTCGCATCGAGGTAGTTACCAGAAGCACCATCGAGTTTTATGGCGATATCCGAGCCGCTCAGATTGCTAAAGTCCAAGATAGCGCCGCCTTGACCCTGAATAATCAATTCCTCAGTAGTGGTCAATGCACTGTCAAGCCGATAAGTGCCGGATGGAATGACAAGTGTACCTTCGGCGGCAGCGGTTATTGCACTCTGAAACGCAGCGGCATTTTCGGTACCGCCGCCCGCACCGTCACCGTCAGCAACCGCCCCATACGTCTGAACATTAACAACGGGAATCCCCCCAAGAGTCGTAAGCCCGGCGCGCCCCGTCGCATCGTCAACCACCGTCTCCATGAAACCAGAAACAACCGTATTATCTGAAACAACACTGGCAATTAAGGACGGAGCCCCATCGTCACCGAAATAATAGTACATTCCCGCCCGAAGAGCCAATCCGGGCAATTCCATATCAAACGTCCCGTCACTCTCCTGAAGATGAATACTTCGTTCAAATCGGTCCTCTAAATCTTGGACTATTCGTGTCAATTTATCCACTGCCTCTATTGCCGCCGCAGCCGACATCTGAGCCCTCAATAACTCCTGTGTTTTTTGAATATTCCTGACAATAACAATCCTATATGTGCTGGCATAGGTCGAAGTCGTCGTCACAACACCGCCATTGAGATAATCGCTGTCGGTTGCGGCTATCGTGTATTGGCTACTCTCGGTAAGCAGAGCCTCAACTCCCGTGGCAATTATATGAGTATAGACGTAAACATCAGAAGATGAATAACAAGGCATTGTGAAAGTGAATTCTGTCGTACTGCCGTTACAGGTGAAGGGTTGCCGGATAGTCTCACTGGCCGGTACAGTTGCGTTCGCCGAAGCTACCATGAGCAGGCAGAGCAATAGGGATATAATTAGAGTTTTCATACCGTAAGTCCCCTCAATACTGTGTTTCGCCCACCGAGAAAATTGGATATCGTCCGGGCGGAATTGTCCGACTGATGTTGACTAAATGCTTGAGCGAATGGAATTGCCACCAGCTTGTACTCCTGCATCATGTGGTTCCTGACCGAAATACCCTTACCGACAATAGGACAGAGCATCGCCGCTAACCTTGTTGCGACACAGTCCACCATACCCTCGCTCCATGCCCCCGTCTTCTTGAGGTCAAAGGCGTATTCTATGAAGGCGCTGTCGGGCTGACCGCTGTCATTATAATTGGATAAATCGTTTGTCAAAAGAAGGTATCCGTCTTGAGCAGCGTTGGCAATTACGTCGAAACGGTATTGGTAGTTTTGATTATGCCTCTCCGACATTCTCGTTTCATCGAACTGCATCGATATTGAGAGAAAATCACCCGGTAGATTAAAGGCATACTCCCACTGGCCCGTCTCGACGTCGGTATCTACTTCCGTCCCCAAGTCCTTGAACTTGGCCGTTTCTCGAAATGGAGTCTTCAATACGGCCAACTCCGCTATCACCAACTTTCGGCACACCGGGAAGAATCGCTTGCACGCAGCGGACACCAAGTCGGTGCCGTTGATGTTTCGTATGAAGGCGTCTCCGGCTGCCTGGTCGCCGGCCCCGCCGATCTTACCGAGGGCGATATTGGCAATTTCTGTCTCAGTCATATTTCACCTATGAATTATGGCCATTCATCACGCACGTTATCCTAAAAACAGCCTGGGCCGTCATGTCATCAATGATAACCAGTATCCCAACAGCCGAGTATCGGTCGAAGTGCATCGCGGCTATGCTGTCTGCACTGGCGTAATCACTGTAAGTAACATCTCTTTCGGCGTAGACTGTACCCTCGGTAATAGTGTCGGCCCAACAATAGCTCGTGCTAACAGACCCGGAATTCAATTCGGCTCCGGTTGTGGGATTGTGAGACAGTTGTTGCTTGCCGATAATTCCCGCACCAACAGTAATGAGTTGAGCCCCACAATTCATATCGACCAAATGAACTCTGTAGGAAAACGTTGTATTATCGGGATCGCCTGCACCCGTAGCGTTCCCGTAACCGTAGAAACTCAACGAGAGCTTTCGCCACTCCGCCGGGATTCTGGTAGCAATCGCCTTCATGTGCTCCCAGCTACCTGTATCTTTGGCAAGGTCCGTAGCGTCCGCCGTCACTGATGCAACTTGTATCGGAGGCCGTTGTACAGTCGTTAATGATACTCTATTGCCCGGACTTTGCGGGCTTTCAAGTAATGCCATTGTATTTCTCCTTTAACCTTCTCAGGCGAGGTCGCCACACGCCAGCCCCGCTTGAGAAGGAAAACCATGTCTATGAATCATCCGTAACAACAACGTTGTGAGCCAGGGGTATAAACGTCATGTACCAGTCAACTGTCCCTGCTACCGCCGCATCACCGAGCTGGTCTACTGTACCTACTACCGCGTACCATTGCAGTTGCGTTGCTGCACTAAGGTTTGTGTTTCCACCCGCAACAGGCGTAAGAACACTCGGCACCGCCCCTGTAAAGGTATAGGTGCCTCCCGTTAAATCACCATCGCAAGTAACGGAATCACTGTACGGGAAGGTAGCTGAAGTCTCTGCGTCAATTCCTTGGATTAGCAAGTTGCTCGCACCTATTGTTGAAGTCACTATACCAAAGAAATTCGTAATCAGAATCGGACCACCTGCAATAGCAAACAGCGGATCAGTGGTTGCTGTAATGCTCGCCTGATTTGCCATCAGTGTGTACGTCTTACCGGCTTGAAGCGGAACGTCCATACCACTCATATCGGTAGTCCAGGCGTGCTTGTTGCCGAAGCACTTCATCGAGCCAGGGTCAAGACCAACGCCATACGCACTTGAGTACAGTATGTTGTTAATCAAACTGCCTGTCATTGCGGCCGACAACTGAATAGCATAAATGCCAGCTTCGTTGTTGGTAACAATGTTGTCCTTAATCAGACAATTGGTGTTGATCTGGTCTGAGTAGATACCGCCGTTATCGAAGTCACCCCAGATATGGTTGCCCACGATAACAAGCTTGTCAACGACGCCATCGGTGTTATTGATAGCCGACGTAGCGCCGGTTGTTGCAGTAACGGACTCGAACCTGTTATTCCTGATGGTACAGTTCTCGGCAGTGGCACCAACGTCGATAGCAATAACGTTCTCGAAATTGCCTACGTCAGTGAAGAGACAGTCTTCGATGGTAAAATCACCGGCCTCTACCTCGACAGTAATATTGGTAAATGCGGTAGTCGAATGGAAATGAATGTTCCGTATCGTCACACCCGCAGCAGTAACATCTATTGAGGAGTTGCCGTGCTGCATCTCAATCTCGGGCTGTTGGTCACCAATACCAAGACCTATGATCGTTATACCGGCAACGTCACAAGCTACCTGAGCGGCCGCTAACGCCTCTTCATGGTCCGGGGCGACAAAGACTATATCCCCGACATCTGCCGAACAGTCGCTTACAGCCGCATCGAGAGTCACCTCTGCTGTGAACCACGTAGTGCCGTCGCCACCACTTCCGTTTTCGTCGCAGTAGTACACGTCTCCAACGGAACCACCAGCCATCCTGATACCTGCAAGAATGTCCACTACCTGATTCTGAAGATATTCGAGACGTTCCAAATCAGAGCCGTCGTCATCTTCGGCAACATCAGAACTATCACCACTTATGGGAACACGAATTGCCTGTTGGTCTACGGCATCGGCGCCCCAGTTGTCGTAACACTTCATGTAACCGGGGTCGAGCACAAGAGTAATATCGTCGGCAAACAACATGTTCCCAATGCACATACCAGTCGCGTTACCGGAGCCTTCAATACATGCCTCACCTGCGTTGGTATTGGTAATCACGTTATCCTTCACCAACAGATTCGTCGGAACGGCACCGCCCCACCATATCGGAGCTTCGGCAAAATCGCCAAAGATGGTACATCCTTCGATAGTGGCATTGGCAATCGTAGCCGCGTCAATATTGACAAAGGTGTTTGTATCGCCGGCCGTACCTGTAGAGTTCTCGTAAGTACAGTTTCTGACAACCGTATCAGTCGTTGCCGTATCGAAAACGATACAATCTATGAACTCATCGCCGGAATCTCCACCGTCAATAAACGAAACATTCTCGATCAGACAGCCGTCACCATTCGCACCGAGTACTATACCGGCAACGACGACAGTGGCATCGGGGTTAAGTCGGAAATTCTTGAACGTGATACCGGCGGCATTGATTGTGATTTCCTCACCAGCAGCATCGTGGTCGAGTATCGGCCTGGTATCGCCTTCGCCCATACCAATAATCTTCAGACCGGCCACGTCGATCACAAGACTGCCAATAGCCTCATTGTGACTAGCGCCAACGTAGATGACTTGGCCGGGTACAGCAATCGCCTCAGCACCTGCAATAGTTGTCTTTGCCGTCTGCCAAGTCCTTCCTTCACCGTTCGAGCCGCCGTCGTCTACATAGAGAATCGGTACGTTTATAGCTGAAGACCCTGCAAGTGTAGATGTGTACTCATCGAGAGTCTCGGTCTTTACAAGAACCACATAGTCGCCGGCCGTCAAAGAAGCGGTCCATGCAGCAGTTGTGAATGTTCCCGTACTCGACTCGTAGTCGGTAACATCTCTGACCTCGCCCGAAGGCAACGTTCCAACGGATCCGGCCGTATCAAAGATACAGACAAGCGACCAGCCTTCATTGAACACGTCATCACCATAACCGCCAAGCGCACCGCTAATCACTTCCCCAGAGCCGCCTGTATTGGTTTCAACCAAACCGATCATACCGAAACCACTGAGAGCATTAATTGCCGATGCAATCGTCGTAATAGTTGTGGTGTTCAACTGGTTTATACCTGAGTCCGGCCTGATGGAAATCTGACCACTGGCATCTGTCGCAGTAGTGGTATAGTTCTCGAAACAGGCCAGAGAACCGGGATCTAGCGTGGTGCCTTCTGCGCTTGAGTACAGATTATTATAGGCACACACCCCTGTAGCGGCCCCGGTAACGAACTCGATGCAATGCTGGTCGGCGGTAATGTTGGAGATGGTGTTGCCGATAACATACACTTCGGTATCGGTATCATTCGACCATATCGCCGAGACGGAAAAGTCGCCGTAAATCACATTACCGACTATAGTCACGCCAACAAGAGCGGCATTACCCAAGTCGATAAAGTGGGCAGGGGCGGCTCCGGCGGGATCGTTCTGGTAATTACACCCGGCGATAGTAATGTAAGTCACACCACTTGCAACATCGATAGCATCGACAAACTCCCAACTATTCGTTGTCGGTTTTGGAAAGACACAATTGACCAGAGTAAAATGATCGCCCGCGTCCTCGACGCTGATACCCATCGTGACAATGTCCGCACCGGCAATGAACCGTAGGTTAGAAACTGTGACATTGGCCGCACCGATAACGAACTCACTGGCGGCCGCACTGAAGGTAAGTTTAGGTGCGTCCGCACCGTCGCCAACGCCCAGGATCGTAACGCCGGCCTTGTCAACATCCACACCGTCCACACCGGCTATTGTCTCTGCATGGCCTTGTAAAACAACAATCGTATCGCCACGGTTATTTTCACAAAAAGCCACGGCGTCATCAATGTTATCCGCTGCCGTTGCTACCGTCAGACCGTTACCAGCGACCGACACATTACTGTCCACATAGAAGACTTTCCCGGTCCCCAACGGACCGGCGGCGCCAAGCTCAAGCATCGCCTCAACCTCTTGGAGATTGAGGAGGATAGGATCTCTCGGCCTGCCGGTGATTGCATACCCCAAATTCTTCCGATAGTAGTCGCTGCCATACGTAATCACCGCCTGTGTGGTGGATGTGAAAAGCAGTAAACTAACTACCACAAATGTAATTATGCGTTTCATGCTAAATCTCCTTAAAAGTGGAACGGCCGCCCAAGGAAAACCACAAAACGACCGCTCCGGATAATCTTACGTCGGCACCCCAACATTGGATTCCGTTACTTGCTGGTTGTCGGGCGTCCTGGGCTTGCTGGTACTCAAGGTCACGTTGACGCTTAGGGTTGCGGCAGACGAAATCGCAATATTGACACCACAGTACCTGTAACCTTCCTTCGCCATCTGCCAAACCTGGTCCGGTATTCTGCCACTGTAAATCATCACACCGGCAGTGGTAAGACGGGGGTCGGTGTTATTCAAAATAGGAACTGAAAGCACTGTGTAAAAATCTGTGCCTCTCGTACCAGTATCCAGATCGGTTGTAAGGGCTACATTCAAGTCGAATACAAACGTATCCGAAGTATCACCTGCCGCCGTCACTGTCTCGACCTCAATGACCAGGTACACCTCAGCGTCCGGGCCATAACCTTGAATACCCAGAGCCGCCAGGTCCACAACATTCTCTGTTTGCTTAGTTTCGGAATCGAAATCCTGTGCCGTGCTAAGCTCTCCAAAATGGTCAAAAATCATCTTTCTATCTCCAAAAAGAGTGTTAGTTTCGTTTTACACGTCAAACTTACGTTATCCGGGTCTCGCCTGAACCGTCGTCTTTGTTCAAAGCGTCCATACGCCGGATTATGATGTTCGTTCCTATCATCGGCAGGGCCGTTTGATAGATGTTCTTATCCGACGTGTAGACCTTGAGCTTGTCATTCGCACTCAAAACAAGCTGGGTATAGACCCTGCTGTCGCAATAGGCGAACCACGGACGAGAGGCCATTTTGTTATGCCTCAGAGACGCCTTGATGCAGGCAGTCACAACGTCTGGACCCCCATAGTCGGCGGCAGCCGTCGGAATGTTCGCTACGCGCTTTAGCGCCAATTGATTGCGGATCATCAGACCTTGCTGGATCATAAATTCGATAGTGATGATCCACCTGTGATTTCGCGCCGTTACAGACGTTGCAGTACTCGGATCGACTTCACGGCTCCTGCCCATCTCTTCAACCTCAACACCCAAAGTCGGGTGATTTGGATTGTGAAGAAGGTGAACCGTAGCGATACCCGGTTGCATCATCCATACGCTTCGCAGATCGCTGTTATTACCGCCAACGTCATAACAGAACTCTTCATCGGGTGAATTCCACGGAGCCCGGCCCATAAGACCCACAATAGCGTTTGCCTGAGGAGTCGATGGCCCTTCGAGAATCAGGTTCATCCACGACTGACCGATTCCTTCGACGTGATCTTTCTTCTCTTCGGCTACAAGGGCCTGTGAGATTTCTTTGCCTTCAGTCTTCAGTACATCAACCGGAGATTCCCAACTGTCCCTGATAGTGCAGAGCACCTCAAGGTATCTCTCGCGGGTTGCCTTACTGGACGCCCAGAATTCGCCTACGTTAGTGAGGCTGCCACCTGGGATGGATGTGGTTCTCAGGCCGCTCTGAAACGTCCCACCATTTGCCGGGAAGGACATCAAATCGGCCATCATGTCATTTCGCTCAATCAGCGTATTTGCAGCCGAGAGCGCGGCTAAAGAGTTCGGAGATTTGAACTTCAGCACGTCATAAAGGTTGTTGCGGGTTGAAAGTGTGTTTGTTGCCATGAGACAACTCTCCTAAAACAGTTTGTATTTCCGTTTTGCGGAGAGGTGTCTCTTGCGAGGCTCGTCCTAACACTTACTGGCTGTGCTTTAAGCCGCCCTGCTTTCGGGCGAGCACAAGGGGCAACTCGTGTTAGAGTGCCGTATCTTGTTTTTTGATTCTTTCATACCGTATCTCGTTAGAGGGGCTAAGGCCATCCTAAAATACCAGCCGTTACCGGCAATTCTTGTGCTATTCCTGGTTCTTCTGTCGTACCACCTCCACCTCCGGGGTCTTCAGTAGTACCCTCTTTGAACTTACCAGCGATATTATACAGGGCCTTGGATAGCGGTGTACTTTTCGTAATACCGCTCTCTACAAGCCCTGGGACTACTGCTTCAAATTCTTCGTTAGTGAGTCCACCGTGGTTCTGGAACATCCGTTTGACGTTCTCGTTATGCTTCTTGATTCCGTCTTCACCGCCGAACATCGGCAGTAATTCGCCATTGACCTTTGTAGCAGTGTCAATTACATCTTGATTATTCGCTTGGCGAACTTTCACGGCATACTGATTGTTGAACTTCGCAATCGCTGCAACAAGGGACTTCGGCAGTTTATTCTCTATGGCAAATGCCTTGAATGCCGTCACTAATTCCGCGTCCACCATCTTAGCATCCGGCAGTCCTTCGGCAAAGTTGACATCGACCATTGCCTCGTCGTTCTCGACGGCGCCCATGAGTTTGCCGATCTTGCCGGTGAAATCGGCACGAGTGGCGTCGTCGGGGAGTTTGTCAAGCGAATCAGGTAACTTAAATGGCCGGCCTACCTGCTTTATCGCATTGAGACCGCCAACCAGAGCGTCCTCATTACTATTGTACTTACTGAGAACAGTCTTGGCTTCCGGCGTCTGTAAATCCTGATGTTTCACATCGTCTGTCCAGTGTTCCATTATTTAGGATCCCTGTAGTGAATGTTAAAATTTGTCTCGTACTTCGATGTCTTGTTGGGCACATACCCACGACTAATTAGTACCCGAACGAGATTCTTTATACCGTTTCGATTTATGAAGCGATCGAGTTCCGACTGCTCATAATCTCCGCGCTTCCACGTTAGCGCCGACTGTGGACTGATCTCGATGCTAAAATCCTTCTCACGCGACACCATCTCCACTGGGTCGACAGTCGCTTTGGGCTTCGGCGGTTTCTCTTGGGGAACCACGTCAAGTATGGACTGAGGCCGTACCTTGGTAACGAGAGCGCGCAACGCTTCCTCGGTATCGACTGCGGCTATCTGCTCATCTGTAAAGCCAGCTTTCTTAGCGGCCTCAATTAAAATCGAGGAGAAGACAACCGGAGGCGCCTTAGAAGGCTTGCCTGCTTTACGTTTTTCCTTGCTCATCCGTTATACTCCTTTGTGAATGGTCCAAAATTACCCGAGCCACGTCTTTTATCATCGCCCGGTATTGTTCCTTCGGCACCCATGCTTCCAAATGCTTAGCCATCAGGTTGTGCATAAACCTCTGATTCTCATCGTCAATCTGGTGTAACATTTGCTCTATGTGAATTGCCATGAAGACTTCACCGGCATCCTGAAAACCAAGGCGCAAATGCTCCTCATCTGTTTGTGACTGTTGGGTTGTCTGGTCGTTTGTCATTTCTTCTTGCCTGCCTTCTTCGGCCTCTTGTGGCCGGGCTTGCTCTTATATACTGTCTTGCCTGATTTGTGGGCCATTATTTCACCTCATTCGGATCGTTAGGGTCGCTCACGCTCAGAGCCTCTACCTTGGCCGTCAGGGCCACAACCTCCTGGGCCATCCTGTTCTGTACCTCCAGAAGACTTCGGACGTTGAAGGCCAGTACAGACTCGTTGTTGTAGCCGTACTGGGTTATCCACGTCTGGTTAGGCTTTCGGATTACGTCCTGCCAGTATTTCGAGACTGTCGTCCCTGCCCCATACAACCATTGGCCACCAAACAAACCCGGCCAAGGCGGGCCGAACACAATTATTATCAAACTCATCACAATTAATATATTCTTCTTCATTGGTTCTCCTTTTCAATAGCCTTAGTTATCTCAGATACTAACTCGCGGGCCTCAGCCTTGCTGATGTCTATCTGAGCCACAACATTTATGTCGAACTCATCTGTTACCGTAATACGTACCTGACTACCTGATGAACTGATTACCTCAATATCTTTCATGCCGCCCCCACTACGTTAGCCAGTACCGAGTTCGGATCCACTTCGCCCTGTATCCCTTTTGACGCCTTCATCAGTTCTGCGGCATTCTCCAACTGCTGCTGAGCGGCCCTCGCCTCGGCCAGTCGGGCCACAGCCTCGTCGTACTCCTCCTTCTCGGTTACGAGCTTCTGTGGGAAGTTGACGGCCTGTAATGCCTCGTCTAATGTCTCGTAACCCTTGATGGCCAACCTTGCTAAATCCGGGTCTTCAAGAGCTTTGCCTATCTCCCCGGCAATCGCCACGCCCGTAGTGATGGGTTGCAACTTCTGGGCACGCTGCTGGGCCTGCCTCAGTGTGCCGATAAACTGGACCTTGACGTTAATCCTGCCGCTCGACTGTTCCCCGGTGTGTTGCTCCAGAATATCCCTGACACGCTCGACCCTTGATTTCTCGAACGGACCTCGACCGGCTCGGGACTCGACCTCCATCTGCCTGTCGTCGGCCTGGCCAAGATAGCCCTCGTGAGTCTCGATCATCGGCAGTAGTAGTGTAATCTTCTCGCCGCTCATCTCTATCAACTCCTGGATAGCCAGCGGGCGCTTGACCTGCATTGCCTGGATTGTGAACTGCCTGAATGTGTCGAGATGGAAGTGCCTGTCCAGCTTGCCTTGGAGCATCTCAGCCGTCTGTACCTCCAACTGAATATCGCCGACATTGTCTATCGGCTTCGGTAAAAAGCCCCACTCGGGCCGACTGACCTCAATCACACCCTCCGGTGAGAAGTTTGCCCGGCCCTTCATACCAGCCAGTATCCCCATCGCTGGACGGACCTTCTGTTGCATATTCTCAAGATATGACTTGAATATCTCCTGAAGACTCGCATTGTCGTAAATAGCTTCGAATGCCGGTGTTCGAGCGCTGCTTTCCCAATTCTTCTTATCGTAGTTCCATACTACGAAAGGTTGAGAATAATACCCCTCGGTCAATAGTGGTTTCTTGTTCAACAGTGATTCATTGTCGATATCCTCGAAGTACACGTCATACCACGTCTTACCACCGACAGGCGCCTCGAATTCCTTCGCCTCATGCCAAATGTTGTCGGTGTCTTTGAATAATGCCCGCCATATCGTGAAGCGGTCGTTGTTTCGGCCCTGGCTTATCGCGTTGAACAACGGCGTACTGAACTTGTCCTCAGCAGCTTTCAATCGGGCCTGAATATCGTTACCCGGACAGAATTTATCGAAACATTTCAGGGCCGTCCACTCCTCGTCTTCGATGATGATTCCGTTGGGCTTATTGAATCTATCGTAAAAGAGCCGGTAGGTCTTGAAGTGCAAAGGTATCCACATGACCTTACCTTCGTGTTCCTCGCCAAAAATGACCGGCGAACCCGTCGTCACGCCATCTAAGGTGAATTGAGGCTGGACATCGTAAAAGTTGCCGTCCTGGTAAACCTTGCTCATGTGCTTCAGGATGTCCTGGACCCATATATCCAGCTCATCGACGCCGTGAACACGCTCATCATACATCTGATACGAACGCCAGTCGATATTCTTTCCAACCGTATTGCCCCGAAAACCAGTCGCCATCGTCCTTGCAGCAAAGGGGCCGGAGCCATCGTAAATGTCTGCACCCAATTGCAGCATGTCAGCGGACTCATCGTATGCCGAGCCGAGATCAGGGCGAAAATACGCACAAATATCCTCCCGAGCACCGTTGAGCCTCGCGTAGACCGTTGCCAACGAGTCCCACCGCTCCCGGATACGCTCGTATAATAACTTGTCTTTGTAGTCGTAAGGCATTATTTCTTGCCCCGCTTCCTGTCCCAGTGTAAACCTCGACTTTCAGACATATAGCCCGCAAGCAATACTTGGTGAACCATACCTAATACTTGGTGAATTGCCCTCGCTACTTGGACAACTGGCCACCACATGACACGAATATCTTGCACTACCGCACCCATCGTAGAATAGAAAAACGCCCTACATTGCATAATCCATATTTTACGTTCAGCTAAGTTCATTATCCTAATCCCAAAAGCCCGGTCATCCCCAGCGTGGGCGGTAACCAGTCTCTCGTTAATACGCTTGCACCGGCCTGTTGACGACGACGCCTCCTCTCTGGTGAAAATACATCTCCAGACGCCGTACTCGCCGTAGCGCCGGGGCCTTCGGATATAGTTTGAGCCGCGAGTGCATCAGCAGCCCTCTCTGAATGCCTCGCCGTCTTGGCCTCATCCGTCGGCCCTACGGGTATAAATCCAAAGACATTACGCTTGTCCGGATCATCGCTCGTATCCATTAGGCCCCCTTTCTGCGTCTATGACGCTTGAATAAATCATTATCCCAATATGGCGACCCCGGATTAACTCTAACCTGAGCCGATAAATATTCAGCGCGAACCTGCTCAGGAGTCAGTCCCTGCTGCCGGCCGTGAAGCTCAACTGTATCACGCAAGGTCTTCGGTAGTCTCTCGTAAGCGTCCTTTTCTTCTTTCATACCACCGGCTCAGTTCTCGCACATAATTGTTGAAAAGTGAAATATCGTCTCCTCTTCCCAACCCCGCCAATGACCTGCGTATTCAAACGCAATCCTTTCACCTTATTACGTCCCAATAACTCTTTCTTCAATGCCCTTATACTATGTATCATCGCCTGCCCCGCTTGAAAAGACCCCTATTCCAACGACTC
>SDBV01009095.1_pt1 | contig 13270 bp, 11 predicted proteins | sample 2277081 | NCBI WGS metagenome assembly SDBV01 (sample SAMN10402039, study PRJNA504765) | marine sediment metagenome | isolation source: marine sediment core GS10_PC15, 223 cmbsf | place: Arctic Ocean: Southern Knipovich Ridge | collected 2010
CCATGACCCTCTGCCCAGCCCCTGATTGTTGCTCGCTCCAGGCTTTTCTACGCCGCTAGATATCCCTCAATACTTTCGGGCCCGGACCGCTAAACCACATTTGGGGACCACCGTCAATGAAGCTTTGAAACTCTGGAATACGGTGATTCCTTTAAAAAGTTCCAGGAGGAATACGGTTATTACGACATGCTGCTTGTTACCATGGACGGCGACATTGTCTATTCATTGAAACGAGAATCGGATCTGGCTCAAAACGTTGTCAGTGGACCACTTAAGGAAACCAACCTGGGTCGGCATTTTCACAGGGGATTGGAAGAGGTGGTAATCACCGATTTCGAGCTCTATGCTCTTTCCGGCAATCGACCTATCTCGTTCCTGATTGCACCGATCGAGCTCTTTGGCAGCACCGAGGGAGTCGTTGTGCTGAAGTTGACCATTGGCGCCATCAACACCATCATGATGGAACGGTCCGGCATGGGAGAAACCGGTGAGGCCTTACCTGGTGGGGCCGGACAAGCTCATGCGCTCAGATTCGTATCTCGAGCCAGAGTTTCACACCGTTGAGGCTTCCCTGCAAAATCCCGAAAGTGGGTCTGTCGACACGGAAGCCGGCAATCAAGCCCTATCCGGAAAAGCCGGCCAGAGTATTACCGATGATTACCGAGGCATCAAGGTTCTGTCGGCCTACGTTCCCCTTAAATTTTACGACACGACGTATGCCCTTATCGCCGAAATTGACGAGGCGGAGGCTTTTAAGGCGATAGTCGATCTTCGAAATCTGACTATGGTCGTAGCAGCAGCTGCCATCGCAACCATGCTCTTGGCCTCGTTGGCCATCGCGGATTGGTTTACAAAACCCATCATCACCCTCACGTCGTCCTCCACCGCCATCTCAGCAGGAGAGCTGGACAAAGAAATTGGTGTGAGCAGCAACGATGAGCTGGGTATATTGGCCCGGAGCTTTGATACAATGCGCCATGCCATTCGCGACAAGATATCGGACCTGGATGCCGAGATCGAGCGGCGCAGAAAAGCGCAGGAAGAGCTCCGGGTCCATCGCGATCATTTGGAAGAAATGGTTGAAGAGCGAACCGCCGAGCTCCAGGCCAGTCAGGCCGAACTGACGGAGGCTAAAAACGCGGCTGAAAATGCCAATCGCGCCAAAGGCGATTTTTTGGCCAACATGAGCCACGAGATAAGGACGCCGATGAACGCCATTATCGGTCTGGGCCACCTGGTTCAAAAGACCGAGCTAACGACCAAGCAGCAGGACTATATCAGCAAAATCCACTCCTCGTCTCACTCGCTGCTGGGAATAATCAACGACATTCTGGATTTTTCAAAGATCGAAGCGGGCAAGCTGGACATGGAGTCGATCGACTTCGATCTGAACAGGGTTTTCGATAATCTGTCCAACCTGATCAGCATGAAGGCCAGGGAAAAATGTCTGGAGCTGGTTTTCGTCGTCGCCTCGGACGTACCGGCGGCGTTGATCGGCGACCCTCTGCGACTGGGGCAGGTTTTGTCGAACCTGGCCAACAACGCCCTCAAGTTCACCGAAAAGGGCGAGGTCGTGGTGCGCGCTTCCTTGGTGGAAGAGTCTGACCGGGAAGTCTGCCTCGAGTTCGCGGTCGGGGATACCGGGATCGGGCTTGCGGAGGAGCAGCGATCGACACTTTTCCAAGCCTTCAGCCAGGCGGACACATCTACGACCAGGAAGTACGGCGGTACCGGTCTGGGGTTGTCCATCAGCAAGGGGCTGGTGGAAATGATGGGGGGCGAGATCGGTGTCGAGAGCGAGCTCGATGTCGGGAGCACATTTTACTTTACGGCGCGATTCGGTCTGCAGTCCGCATCGAAAATAAGGAAAAAAAAGATCATCCCGGCTGAGCTTCAGGATCTGAAAGTGCTCATAGTGGACGACAACTAGACGGCACGGGAGCTGCTTCGGAGCTACTCGGAAGATTTCTCCTTCGAGGCGGTAGCAGTGAGTACCGGCGAGCAAGCGCTGCGCGAAATTCGAAGAGAAAAATACGAACTCATTCTCATGGACTACCAGATGCCCGGAATGAATGGAGTCAGGACGGCGGAGAGGATCCGGAATGAGCTCGCGGGTGATGAGATTCCGAAGATTATCCTGGTAACGGGACACAGGAGAGAGGTGGTTCTGCGACAGGCGCAGGAAGCGGGATTCGACGGGTTTCTATTGAAGCCGGTCAGTCAGTCGCTGCTGTACGACACGATCATGGATGCTTTCGGACACGAGACGGAGGGAAGCCGCCCGCCGGCCGAAGCGGAGATTCCCAAGGGGTTGGAGAAGATTCGTGGAGCACGCATCTTGTTGGTGGAGGACAATGAAATAAATCAGCAAGTTGCGGCGGAAACACTGCAGGCTGAGGGGTTCTTCGTAGATGTGGCGCAAGACGGGCTGATAGCCCTCGAAAAGGTGAGCGTGCAGGGTGGTCCGGCGCAGACTCCCGATTCGGCATCGGGATACGATGTTGTGTTGATGGACCTGCAGATGCCTCGCATGGACGGCTACGAAGCCACGGCGGAAATACGTAAAAAACTCGGCCACAGCGAGCTGCCGATTATCGCCATGACGGCCGACGCCATGAGCGGTGTGAGGGAAAGGGCGCTGGCAGTGGGGCTGAGCGACTACGTGACTAAGCCCATAGAACCCGCTGAGTTGTGGGCGTCGCTGGTAAAATGGGTCAAGCCTGGAGAGCGTCGTCTGCCCGAGGGCTTCCAACGGCCCGCACACCGCAAGACTGCGGCTGAGGTGGACGAAGGTGGCAAAGAGATCATGCTCCCCGAGATCGAGGGTATCGACACGAAGGAAGGCCTCGGGCGGGTGAGCGGGAACCGAAAGCTATTCAGGGAATTGCTGGTCAAGTTTAATCGGGACTTCGGGAACTCGGCCGGCGAGCTGCGCGATCTGCTGGAAAAGGGCGATCTGGCGACGGCGGAGCGGTTGGCACACACGGTAAAGGGAGTTTCCGGGAACATCGGGGCGCGGAAGTTGCACGAGAGAGCGACGGCCCTGGACGATGTGCTCAAGGCTGAGCGCGAGCACGAGTATGCCGATTTTTTGGGGGTGTACGAGCAGGATCTGCGGTCGCTGACAGAGTCGCTGCGGCAGGCCGGGTTGGAAGAAGCTGCGGAGCAGGCGGCAAAAAAAGGCGGCGGGGAGGAGATCGCACCGGAGCGGCTGCGGGAGCTGCTCGAGGAGCTTCGGCCATCCTTGAACAAACGTCAGCCGAAACGTTGTGCCCCGATTCTCGAGGAAATTGCACGTTACACTCTGCCCGATGAATATGCCGGGGGCCTCGATGAACTGGGCAAACTCGTCAAACGCTACAAGTTCAAGGAGGCACAAGAGATTTTCGAACGCCTTATGGAAAGAGTCTCGGAGTAAGGCTTGGCAAACACGCCGCTGCCCACGCACCGCCCGTGGATCGGAATCCTTTCGACCGGCTGCTCGTGGAGATACGATGCAATGGAATTACTGGAAACTTGTTTTAAGTACTTATCTCCGATAAAATGATTATGCTATGGATAATGAAGCGACTGTGATAGAAGAGATGCGATCATTTATTGCAAAAAAAAATCAGCGTCGCCGCAATAATTTAGAGCAACTATATAAAACTGCTAATCGCGATTTTGCAAATATTTCTACAATGATCATCGAAAAATATAATCCTGCGGCTCTTTGGCAGTGGGGTTCTTTGTTGGATCAAAAACATTTTTCCGAAATTTCCGATATAGATATCGCGTTGGAGGGCGTAGTTGATCCGGCTGTTTTTTTTAAAATACTAAAAGATGCCGAAGGCATGACTTCTTTTTCCCTGGATATAATCCAGATGGAAACGGTAGAGCCTATTTTTGCAGCTAAAATAAAGCAGAATGGAAAAGTAATTTATGAGCGAAATGGATAATAATGCCACAGAACTGATTGGCGTTATTAAAAACCATAAAGAGATTCTGCGTAAATTATACAGCCGGATTAATGAAAATTATAGCGTAGACAGCACCTGCGAGGAATGGAATTGGCAAAGAGGACTCATCGCGGCAGGTTTATTTGAAAATTATTATACATGCGCAGAAACTATTTTTTTGAGAATCGCTCAGTTTTTTGAGAATAATCTAGATGCGGACCGATGGCACAGTCATCTCCTCGAGAAAATGAGTATTAAGATTGAAGGAACTAGACCTGCTGTATTATCACTCAAAACAGCAAATTCATTTCAGGAATTAAGGCGATTCAGGCATTTTAAGAGATATTATTTTGAATTGGATTACGATAAAAACAAGATATTATTCATTTACAAATTGATAACTGAGCTACATCACCTATTCACAGGTGAACTCGACATTTTTCTAAATCTATTACAAAAAGTCTAGAGAGACACAAGGGCCGCCCGGAGCGTGCACGGTGCGTGCTAGTGATATAGCTTTTGCTTCAGACTTCTCGAAAAAAGTGCTTTTTCCACACTGTCTGGGACCGATAATCAGCACCGCCGGGAAAGTGGCGAGGTACAATTTGAGCTTCTCTCGAAGCCCCCTTGGAAGGTATCGCATGCCTAGCAATTTTAACGGTTAAAGAAATATTGCAAGGTAACATGGAAGCCATTTACTCTACGATTCACCGATGATTTTTGCAAATATCGAATACATCAGTCCATCAGCGTCAGGGCGTCTTCGAACTTGTATTCCTCGTTTTTGTTTGCCGGTCCGAGTTCGGAGGGCAGTATTGGGAAAACCGTCTCTCGGCGGGGGCGCCCAGTTCATCTACTGTCCGCTTTTTCAATTCGTCGATCAGGGGCTGGAGAATCGCCGTCGCTTCATTGAACTGGAATTTTGAAACGCGAGCGATCAGGTTTTCCACACCCGAAGCATACCGGCCCGGAATGCCGCGGCTCCTGAGAATCTCCAGCAGCGGGGCGCATTTTTTCGGCTGCCGTTTCTTTAACAGCGGCTCGAGTTCTCCCAGATGTTCCAGCAGCTGCGACTCCGTTATCGCGACCTTTTCCCTCTCGACAACCGGTTTCCGGGCTTCAATGAAACTGCCGTTGTCGGAGCCTTCTGAAGAGAGCTGGCCTGCTTCCTTTGAGATCCCGAGTTCCAACTCAAAAGAAAAGGTGCTGCCGAACCCCGGTTCACTGTCGACATCGATCCTGCCGCCCATTGCGTCGATGAGCCTGCGGCTCAGCGAAAGGCCCAGGCCGATCCCGCCGAACTCACGCGTGGAGGAGCCGTCGCCTTGAGTCAGAGTCTGAAATAAGCCGTCGATTCTGTCTCGCTCGATTCCTATGCCGGTGTCGGTTACGGAAAACCGGATGACAACCCTGTCGTTCTCCTGCTTCAACTGCTCTACCCGGATTGTGATCGCGCCGGTTCGCGAAAATTTAACGGCGTTGTCCGTAAGGTAGGACAGGATCTGCGCTATACGCGCGGCGTCGCCAATCAAATGCCGCGGCACCGACTCGTGTATATTGACGGAGAAGTCCAGTCCCTTCCCCGCGGCCATTTCGCCGTACTTGTCGGCAACCGGTTTCAGTACGCTGTCCAGATTGAAATCACCGTTTGCCAGCGCGATTTTTCCGCTCTCGATTCTGGAAAAATCCAGCATCCCCTCGACTATGTTCATCAGCCGTTTCGACGCGTCATCGATATGGTGCGCGAATTCCTGCTGCTCGTCGGATAGAGCGGTTTTTTTCAGGGCATACGACATTCCCATGATGGCATTCATCGGAGTTCGAATCTCGTGGTTTATGTTGGCCAGAAAATGAGTTTTGACCCGGTTAGCGTCTTCCAGCTGGATCGTCCGCTCCTTGACCCGCAAATCGAGCTCATCGTTCAGTTTTCGCAGCTTTTCCTCGGCCTTTCGCCGCTCTTGAACTTCTTCCTGGAGGCTCTTCGTCTTCCTCCTGACCTGGATGCGGAGAACAACGGTGCCGCCCGCCAGAAACGCCAGCGTCACAGCACCTATAACCAGGGTCCAAACAACCCATGGCGGGACGACAAATTCCGTCCTCTCGCCGAGCCAACGCGCCAGGGATCGGTGGTATACCGAGCCCTGGTCCGCCTTGAGCAGGGCGAGGCGTCGATCCAGAGCGCGCAAAACTTCGGAATGCGTACCTTTTTTCACGGCGAACCCGAGCCTCACCGGACAGCACATTATCGGGCTCTTTTCGACGTCGTATTTTTGCTCGTTTGCGGCCCCTAAGAGCCGGCTGGTAATGCCTGCGTGAACTTCGCCCTGCTCGAGCAGTTTCAGCACCTCTTCGTTCTCGTAGATCTCGATAAAGTTGGCCCGGATGCCGAAGGCATCTACAGTTGCCTTCAGCTCAGAGAAAAAAACGTCGCCGCTGACACCTGCGATTCTTCTCCCCTCGAGGTCGAGGATGGTTTGTATTTCGGATTGACTCTGGACATACACCTGCCCCCAGTCGGAGAGGAAGACCTCTTGCGAAAACTCGAAAGCTTCCTCCCTGGCCGGAGTCTGTGCTACGCCTACCAGAAGATCTATTCGACCGGCTTCCAGGCTGCTCAAAGAGCCGGACAACGTGTCGATGATGTACTCGATGTACCACCCCTCCTCTGAAGCGATATATTCCAGTGTATCTATGTAGATACCCTGCATGCCGCCGGCTTCGTCAAAAAAAACCAGGGGTTCCTGCTGGAAGACGCCGACCTTGAGCGCTTCCTCGCTGAAAATTGGGTGGCAGGCTGCCAGAATGAAGCTGGCGATCACTACGGGCCGCAGGAATCGCAAACGAAGGTTGCACATGCTGTGTATCGCTACTCCTGAAGGTGAGACGGGTCGATTGATTTGACCAAACCGGATTCCTTGAAGCAGGCGCCCATCAATGCCCGCCGGCTCGATATCAAAGCGCCCTGCGCGGTTTCGGGAATCTGCAGCGACTGCCGATCTGAAAACCGCATCTGTGGCGGGACGACGATAATTCACAGAAAGCCCGGCGACGCGGACATAACGGTAATACTGGTGGGCGAAAAGCTGGGATACTGATCCTATAGGTGCTGCTTGACCGATGAGTATTTCGGGGCAACAATGTTCTGAGGGGGAAAGCTAATAGCCGTGTCGGAGTTTATTCTATCACGTGCCGCCTTATTTCCCACACTGTGCATCGCTTTCTGCCTGTCTGGCCTCGCCCTGAAGGCCGAAGATTTCCCTCTCGAAGAGTTCGGGCTGACCCGGGATGAGGTGGCCTGGCTTGGCAGCCACAGAACCATCCGCGTCGGCGGCCCCAAGGCTTTCCCGCCCTTCCATTACTATGACGAGCAGGGCTCCGTCCAGGGGATTGCCGCAGATTATGTCGGCATTCTCGCTGAGATGCTCGGGGTGCGCATCGAGACCCTGGCTGCCAGGCCTTGGCCCGAGGTGCTCCAGTTGGCCAGGGATCGGCAAATAGACCTGATCGCCTGCGCGGCCAGGACGTCGGAGCGGGAGGCTTATCTAACATTCTCACTTCCCTACCTTTCGTTTCCCATGGTCATTATCAGCCGCAAAGACGCCCCTTTTATCGGGGGGCTCGGTGATTTGCACGGCAAGTCTGTGGCGCTCGTGCGGGAAGTCTCCACCTACGAGTGGTTGATGCGCGACGGCATCGCCATAACTCCCCGCTTTGCCGGCACCCCTCTCGAAGCGCTGCAAAATGTGGCCATGGGGGATGCCGATGCGTACATCGGCAACCTGGCCGCCTGCAGTTACCTGATCGATAAAAACGGTCTGGCAAACCTCAAAATTGCCGCGCCGACGACATACGGCAACTACGACCTGCACATTGCGGTGCGCAGCGATTGGAGGGTGCTCGCTTCCATAATCAACAAGGCTCTGCAGGCCATGCCGCCGGAGCAGCACTCTGCCATTCGCAACCGCTGGATCAACGTCCGCTACGAGTACGGGCTCCGAGCGGTGGATATTCTAAAATGGGTCCTCGCCGTGGCCGGAGTCTCAGCGCTGGTGATCGCAGGGTTCGTCCGCTGGAACGGCAAGCTGAAAAAAGAAATAGCGCACAGAAAAAAGGCCGAGGACGATCTGGCGAAGGTCAATCTGAAGCTGAAAATACTCTCAGATATGGACGGTCTGACGAATATTCCCAACCGCCGGCGTTTTGACGTGGCGCTGCAGGCCGAGTGGCAGCGCGCGACACGAGAACGCCTTCCGCTTGCGCTGATCATGGCGGATATCGATTTCTTCAAGGCCTACAACGACAACCACGGCCATCAGGCGGGCGACGATTGTCTGAAATCGGTTGCAGCGACACTGGAGGGCTCGCTCAAGCGTCCGGGCGATCTGATAGCGCGCTACGGCGGTGAGGAATTTGTAACCTTGCTCCCGGACACCGATGTCGAGGGCGCCAGGCTGTTGGCCGAAGCAATGCGGTCTAGCGTTGCCGATCTTGCTATCAAACACCCAGAGTCTGGCGCCGGCTACCTGACTGTGAGCCTGGGATTGGCCGCGATGATTCCCGAGCGATCACAAAAACCGGAGCAGCTGGTGGAATTGGCGGACGTCGCTCTCTACAAATCGAAGCACCTGGGACGCAATCAGGTGCAGATCGGGCAACTTCGATAAATCTGCTTTGCTGCTCTTCTTACTCAACCTGCAATAAACGACAACCCCGTCCATAATAAAAGCCATGTACCAGAGAGACCCCAAAAAGGTTTCCTATAAGTATCCTGCGGGCATGGACTCCAAAGGCAAAGCCTACAAGGTTTTGATCGTGGGCGACGAAGAGATTCCGCGGCGCCTGGTCTCCCGGATACTGAGATCGGTATCCTACGAAGTCTGCGGCGAAGCAGAAGACGGCATCCGGGCAATAGAGATGCACAAACAACACAAGCCGGATATTGTAACCATGGATGTGCAGATGCCGCAGATGAACGGCACGGTGGCCCTGGCCAAAATCAGGCAGATTGACCCGGAAGCCGTGGTAGTTATGATGACCAGCGTGGCGGAGAAGGAGGTGGTGGTTGAGATCCTGAGAAACGGGGCCAAGGGCTACATCGTTAAGCCCGTTCAGCGCGACACGGTGCTCGAAAAACTCGAGGCGGTCAGAAGACCTTTTGCCGGCCGGAGCGCCAAGAAAAGCGACTATCGGCGTCTATGGCGCCTTTTTCTGAATCCGGGCTTTAGCTGCCGCGATGTCCACGATGAAATTCCCCATGAGCTGCACGAACTCCCCGATCGTGGCGGTCGACTTTTCGAGATTGTACAGAACGTCACTCTCGTTGACCTTTAGAAACTTGGCATTCTCCAGGATACACGGATTCCTCAATTTGGCGTCCTCCAGTACTTCGCCCGCGAAACTCATCAGGCTGTTCAGTGCCCCCGTGCAGGCCTGCAAGATATTATCCGCTCGGCTGTTGATTCAATCTATCACTTTCTGAGCCGCCTGTCGATCTGCGGGTTCGACCTTCTCCGCCCCCAGTTTTTCGAGCAACTGGGGCAGATCGCTGAACTTGGGATCGGTAAGATCTTCCTCGAATTTGCCGATGGTTATCTCGAGATCGTTGCTCGCATTGAATGCATCGACCAGTTGACGGTTGAAATCCTCGGATAGAAACCGGCCCTTGGCCGGCAGCGCCTCGTAGCTGCCCTTGATTGCGGGTGTGTAGAACCGGGCCTCGAAAGTCTTGAGCAATCTGATGGCGTTTACGTATTTGAAGCCCTGCAAGCCGGCGTCCACAAGCCGGGCGTTGACCTTAGCGTTGTAGCCCTCCATATCGAGCACAGGTTCACTGCCAAAAAAACTCCCTATCTGGGCTTTTACTCTTTTCTCAACGACTTGCCTGGCATAGGCGTCTCTCTCGGCTGTGTACTTTTCCTCGATCGATCGGCGAGCTTCATCGACAAAAGTAATCTCCGGCTGATCACGGTCGAGCTCGAAATAGGGGTTCATATTGACTACCCGGATAATGCTGCCCAGCACATCCGCGGACAGAGCCGTCTGCAGAGCTTCCTGAAGGCGGGAGAAAGCCTTGATTAAAGCGTCATCGCCGGGAGCAGAATCCCCGGCGAGCTTGGCCAGCACCTTGTATAGCTTGATTCCCAGACCGGAGGGTTCGAAGCCGCCGGTCACGAAGAACAGGTCGAGCAGTTGATCCGCCGCTTTGCTACCCGGGCAGCTCCGGAACGACACCGCGCCCGAGTCCTTTCTCTCGACCGGGTCGAACTTCTCGAGCAGCGCGTCATAATCGAAAGTGCAGAGAGAGGCCAGCCGCGAGAGCTCTTCGTAGCCTTTCAAGAATGCCCGCAGCCTGGCCTTTTTGAATGCAGCCATCCGGGACCTGAACTTAGTGTCTATGTTCTGAACGCTCGCGGGTGCATTTTCCGCCCCATCGCCGCGAATATCTTCAAACGAAAAGGACTGAAGCGTCAACCCGTGACTCCGCAGGTAAAGACTGAGAAACCGCCTCTGCACTCGCTGCACGGTCTCCTGCTCCTGGCTCAGGAGTGTTTTCTGCATGATCGGATTAATGCCTGCGACAAAAGTGCGGACAACGCCCACAGCCGTAGCGAATGCCGTCTGGAGCTCGTCGGAGAGCGGCGCGTAAAAAAGGGGTTCCGAACGCCGCAGCTTGCTCGTAATGCGTTTGAGATCCGCACGTTCCACTTTTTTTCCGGCGCCCTGCGGGGAGGGCGAAGTAGAAGAAACGACTTATAGCGGTACCTAGTAGCATAGGCCAGTATACACGAAAACGCGACGACTGAGCATCACCGATCAGCGGGAGCTTCGCCGGGAGGAAAGCGGCCTGTGTCATGGACAGAGAAGGCTGCTTAGTTATATCATTGCCTTTCAGGAGGACCGCGTGCTATTCGCCGAATTGGGCTATGCGTGGTGACGCCATGAACATCGAAAGCAACCAGGAATTGGCTGCCCTGCTGATCGAGAGACTTTGTGCCGGGCGCGACAATCGCCTGGGGCCGAATATCGACGAAGCGGCCTGGGCCAAACCCCTGGTTGGATTCTGCCGCGGGGATGACTCTGTTTTTCTCGATTTCAAGCAGGCGGTGGGCCCATTTCACTGGACACCCCAGGAAGCGTACCGCATCGCTTTCCCTGATGCCACTGCCAAACCCGGAGATCTTGCGCTGATCGTCTGGATCCTGCCTCAGACAGAGGCTACAAAAAAGGACAACCGCGCAGAGACCCGCTACCCTTCCGAGCGCTGGGCCCGGTCACGCATATTCGGCGAAGCTTTCAACGACCGGCTCAGGGCGGAGGTGGCCAGGGAGTTGACCGAGCGCGGCTATCCGGCCGCGGCGCCGATGCAATTGGCGGAATTCCACGTCGAGAACACCGACCGTTACGGGCCGGCTTCCACCTGGTCCGAGCGCCACATGGCCTTTGCCGCGGGGTTGGGGACTTTCGGGCTTTGCGACGGGTTGATTACACCCGCCGGCAAGGCCATACGGGCCGGTTCGGTCGTGGCCAAGATGCCGGTCGAACCCGCCGGCAGGCCCTACACGGATCACAACGCCTACTGCTTGTACCTGTCCGGCGGGACCTGCGGCGACTGCATCGCACGCTGTCCGGTCGGTGCTATTTCGCCCGCGGGACACGACAAGACCAAGTGCAGCGAGTATCTGAACAACGTGACCAGGCCCCACGTGACCGGGAATTTCGGCTTCGCCGGGTATGGCTGCGGACTGTGCCAGACGGGCGTCCCCTGCGAGTCCGGAATCCCATCGCAGTCAACCGATAGCGACACGTAGTACCCGCAGCTTCCCCCAGCCCGTCGAGTAATGCTCACAGCTCACACAATCGCGTTGCTATCAAGGTGATGTTGAATCTATAATGGAAGCGCGCATAATAGCGAGGTCTAATTTTGGCAAAGCTGCACACCCTGACGGTAGTTGCACTCTTGTTGCTCTGCACGAGCTTCCCGGTAACGGCGGAGGACGCCCTTACGGTAGTCGTCAACAGGGGCATCGCCCCTCTCAAGTTCGAGGACGATTCCGGGGGTGCCGCCGGGCTTCTCCCGGACCTGTGGCGTCTGTGGGCCGAAAAATCGGGAGCGGAGATACGGTTTGTTTTAGTAGACTCGTTCCAGGAATCACTGCAGCTGGTAAGAGATGGAGAGGTCGACCTGCACGCCGGACTTTTCAAGAACGCGGAGCGTGAGGTGTTCCTCGACTACTCGTCTCCGGTCCTCGAAGTCGAGTACTACATATTCACCCACCCCGACTTGAAACCGATTCAATCTCTGGACGATGTTTCAGGTTTCTTCCTCGGGGTACCGGCGGGGGGGCGAACAGAGGATTTTGTCCGCCCCCGGGTCGACTCGAAGTATCTTGCCATATATGACGGCTACGACGACCTTTTCGATGCGGTGATAAACGGCGAGATCCGGGCATTCGTCGCCACTCGAATCGCCCTTCTCTACTATCTGAAAACACACCGGTTGCCCGACGTTTTCGGGTACCACGAAGGAAAACCGCTATTTAGCGACGAATACCGCACGGCCACGAAAAAGGGTAACAGGGATCTCATGAAACGGGTAGACGACGGCCTGCGGGCTATCGGCGAGGGGGAAATGGGATCTCTCGAGGATACATGGCTCGTCCGGGATGAACGGGAAATACCTTTTGAACTGGCTTCCATTCTCACGGAGGAAGAACGGGCCTACCTGGCGCGGCATAAAACAATTCGGATCGATAATCATGTAAGCGGAGCTGAGCCCTACAACTTCGTAGAGAATGGCCGGCCCAGCGGTTTCTCCATCGATTTCGTGAAGCTGGTGGCCGAAAAGACAGGTCTGGAGATCGAGCATGTGACGGGACCGACCTGGCCCGAGTACATGACCATGTTCAAACAGGGCGAACTCGATGTGCTGATCAATATCGCGAAAACATCGGATCGGGAAGCATACATGAGCTTCACCACCCCGTATATCACCCTCGCTCAGAGGCTCTTTACCCGTACCGACTTTCCTAAAATATCCGCCATCGAGGACCTCTATGGCAAGCGGCTTGCCATGTTTAAACTGAAGTTTTCAGCGGCATAGCAAATATTTCCTTTAGGTACAATAAATTAGAATAATTAGCTATTCACCATACTGACTACATCCTATAGGAAAAGCCCAACAACTTGAAAACTTTTTCGTGAAAAGGGGTTGCGTTTGTATACATGGGAAAGGATGGTCCCGGAGCAAGTTTAGTATTCACCGTGTTCTTAGCTAAGGTAGCTAGATCGTGAAACAAAGTGCGAAAGCTATGCACCGGCTCTCCTTCTTCCGT
>SDBV01009096.1_pt1 | contig 13268 bp, 13 predicted proteins | sample 2277081 | NCBI WGS metagenome assembly SDBV01 (sample SAMN10402039, study PRJNA504765) | marine sediment metagenome | isolation source: marine sediment core GS10_PC15, 223 cmbsf | place: Arctic Ocean: Southern Knipovich Ridge | collected 2010
TGAAGGCCGACATTATTAGTATAAGAGTCCGAGAGTGTAAACTAAACACCATTCGTTTCGCGGTCTGCTAACGCAGCCCATGACAGTTCTCGGAAGAACTATTAGGCGGCTTTGTCAATTAAATCCCCCTTGTTTCCCAAAAGTGCACCAAACCCAAAGAGCGGAAAAACATCAGGGAGGGCGAGCGTCCGCGCTCGCCCTCCCGCAAGAAATATGGTTTCCCAGAGTTAGGTTAAGAGTTGGAGCGTTTGTATTGTGTGGATGAGAGTATATATTCGATAGACCCGTGCATAAGCACGAAAAACTAAGCAAAAAGGAGGGACTTAGGGCTCTTCTTAGAGACCAGCAAGCAGAAGCGAGTCTTCGAGCGAAGACGTGTCTGTCCTTTTTTTTTGCGGCCCTTGTCCAATACCGCCACGGGTTTATCGAATACTTACTAAGGCCGGGTGATGGTCGTTTCGCACATTTGAAGATAAGAACTGGGCCAACCCAACTCGTCAACGTCAAGACAAACGCGTCCAGAATTGGCTTCGCGAGCGCGTGATGGCGCCAGGAAGCCATAGTCCAAACGAGTTCAGATTATCAGACCTAGAACCAATCGTCGTATCCGGAATTTGGCAGGGTACGCCATGAATGCCATTCCTTCTCTCGTTGAGGGAACCCATCCGGCATCGGCTTCCAAGAGTGTGCCATTCTGTGTGCCAGTCATTCGATGAACACGTCTTTCACGTACTGCACGCCGAAAGAGTCGAATAGACTTAAGAGGTGACATCAAAGGAAAATGCGAATAAGGGGCGGGATCCCGGGAACTGCCTTAGTCAGGGCGGTACAACAAATGTGGCCGAACAAAAAAAATGAAACTCATGAGGACTCGGCTCCTCATCGGGGCAGCGAAATACACCGGCCCGAAAAAGAAAAAGCGAATTCCTCGTGGAATTTGGAATTCCGGGGACACGGTAGCAGCCGATAAGGCCGCAATCCAGCGGGTGGAAGTCCCGCCGCGCCAGTTGCTCGATTCGGGCGCGTAGCGATACCACGGTTCATGACGGGTATCTTATGCCAAGTTTAGACAATAACTCGCAGTCGAAATAGAAGAATCGTATTCATACAGGACTTTATACGGACTTAAGATGGACGTTCTGTTTTGTCAATAGTTTCTTAACCTTTATAGTTACAATAGGTTATATAGGCCTCCGCCCAGGACAAGCACTGCACATACGGTCAGACTGCCGCACATAGCCGAGGCAGAGCGATGCCTTGGCTATTCATTGAAATGCGTGCGAGGATAAACAGAACGACAGGTGCATTCGATGACAAGCGACGAGTCCAAGATTCTCGGAACAACGCGTCACCATCACTGGTCGCATGCTACGCGGAACACAGAGCAGCAGAACAAGGACATGCTATCCGTTGCAGGCGCACTGTGAAGCCACGTGGCGCAACAGACTGTGCGCAACTTGCCGGTCATGATTGGATCGGCCCGTCTGACAATGAGACTCAGAATGCCGGATCGTACCAGTTCGTCGAATAATATGGTACTAAGAGTCGGTCGTACCACTTGGCGCCATGGGGGAGGCGTGGGGCCTCACGGACACCCTAAATGGTGGTCATAAAGAGCGATTCCTTTGAAAAAAGATATCCGTGTGACTCAGAATGGCACTTCAAATTCCCGTCTGCGCCTCTTTTCGTCCATATATACAGGCTCCAAGCGTCTGATTGCACCTGTTGGTTGAATCAGTTGATCGTACCACTTGACAGGACCAGTGCTCTTATGATATGTTGGGACTCAGGATTTAATGAAAAGGAGGATTGAATGACGAATCAGAGTGAAAAAGATGCAAGCGCCAAGAAGGCGCCTTTGGTGGTGGATGCGGTATTTGAGCAAATGCTGGACCGGATCATGAAAGGCGAGTGGGCCGTGGGATTCACGCTAGCCAGTGAGCGGGATCTCATTGAAGAGTTCGGGGTGAGCCGGGGCGCTCTTCGTGAAGCGATTCTCAGACTTAGAACTCTCGGAGTGCTTCGCGTTGCCCAGGGCAAAAGGTCGGTAGTTTCAAAGATGGATTCGAGGATCCTGGGCCGGCTGTTTCCTCTGATCATGGCGCTTGAGGGCGAGCAAACTTTCCATCACGTGATTGAGACGCGGTTCCTTCTTGAGATGGAGACAGTTCGTTTGGCGGCGATGCGCCGCTCGGACGAAGACCTCCGTATCCTGGACGACATACTGGATCACATGAGTGATTTGCCGGTGGAATCTGCAAAGGACTGGGCACAGAAGGACCTTTCAATCCACCTTCAGATAGCGCTCGCATCGCAAAACCCTCTTTACGAGCCGATGCTGGAAACCTTGTCGGGCTATCTCTCATATATCCAGACCATAGGAATAGATGGCTATCCGGAGCGGCAGAAAATCGCAAACGAAGCACACCACGAGATTGTCCAAGCCATTCGTGACCAGAACGTAGATCTCGCACAAGCGAGAATGGAGGCGCACCTTCGATCCGGCGCAAACCACATAATCACGTATCACTTGTTGAATCACCCAGGTGACGGAAACAGGCCCGCTGGCGAGGCCCGTGTCGGCGAAAGGCATACCCGCCAACCACGCTATCGTTTAGACCCGGATCTTGTGGCAAAAGGTTTAAGCGGAGCGTAGCAAAGTAGATGTTGGGCGAGGCTCCCTGAAATGGGCCACAGTGGAATAACCTCTCCGTGGCAAATGTAAAGACAAAGAGAGACTGGATAGGCCAGTCTCAACGAAAAAAGGAAGCAAAATCATGACTATGAGAAAAGGTTTTACGCTAATTGAACTGTTGGTAGTAATAGCCATCATAGGAATTCTGGCGGCAATTCTGCTGCCGGCCTTGGCGCGCGCCAGAGAAGCCGCAAGACGCGCAAGTTGCGCAAATAATCTCAAACAGATGGGTATTGTTTTCAAGATGTACGCAAATGAGTCGAGTGGATTGTACCCGTCCAGCGGTCAAGTCGCCAGAACTTCGGCGGCATTTGGCGTTCTTTACCCTGAGTATTTGACTGATGTTAAGATTCTGATATGCCCATCGGACTCAAGTGCCAGCGCTAAAGATATCCAGGAGTCGCTGGATACGCTGGCTGCGGGCGACCCTGACGGCCTTATCCGCATTTCGTACGGCAACAGCCAAGGCACATCGTTTGGTCCATACACCACTTCACAGGAGATCAAAAGGGCCATTAACGCTTTTCTTGAATATCAGTGGTCCTACGCAACCTTCACTTGGGCGCTGGCGAATCACGAGAATTTCCTTGCCTTTGTCAAGGGACGTCCAGCGTATAGGGGTAAGCACTGCCAAAGCGGAACCATTTGCGATTATGGCGCGGATCTGGATTTGCAGGATCTGGGGCTTTACGGTAACGCCCCGAATACCGAGTTTACACTCGAAGAGACCACACTTGCCGCGGATGTCGTCCTCAGAGGTACCGGTGGCGGATCCATTCTATACCGGCTTAGGGAAGGAATCGAGCGTTTCTTCATAACCGACATCAATAATCCGGCGGGTTCGGCTATGTCGCAGAGCTCTATCCCCATCATGATGGACACTATTGGCGGTGGGGGCGTGACCAGCGAGGCCAATAGAGCCGCCCTTTACAGACCCGCTTTTAACCACCTTCCGGGCGGAGCCAATGTCCTCTACTTTGACGGACATGTCGAATTCATGAAATACAAAAGCGGTTTCCCCGTGCATCCGTATCAGGCCGCCTGGGGTATCGGTGGAAAGGCGACTCAGGAAAGGACTTAGTACATCCTTCAGCGCCGCTGATATAGCTGGAAGGAACAAGGTACGCACGCGGGATTGGGCGGTTAATGACGGCGCGTCGCGCCGAGATGGAACCAGGGACGCTGGCGAGGCTGGCGCCGGCTCAAGGTATACGCGTCAACCAGGCTATCGTTTAGACCCGGATGTTGTGGCGAGAGGTTTGACGGAGCGTAGCAAAGTAAGCTTGGGAGTGGGGCTCCCAGAGCTGTGCCATAGAGGAATCACCCTCTGCGGTGAACAAAGAGAAATTGGGAATAACCCACAGAGGCTGGAAAGGTCAGCCTAAACACTGAAAGGAAGCGAAATGATGAGTGCGAAGAAAGGTTTTACATTGATAGAGCTGTTGGTGGTAATAGCCATCATAGGCATTCTGGCGGCGATTCTGCTGCCGGCATTGGCGCGAGCAAGAGAAGCCGCGAGACGCGCAAGTTGCGCTAACAATCTGAAGCAACTGGGTATTGTTTTCAAGATGTATTCCAACGAGAACGGCGGCTCGTTTCCGTCCATCGGGCGATGGGGCGCGCAACACTCATTTTACGGCAAGGCGGTCTATCCGGAATACCTGACGGATGTGGCAGTGCTGGCCTGTCCATCGAGCACGCGAACCAGTAAGGCGACGATTCAGGAGAAGTTGGACATTATTATGGCTGGGGATCCTGATGGCGAAATCGATATCCGAAATGTAGGCGGCGCCATCAGGGGGCCGTTTCCGACCCCGGCGGACGTCGAAAGGGCGATGTCATTGTTCATTGGCACGGGTTTTTCGTATGGCTACATCGGGTACGCGAGTATCGACAACGACAGCTACTTCGGCTTCCGCGAGGGCTACGGCGGGTACCGAAGTAAGAACTGTGGCGGCAATTATGATTGTGATTTCAACGGCGATTTCAATTTGACTACGGTGCTGGCGGGCCGAAGCAAGCAGCTGGGAGACGAAGAGGGGCGCCCGGAGGTTCAAGATCTGGTGGATCGAGGCATGCTGGATCGTTTGCCACGCCTGTGGGGTTCGGGCGGTGAGGGCTCAACCATCTCTTTTCGTCTGCGCGAGGGCATAGAACGGTTCTTCATCACTGACATCAACAACCCGGCCGGATCGGCCATGGCGCAAAGCGGCATTCCCGTCATGGCGGACTCGATGGCGGGGACGCGGGCTGGCCGGCAGGACGATGTAGCGCGATTTACGCACGTACCCGGCGGCTCGAACGTGCTGTGGATGGACGGCCACGTCGAATTCATCAAGTTTCCCGGGAAGTTCCCTTTGAGCGCGTATCTCGCCGATAGGCGGTTTGGTGGATTCGGCACCACGGAATAGGGAATCCAAGCTTTTGTTAGGGCAGAAGTGAGTTTGCCCTATAGTGTATGAATCAGGAACCAGCCGCCGGATGAATGTCCGGCGGCTGGCTAATAAGGAAGATGTGAGCATTTCCAGATGATATGTCACTGAGAGGCCTTATGTGTCAATACGCCAAGAAATCGCTTTGCCCGGCTTCCGTTAGTAGGCAGAAGATGCTCCAGATCTGTGTGTGCATTGCATGCCTCATCGTATGGGCGCCTGTGCTTTCAGCCGAAAATGACCCGTGGTATACAGAAGGCAAATTTGCACCTTCTACCCGCATAGCGGTGACGCTGACCAATCCGTTGCCGGTCGCGCGTGCGGCTGCGCCTGTTGTGATAACGCCGGACCAAATGCCTATCTCAAACCTTTATGAACCGTCTGTCACCGTTGTTGATCCGGCGTTGCCGCCGCGAGAGGAGCCTTCCCGCGAAGTTCTCGGGCGTCAGGGAACACACCAGCTCAGAGGAGAAACTAACGGGCGTCTGCTTTTTTATCAGCTTGACGACCTGGACAAAGACGGGTTGTGGGACGAACTGTTCTTCATGTGCGACTTTGAGCCGAATGAGTCGAAGACGATTTATCTTTATATAGGTATAAACAATCGTGGATGGATGGAACATGGTACGCACGCTGGATTGGGCAGTTACTGCCGGCGCGTCGTGCCGTGGTGGGAATCCCAAGACATAGGCTGGAAGTTGTGGTATCCTACGGACTGCGACCTTTACGGCAAACGGGAACGCGTGTTGATGGCAGCCGAGACGTACACGAAGAACCGGAACGGTTATGGGGTTCCGTTTGACCACGGTTCGGACATTATGTCGGTGTCGAAGTCTTTCGGGGCTGGCGGACTAGGTCTGTTTGAGGATCCAGACGACCTTTCCAAGATTTCGCGGCCTCGGTTTAGTCCGTACGCTGGCCAGGGTCCGGTTGAGGACATCCGTTGGGCGCATCACGTGGTCGTCAATGGCCCGTTGCGCAGCATAATCCGTACGCACACTATGAACTGGCGCACGGGTAACGGGGAATATGAGATTGAACAGTTTTTTACCGCTTACAAGGACAAGAACTATAGTACGTGTTTGGTGCGGTTTCCGAAATTCGATCCCGGTGACACGCAACCTTCGTTTGGCTGCGGAATCCGTAAAATAATGGACGAGTTTGAATTCGTTCAGGATGGTGGAGTGATTATCACGAGCGGTTCGGGCATCGAGATGGTCGATCCTGATGATGAGCAGGATTATGGGCGGATAAAAGTAGATTTTGCGGGCACGGCACTGGTTGTGCGGGATGAATACAAGCCTGAGTATCAGTTTGTGAAGGAGTTTCAGGGCAACCATACTTTTCGGATTCCGGCGACTGATGATTTGAGTTTCGAGTATGCAATGTTTGGCGCGTGGAGCGAGGGAAAGGTGCTCAAGACAGCGGAAGAGTTCAAGAACTACGTTCTATTGACCGCTAGGGAGTTTAACCACCCGATTGTTGCGCGCGATTTTCGCGTTGAAACAAAAGGCAAATAAGGAGGGAGAAGTGTCATGAAGTTTACAATGTGTTTTGCTCTTATATGTGGTTTAGGTTTGGCACCCGTAGCGACGGCCGCGCCAGGAGACCTTGATATGGAGAGTATAGTCTCCGTTATGAAAAGCGTTGGCGACTGGCAACTGGCTAATTTGCCCGAAGAGGCACTTGTAACTGGCAAAATGCGTCCGGTAGAAAGCGCTAGCTGGATACGGGCGGCATTTTTCACTGGTGTTATGGCCTTGTACGATACGACGGGTGACCAGAAGTATCTTGACGCGGCTATGAGTTGGGCGGAAGCTAATGAGTGGAAACCTGAAAAGCGTCCTCGCCATGCCGACGACCATTGTGTCGGCCAGACTTATGCCGAACTGTACTTTATCAAACAGGATCCCAAGATGCTGGAGCCTATCTCTGAGACTTTCGACTTTATAGTTGCCAACCCTCAGCCCGAAGACCAGAGCAGATATGGAAGAGAAAACGACTGGTGGTGGTGTGATTCGTTGTATATGGCGCCGCCGGCAATGGCGCGGTTGACCGCGGCTACTGGTAAACGGAAATATCTCAACACGATGAACACGCTGTGGTGGGAGGTTGTTGAGAACTTGTACGACGAGGAAGAGCACCTTTTTTTCCGTGATAAACGGTACATGGAACAGCCCGACGGTACGTGGCCGCGTCTGTCGCCCAATGATAAAAAGATTTTTTGGTCGCGCGGCAACGGTTGGGTGATGGGTGGCACGGTGCGGGTGTTACAGTATATGCCAAAGGGTTTTCCTGATCGTGAAAAGTACATAACGCTCTACAAGGAAATGGCGAAAAAGATCGCGTCCATACAGGGCGATGATGGTTTGTGGCGGGCGAGCCTGATAGACGCGGAAGCTTATCCGGCACCCGAAACCAGCGGTTCGGGTTTCTTCTGTTACGCCCTTACATGGGGTATCAACGAGGGGCTTCTTGATCGGAAAGAGTATCTGCCGGTAGTGAAAAAAGCCTGGCGCGGGTTGGCGGGTAAGGTGAACCCGAACGGCCGGCTTGGTTGGGTCCAGCAGGTAGGGGCCGACCCGAAGTCGGTGGTCGAAACCGATACGATGGAATATGGCTGTGGCGCATTGCTGCTCGCCGGTAGCGAAATGGTGAAACTCGGGTTGCCGTTGTTGACGGTGGAGAATACTCTTGATATCGACCGGCCGGGTGAAGTTGCCACTGTATCCTTGAAGAAGCTTGGGTTGCCGGAGCATTGGAACGACCGGATAGGTCTTCGTGGTCTTCGTTCAGCCCGGGGAGCACGGGCCCAGGTGCTTGGAGACGAGTTGATCTTCCAGGCCTCAGTCAACGCTGGTTCTAAACGTGCTTTCAAGATAAAGATAGAGCCTAGAACGACTGCGAAAAAATGGTCGAAGGTACACGCGAAGTTTGTACCTACGCGATACGATGATTTTGCCTGGGAAAATGACAAGATAGCGTTCCGCATGTACGGCCCCGCCTTGCAGCACACCGACACCAAAGAGAAACTTATCAGCAGCGGCATAGACGTGTGGGGCAAGAGGGTCAGCAAGCTGGTGATCGAGAAATGGTACCAACCGGACGTCAACTACCACAAAGACACTGGCGAAGGGCTGGACTTCTATAAAGTTGGTCCGACCCGCGGTTGTGGCGGGCTTGCAGTATGGGACGGGGGCAAAATGTATCCGTCGGAAAACTATACGGATTGGAAAATCATCGCTGATGGTCCGATACGTACTGTGTTCGAGCTCACCTTCGCTCCTTGGGATGTTAACGGCAAGAAAATTTCCGAAGTAAAACGGATCACCCTCGATGCGGGCAGCAACCTTAACAGGTTCGATTCGTTCTTTTCCGGGCCGGTCACTTATGCGGTGGGTATTACACAGGCAAAAGTTGACGGCCGTGAAGTTAAGTCCGGTAAGGGCAGTGTTACCGTGTGGGAACCCGCTGGCAAGAACGGCAATTTGGGTATGGCTATTGTTGCCGACCCCGCGGACGTCGTGGAGATAACTGAAGCGGAAGGCCACGACCTGCTCATTGCTAAAACGGGTGCCGACGGACATGCAACTTTCTATGCAGGTGCTGGTTGGGACGGTAGCGATGATTTCTCCTCGTCCGAGGATTGGACTGAATACGTAGAGAAGTTTGCACAGCGGATAGGCTCGCCTTTGGTGGTTTCGGTCACGGGGCAAAAGAAGTAACTAACGGGCGTACGCGCCGGGTGATTTTGAAAAGAGAGGAAGACAGCAAGAATGGAAATCAGGTATACAGCGGATCCAGTTAGGACCAAGGGAATGGACACGGCCGGGATGAGGGAGACTTTTCTTGTCGAACGCATGTTTGAACCAGGAACAGTACAGCTCACCTACTCGGATGTTGACCGGGCAATCGTGGGTTCAGCAGTGCCGACAGACTATGCGCTGAGTCTCAGCGGCGGCAAAGAGCTGGCCTCGGATTATTTCGCAGAGCGTCGAGAAGTAGGCGTTATCAATATAGGCGCGCCAGGCACAGTCACAGTCGATGGCAAAGCGTATGTGATGGACAATCGCGACGGTTTATATATTGGCCGCGGCGCCAAAGAGATAGGCTTCAGCAGCGAAAAACCGGAACAACTCGCGGCATTCTATCTGCTGAGCTATCCCGCCCACGCGAGCCATCCTACAAAGCATGTGAAGATCGCCGACGCTGAACCACTGCATCTGGGTACACAGGCGGAATCGAACGAACGGACGATCTACAAGTATTTTCACCCGGCCGGCATCAAAAGTTGCCAGCTTGTTATGGGTTTGACCGAGCTTGAGGAGGGTTGTATTTGGAACACCATGCCGCCCCACACCCACGAGCGGCGCAGCGAGATCTACATGTATTTCGATATGCCGGAAGATGGCGCCTTGTTTCACTTCATGGGGAAACCTGATGAAACGCGCCACATTGTTGTTAGAAACCGGCAGGCGGTGATTTCCCCGAGCTGGTCGATTCATGGCGGCGCAGGCACGAGCAACTACAAGTTCATATGGGGCATGGGCGGCGAGAACCAGGATTTCAGCGACATGGATAACATAGTCCCAGGCGACATGAGATAAATTGGAGACAGAAACATGATACTTGATAAATTCAAACTTGACGGCAAAGTGGCGATAGTGACTGGAGCGGCGCGTGGTTTGGGCCAGGGGATGGCCATCGGGCTGGCGGAAGCCGGTGCGGACATAGCGGCGGTCGATATCCTTGACACTGATGAGACCAAAGATCTAATCGAGAAGCTGGGCCGCAAATGCGTGCGGATCAAAGCTGATCTGTCGTCATCCGAGAGCGTCCCTGCAATCGTAAAATCCACGCTGGATCAGTTGGGCCGGATCGACATTCTGTTCAATAACGCGGGCATAATTCGCCGAGCCCCGCTCGTCGAGTTTACGGAGAAAGACTGGGACGACGTGATGGATATTAACATCAAAGCCTTGTTCCTTCTTTCCCAGGCAGTGGGCAAAGTTTTCATCGAGCAGGGGGAAGGGGGCAAGATAGTTAATACCGCTTCGCTGCTATCCTTTCAGGGCGGCGTCTTCGTGCCCTCGTACACGGCATCCAAAAGCGCGGTGATGGGGCTGACCAGATTGCTGGCCAATGAGTTGGCGCCTTACAACGTGAACGTAAACGCCATCGCGCCCGGTTACATGGCTACCGACAACACGGCGCCGTTGCGGGCTGATCCGGCACGGAACAAGGCGATTCTTGAGAGAATTCCTGCTGACAGGTGGGGGACTCCCGAAGACTTGCAGGGGGCGGCGGTGTTCCTCGCGTCCGATGCGTCCTCCTACATGAATGGCTACACAATAGCCGTTGACGGCGGATGGTTGTCGAGGTAACAAGAGGAAAACGAATGACTCAGGATACGGTTTTTGAGACGATACAGCAATATGGTGTGGTGCCAGTCATCGCGGCGGAATCTGCGGAATCGGCTTTGCCGTTGGCGGATGCGCTTCTGGAGGGGGGCCTGCCGATTGTAGAGGTCACCTTCCGAACAGCGGCGGCTGCGAAGGTGATTGAGATCATGGCTTCGGAGCGTCCCGAGTTGCTTGTGGGCGCGGGGACGGTGATTACGAAGGAAAACCTGGAGCAGGCTGAGTCCTGTGGTGCGAAGTTCGCGGTAGCGCCGGGGCTGAATCCGGCGATTGTGTCGCGGGCGGGGGAGATTGGACTTCCGTTTGTGCCGGGAATAGCAAACCCGAGCGATATTGAGTGCGGGCTTTCTCTGGGGTGCAAGGTATTGAAGTTTTTCCCGGCGGAAGCTTTGGGCGGATTGAAGCTGCTGAGGGCGATGGCGGCCCCTTATAGGCATACTGGGGTGAAGTTTGTGCCGACGGGCGGTATTAGCCAGGCGAATCTGGCAGAGTATTTGTCGGAACCATCGGTGGCGGCGGTAGGCGGAACCTGGCTTGCGAAGCAGGCGGATTTGTCGGCGGGTAATTGGACGGAGATTGTTGCGCGGTGCCAGGCGGCGATGGCTGTTAGTTGCCGAGGTAGCCGCACATGAAAACTGAGCACTTCGGATTTGCGGTTCTGGTGATAATGGCGGCTGTAGCCGGAACAGCGCACGGCACGACATACTTTGTCGATTCCATTAATGGTGGTGATGGAGAAAGCGGAATTCGTGCCGCTGCCGCATGGAAGAGCATCGAAAAAGTCAACGCAACAACCTTCCGACCTGGCGACGAAATTCTCCTCAAGTGCGGAAGCGAGTGGACGGGTCAACTTCATCCGAAGGGATCGGGCGAGCAAGGCAAGCCGATCCTGATTGATAAGTACGGCCAGGGAGCGCTGCCGTTGATCGCCGGCGAGGGAGCCCCCGAAAAACCTGTCAATGCAGCCCTCTACCTCTACAACCAGGAATACTGGGACATCAAGAACATTGAGATCACGAACTTCGGCGGAGACGGCGCAAAGAAGTTCGGCGTATACGTACAGGCGGAGGATTTCGGCACTGTCGACCACATACACATGATCAACCTCGTCGTACATGATGTCGACGGCGACCTATCGCTCAGGTATAACGGGGGTATATATTGGGACGTGACCGGATCTTCCAAACCGACCAATTTCAATGATGTGCTGATTGAGGGATGCCATGTATACGATGTTGATCGGGTGGGCATCAGCAACCAGTCGTCGTATAAGGACAGCAGTTTGAGCGGGGAAGGCGACTGGTTCCCGAGCACGAACATTGTCGTAAGAAACAACCTTGTGGAGCGGGCCGGGGGTAACGCGGTCGTCGTGAGGGTAGCCAAGGCCCCGCTCATTGAACACAATGTGTTCGCGAACAATTCGGTGAAGGTTACGGGCAACGCCGTCTACCCATACAATTGTGAAAATGCACTGGTGCAGTTCAACGAAGCGTACGGTACAAAATGGCAGGTGGGCACGCCGGACGCCAGCGCTTTCCCGCTCGCTTCAACCGCCTACGTGACCGCAAGCGCGGCCGACGTGGACGGCAATGCTATGGGCGCGCAAAGGTTTTCGTTGACGGTCACAGGCGGCACAACATACTTAGGCTTCCTGGTAAGGCACGTCGGCATCGTGCAATTGGGTATATCGTACAGATAGGGTAAGAGTAATACCGTTTGACCCGAAGGGCCAGTGCCTTGATCACTGTGCCATTGTTTGTGACGATGTGTATCTATCACGCAGCTAAGGAAAACATCTATCAATATACTAATATCTCCTGGAATTAATAAGGAAGCACTTTCCAAAGTGAGGAAAATGTTGTAAATTAGCAACAGAAGTAGAGCTCTCGTTACACGACACTTGTTAGGATGCCACACAGGATGGCGATTTAACTGCTGTTTTTCCAGGCGCACAAGAAAAATGTCGAGTACCCGCTTGTGCCTCGCATGGGCGGACTCCATCATCGTTACGAATGGCGCAACGCCGCGTGAGCGTTGCACGATCTATTATTTGCGAGGCACAAGGGAAATGTCTTGACATGGGCAAGGGGATTCTGTATAATGATTTTGAATTCAGGATACGGAGTCCGGGATCTAGGATCCGGAATCCGGGTCTAATACACATGTGCACCATACGGGAGTCAGAGCCGTGAGCGACACGAAAATCATTGATCTAGGGCACACCGATCTCGCCAGCCTCGTTTATGAAAGGGTGAAGAACCTCATTCTCTCGAATGAACTCAGTCCGGGACAGAAAATTGTGCAGGAAGAACTGGCCAGCCAACTTGGAGTGAGTCGAACACCTTTAACCAAAGCGCTTCAAAGGCTGGAAGCCGAGTTCCTGGTCGAGTCGATCCCTCGGCGAGGCATGTTCGTCAAAGAGATTAGCGCGGAGGAACTCATTGACTCCTTTGAATGCCGCGAGGCCCTGGAAGGCGTTTCGGCAAGGCGGGCGGCCACTAGAATCACAGATGCCGAGATCGCGGAACTCCACGCGCTTTTCACCCCCTTTCAAGGCCAGGGGGCGCAGATCCATCCGGCGCAATATGTGGACGCAGACATTCAATTCCACAAACAGATTAATGAGATCAGCGGCAACCGGATTATTGCGCGCCTGGAGATTCTGGGAAACGTGCACCGAATCACGGTACTCCACATAAAACGGCTGCCCGAGGATACCCT
>SDBV01009097.1_pt1 | contig 13266 bp, 11 predicted proteins | sample 2277081 | NCBI WGS metagenome assembly SDBV01 (sample SAMN10402039, study PRJNA504765) | marine sediment metagenome | isolation source: marine sediment core GS10_PC15, 223 cmbsf | place: Arctic Ocean: Southern Knipovich Ridge | collected 2010
TACGCGGCCTGGTTGGTTGCCATGCTCGTGTTGATGTTGGCCCTGCCGCGTAAATTCCACGAGATGAACTACTACTACCTGGTCGTGTTGCCGCCGCTGTGCATCTTGATCGGTCTCGGTTGGCAGGTGGTATGGCAGCGGATTCGGCCGGGAAAGCTGGCCCTTGCGGTGCTGGCGATTGTCGTGCTGGGGTTCTCGCTACGACATGCCGCACGGCCGGCCTGGACGACTCCCGAGGAAGATCGGCCCGTGCTCCGGGCAGCCGCCGCCGCTGGAGAGATGACCGCCAGCGACGAGCCGGTCGTGACCATGCACGGGACGAGTATCGATCTGTTGTACTACACGGGCCGACGCGGCTGGGCGTTGGATCCGAAAATGGATGACTTGCCCGCGGCACTAGACCGTTGTCGCCGTCATGGGGCACGCATTGCAGTGGTCATAGGCGACGAGGTGCCGCCGAGTTATCCGATCCTACGCAAAGGCGATCGGTTTTCCGTCTTCCGGCTGAGGGAGCACGCGGACCGCTAAACGATCTTCCACTTGCCCGGCACCTGTCGGCGGCGTACTATTAGGAGGAAAATAACGTTTTCCCGAGGGCATACTTACGATAGGAGCCATCATGAAACGACGCGAATTCATTTCAGCAGCGGCCGGCCTTGGTGCCGGGAGTGTGTTGGCCGGCACGGCGACTCGGGCAATGGCCGAGGATTATCCCAAGGAAGAGGTGCTGCAGATCTATCGGTGCGACGAGTGCGGCGCCATGGCCCAGATCGTGCATCCCGGCGAGGCGCCGCTGGTCCACTGCGACGAGCCCATGCAACTGCTGGTCGAAAAGACCACCGGCAGGGGTAAGGAGAAGCACGTGCCGGTGATCGAGAAGGTCGACGGCGGGTACAAAGTGAGCGTCAGCAGTGTGGCCCATCCGATGACCAAATCGCACTTCATCACGGCCATCCAGTTGATCACCGACGACTTGGTCTACACCAAGGCGCTGAAGCCGGGCGACAAACCCGAGGCCGTCTTCTGCATCGACGCCGAAGAGGTAACCGCCCGAGCCTACTGCAACCTGCACGGCCTGTGGAAGAGCACGTAGCGCTGCGTCGACAGAACCCCCGACGACTACAGTTCCCTCACGATCGTCACGTGGCGATGCGTGTTCAGATCGTCGACGTATTGCTGCAGATCGTTCCAGGGGCCCAGCACGGATTCCTGATAGACGCCTCCGGCGGCCACGTAGGCGGCCTGATGGTCGGTGCCGAAGGCCATTCGCCGGATACGAATCCTGGGGTGGGTCAACTCGATTCGATCGGTTACCCGTAGGCTGGGGCCACCCAGGGCCTCGCGTTCCAAGAGGAATTCAAAGGAGCGTTGCAGACGGATCGGCGCCGGTCGCCGCCCGGTAATCAACCGGCGTTGCAACAGCCGGCGAATCAGGGACCGGCACCAGCGTCCGACGGTTACCATGCCTAAGTGGAAAATCGCCTGTTTCAGCGGCGAGGCCGTCTCGAAGCGGGCCCAGTGCAAGGGGGCGTCGATCTGAAGGGATTCGTTCGTCTGCTCGACGGATCGCGGTAGATCGTGCATCTGCGAGACGGCCACTTTGCCCCGGGTGCTCTGGACGATCAACCCGGCATCGGTCACCGAAACGCCGCGCGAGGAGAAGTGCTTGAACACGCCGCCGCGAGCTGCCGAGATCAGCGTGTGCGTGGTGTTGGTCCGTCGTACGATGATCGCGGCTTGCGGGAAGAACTGAGTCGAGGCGGCCGGCGGTTTGCCTTGGATCCGACGGGCCGGCTTCCAGTCGACGTAGGCCTCGATCAAGCTCGACAGACGATGGGCAAACATCCGGTCGTCGTCGAAGCAGGCCTGCTTTCCCCCGGCCATGGCTCGGAGGAACCCGTCGGCCAGATCGGCCGCATCGGCGTTCTCGGCGGCCAGCAGTTCCATGCCATGGGGGTAGAAATGACAAGTTCCCCGGCTGCCGTATTCCCCGCCATAACTGCCGTCGGGGTGCAGGAATTGCCGGGCGAAACCCACCGCGCGGCGAATCGGTTCGTCAAGACGCTCGTCCTCGGTCAACCGTCGGAGCTTGGCCAGGCACTCGATCGTGATGGTCTGGTAGCCCGGATCGGCCCCGCCATATTCCTCGAACCACCCCTCGTCGCTTTGCCAATCCAGCACGCGATCGATTCTTGCCCGGGCCGCGTCGAAGTACTGCTGCTGCTCGGTAATCTGCCCCACGCGCCAAAGCCCCAGTGCGGCCAAGGCCTGGTGGTTGGCCAGATGTCCCGACTCGTCATGCCGGATCAGCCAGCGCGATCTTTTCGTTAGCCAACGACACAACTCCGGGTCGTCGAGTTCCAAGACCTGATATGCCCCGGCCACGGCCTGGAGCGAAAAAACGGCCGCACCCAACGCTCGCTCGAACGGATAGTAGTCGTCGCAGGAGCCGGTCCCGTGGCTGCTTCGGGCCGTGAAATGCATGGCGGCAATGGCCAACTCGCGGACCCGGGCGTTTCCCTGCCAGCGATTGCCGGGCAGCCGCGTCGCGTAGACCATGGCCAGCGGCAGGACCCCTTCCTGGTACATCTGCGACGGGAAGCAGGCCGTGCGATAGTGCCAGTATTGGCGGTCGAGGCAGCCGTAGGTCGACCGATACGGATTGCGATCCACGGCCCCCAGCAACCGCGGAATCTGGGCCAAGGCGGTGTTCAGGTAGAGCTTTCGCAGTTGCCGGTCGCGCCGCGTTTGCCCGGGTGCTGCATGGATTAGCCCGGTCGCGCCGGGTTCCCACGCCGAGAGCGAAACCCCCGTTCCCGGGACGCCCTTGCCCAGGACGCCTGTTCCCGGGACGAAGAAGTCGCGCGTTTCCATTCCCGCCAAACGATCGGTTTGGTCCGGCATCGGTCTACCCTCGACATTCTAACGGCGGTGATGGGCTACGATGATCTCGGCCAGCAGGCCCAACATGCAAGTCATGAAACCGGCCACCAGCACGACGATGTCCGATTCCTGCATGCTTCCGGTCAGCGCGAAACTGGCCGCGCTCTTGGCCAATCCCGCCAGGATCATCAGCCCGGAAAGGGGCAAGAACACTTTCAAAGGGCGGAAATAGAGCACCATCCGCAACACGGTGCTGAGGTAGGCGGCCGTGTCTTTTATGGGATGGAACTTGCTGCGGCCAATCCGCGGTTTGTACTCGGTCGGCACGTACTTGACCGCATAACCGTTGGTCAGGAAAGCCAGCGTCATGGTCGTCACGCAACTGAACCCGTCGGGCACGACCCACAGCCATCGCAGCATTTCCTCTCGCTTGAAGGCCTTCAGGCCCGTGTTCAGGTCGGCGATCTTGTGGCCGGTCAGATAGCAGGCCAGCTTGCGAATGAACCATTTCGTCGGACGCCGCAGCCAAGGCAGGGTACCCTGTTCGCTGGTCCGCGCGCCGTTGACCTGATCGAAGGCGGGGAAATGGGTGAGCATCTCGGGGATTGTCTCGGCCGAGTAGGTCCCGTCGGCATCGAGCATCACGACGATCTCGCCGCGAGCTTGCCGGATGCCCACTTTTCGTGCCGCGCCCGCGCCGCCTTGCCGTGGACAGCGGATCACGCGTATAGGGCACCCCCAGCAGGATCGGGCGAACCGCTCGGCCCGCTCGACCGTCGAATCGGTCGAGGCGTCGTCGACCACCACGATCTCGTAGCGGATCGACTCGGCCGAGAGGACCTCGACCAGTTCGGTGAGGACCTGCTCGATCGCCTCCTGCTCGTTGTAGGTCGGCAGCACCACGCTAAGCTGCCACTGGGGCACAGATTGCGCGGCCGACGCGGTGATAACTTGGGTTTGCCAGCCTTCCATGGTCCGACTCCAGATACAATTCAGCGACGATCAAGCGTGCCACATCCATTTTCAAGGGCGTCTTATACCACACTGGGCCGCCGGGCTCCAACGCCAGTCCGGTTTTCCGCCCATCGCGAGCGAGGGCATGGGGCCTCGGAAATCCATGCCCTTCGCTGCTCAGGGACGTGCCACGGGCGGGATTTTTCTGGCAATGGCTAACGGCCTTCTCGTGCCCCGAGCATGGCCCCGGCGGAACAATTCGACGTAACCCATTTCATCACAACGCTTTATGGACACTACCCGGCACTCGAATAGCGGCCTGCCGCGGGGTTTTCGAGGTGTCGCCGAGAATGGAAGAATCGTGGTTGACAGGCTGGCTTCAGTTCAATAACAATTGGTGGATGGACTGGGAATGCCAAGGGTTGGGTTCCCGATTGGAAGTAGAACCTGTAGCTGTTTGGGCTGTCGAGGATTGTCTTATGTTAATCAATATCGAGCATTCACCTGCTCCGCTTGCCGAGCCAAGCCTGACCGGGACCATCGAACCGGTTGAAACGTTGATCCTTTCCGGAAGTTGTGTTGCCCAACTCGAAGAGGTCGACGAAGAAGAAGACGACTTCGATGATTTTGACGACGACGACTTCGACGACGATTTCGACGATGACTTCGACGACGATTTCGAGGACGATGACGACGAGGATTCGGACGATGACGACGACGATTCGGACGATGACGACTTCGACGACAAGTTGTAGTCTCGCGGGCCGGTAGTAGGGCCGGTTTTCTTTTCGCCTGGCGAGCATCTCCACCGTCTGCTTGCCTCGGTCAAAGTCCGTTCGCACACCTAAGGGAGATGTCCATGCAAGAGCTTGCCGCGAGGATCGTACAGGCCTCTGATGTCATTCGCCAGAAATGGTCCGAATCGCCCCGCGTGGGGATCATTCTGGGGACCGGCCTGGGGAGCGTCGCCGGGCAGATCGAGACCGACGTCCAGATCGATTACGAGGAGATCCCGCATTTCCCCCACTCGACCGTCGTCGGGCACACGGGCCAACTGGTCTGCGGCAAGCTGTGCGGCGTGCCGGTGGTGGCCATGGAAGGGCGTTTTCACGCCTACGAAGGCTATTCCCAGCGCCAGATCACCTTCCCGGTGCGTGTGATGAAGGCCTTGGGGGCCGACTTGCTGATCGTGTCGAACGCATGCGGCGGAATGAACCCGCAGTATGGCCTTGGCGATATTATGGTCATCGAGGACCACATCAACCTGATGAACGGCAATCCGCTGATCGGGATCAACGACGACGACCTGGGCCCCCGCTTTCCCGATATGTGTCAGCCGTACGACGAGACATTGATCGAGCGGGCGTTGGAGATCGCCCGACGCGCGAACTTCGCGGCCCACAAGGGTGTCTACGTGGCCGTCACCGGGCCGAACCTGGAGACCCGGGCCGAGTATCGGTTCCTGCGGACGATCGGGGCCGACGTGGTGGGCATGTCGACCGTACCCGAGGTGATCGTAGCGGTCCACGCCGGGATGCGCGTGCTGGGCCTCTCGATCGTGACCGACCTATGCCTACCCGACACCCTGAAACCGGCCAACATCAAAGAGATCCTCGCCACGGCCGCCGCAGCCGAGCCAAAACTCACGAAAATCGTCCTGGGCATCATCGAAGCCGAAGCCTAGCCGCTTGCGGCTTTGCAGGGCACAGCCATTCCCACCCCCCGGGATTGAAGAATCGCCCCCGGCGCGGTCTACTGGTAGTTTCCCGCCATCGAAGCCTTGCCCGATAGGTACCCATGTTTCGCCCCGTTGATAGCTCTGTTTCGTTTCCCAAGCTGGAAGAGTCGCTGATCCGCTTCTGGAAAGATCGGCAGATCTACGACAAATCGCTTCAGGCAAGGGCCGGCGCCCCGCCGTATGTCTTCTACGAAGGCCCGCCCACGGCCAACGGCCTGCCGCACCCGGGCCACTGCCTGACTCGGGCCATCAAGGACCTGTTTCCCCGCTACAAGACCATGCGGGGATACCGCTGCGACAGGAAAGCCGGCTGGGACACCCACGGGCTGCCCGTCGAGGTCGAGGTCTGCAAAGAACTGGGCATCCACAGCAAGGAAGAGATCGAAGAGTACGGCATCGAACCGTTCATCCACAAGTGTCTCGAAAGCGTCTTCCGCTACACCAAGCAATGGGAAGACCTCACCGAGCGGCTCGGGTTCTGGATCCACCTCGACGAAGCTTATGTCACGTACCATCAGACTTACGTCGAGAGCGTCTGGTGGGCGTTGAAGAATCTGTTCGATCGGGGTCTGCTCTACCAGGGCCACAAGATCGTCTGGTGGTGGGCCCAAGGCGGCACGGCGCTGAGCAGCGGTGAAGTCGGCCAAGGCTATCGCGAGGTGGCCGACCCGAGCATCTACGTCCGCTTTCCGCTGGTCGATCAGCCGGATACCGATCTGCTGGTCTGGACCACCACGCCCTGGACCCTGCCGAGCAACCAGTTCGCGGCCGTACGGCCCAACTTGCAATATGTCGTCGTCTCGGTCGAGGGCGAATCGCGAAAGCTGGTCATGGCCGCCAAACTGCTAGGAGAAATCGCCGAGAAGGCGAAGAAGAAGTTCATCGTCGAGCAGAAGCTAACCGGCCAGGAGATGCTCGGCTGGCGATATGTCCCGCCGTTCCGGTGTTACTACGATAGACCGCTGGATGAAATGGGCTTCTACCATGCAAGAGGTCCCATGCCCCAAGCAGATAAGGAGCCGGATGTTCAAAGGTGGAGAAGCGAGAAGGACGTGGGAGGGTTTCCCAACTGGAGGATTGTGGACGCTGAATTCGTGAATACAGAGACCGGCACCGGCATCGTTCATCTGGCACCCGCTTTTGGTGAGGATGACTACAAAATACTCATAAAGCTTCAGCGTTCTGTCTCGCTCTTCTCCTGGGGGCCCTGGATGCTCAATGCCGTGGCTCCTGACGGCACCTTCACTTCCGATGTGCCGGAGTTTCAAGGACGTTGGGTCAAGGAGGCCGACAAGGACATCTGCCGCAAGCTGCGGGCCGACGGCGTGCTGTTTCACCAGGAGCAGTACCTGCACGACTACCCGTTCTGCTGGCGGGCCGAAGAGGATCCGCTGATCCAGTATCCTCGGCGAAGCTGGTTCATCAGCACCACAAAGTTCAAAGACAAGATGCTCTCGAACAACAGCCAGATCAACTGGCTGCCCGACCACATTCGCGACGGGCGGTTCGGCAACTTCCTCGAGACGAACGTCGATTGGGCCCTCTCACGCGAGCGCTACTGGGGCACACCGCTGCCGATTTGGGTCTGCGAAGAGACGGGCTACAAGGAAGCGATCGGTTCTTATGACGAATTGCTGGGGAAGCCGGGTATCTCGGGTACCGAGGTTTGGGAGGCGGCTAAGAAAAAGGAACCCGAGCTGGCCGACGACCTGCGGGTCCACAAGCCGTACATCGACGCGGTGACCTACGACTCGCCCAAGGCGCCGGGCAAGCGGATGCGGCGGGTCACGGAAGTGATCGATTGCTGGTTCGATTCCGGGGCCATGCCGTTCGCCCAATGGGGATATCCGCACCAGGAAGGCTCGGCCGAGCGGTTCAACGGACAGTTTCCCGCCGACTTCATCAGCGAGGCCTTGGACCAAACCCGCGGTTGGTTCTATAGCCTGCTGGCGATCAGCACGCTGTTGTTCAGCGAGGACGGCGACAGCGAGGATGGAGAGGGGGACGACCAGACTCCGTCGGTCGAATATCCCCATCCCTATCGCAACTGCGTGGTGCTGGGGCTGATGCTGGGCGAAGACGGCGCCAAGATGTCCAAGAGCAAGCGAAACTATCGCGAGCCGAACGAGATCTTTTCCCGCTACGGGGCCGACGCCTTGCGGTGGTACTTCTTCGCGAACCAGCCGCCGTGGACCTCGATCCGCTACAGCGAACGGGCCATCAAGGAGTGTATTCCCGAGTTTCTGCTGACGCTCTGGAACTGCTACAGCTTCTTCGTGATCTATGCGAACATCGACGGTTTCAACCCGGGCCAATCGCTGGCCGGGAATGTGGCCGACTTGACGCCCGAGGTCTTGGCCAAGGCCGACGGCTATCGGTCTGCGGACCGGCGCAACGAGTTGGACCGCTGGATGCTGGGCGAACTGAACCGCACGACCGCCGCCGTGACCGAGCGGATGGACGCCTACGACAACTACGGTGCGTGTGGGCAGCTCAAAGAGTTCATCGACGCGTTGAGCAACTGGTACGTCCGCCGCAGCCGCGACCGGTTCTGGAGTTCCGAGAAATCGGCCGACAAGATCGACGCCTACTGGACGCTCTACGAATGTCTGCTCTCGACCTGCAAGCTGATCGCCCCGTTCGTACCTTTCCTTGCCGAGGAAATGTGGCAGAATCTGGCCATCACGGCAATGGACGGCCGGGCGACCGAGAGTGTCCACCTGTGCGACTACCCCACCGCGAATCCCCAGGCCGTCGATCTGCCGCTCTCCGAGCAGATGACCCTGGTCCGCGAGATCGTTTCGCTGGGCCGCAGCGCGCGGATGGGTGCCAAGCTCAAAGTCCGCCAGCCGCTTTCCCGGGTGGAAGTGATTTTGGCCGACGAGACGCACCAGGCGTGGCTCGAATCCCATGCCGGGCTGATCGGCGACGAGTTGAACGTCAAACGGGTCGAGTTTACGCAGAAAGCCGATCAGTATATCACCTACACGGTGCTGCCGGACCTGAAGAAACTCGGCCCCAAGCTGGGCAAACGTCTGCCGGCGTTGCGCAAGCATTTGAGTCAGGCCGACGGCGGCGCCTTGCTGGCCGAGTTGGAAGGCAACGGCGAACTGACGCTCGACCTGCCCGACGGCCCGATCACGCTCAGTTCCGACGAGATCCAAGTCCGCCTGCAAGCCAAAGAAGGCTGGGCCGCCGCCCAAGGCCGCGCTTCGGTCGTGGTGCTGGCCACGGAGTTGACCGAGGAATTGCGACGGGAAGGCTTGGCCCGCGATGTCGTCCGGGTCGTTCAGTCCGAACGCAAGGCGAGAGACTTGGAATACACAACTCGCATCAAATTGGCTATGATTACTGATGACGAGGGCCTCAGGGCTGCCATCGAAGAATATGAGGATTTCATCAGCCAAGAAACGCTTGCCGAAGAGGTCCAGTGCCGTGCCCTAACAGACACGGAAAGGAAGACCGTTCAAGGCGGCAGTGAGGAATTGGAACGCGAAGGTTACTTTGCCCATAAGTGCAAGATCGATGAGCACGAATTGTACGTGTTGCTTCAACCCATTTCCAACTAGGACCTATAGCGTCCGCATCCAGCGTGAAGACCAATGCATAAGATTCGAGTCTACGTCGACACTTCCGTGTTCGGCGGTGTACATGACGACGAATTCGCGGAACTGAGTGAGCAGTTCTTTGAGCGTGTCAAAGCCGGTAAGTTCGTGGTCTTGGTATCGCAATTGACAACCGGTGAACTGGAAGACGCGCCTGAGAGAGTATCGCGTGTCCTGCTCGATCTGCCGTCCGAGCGAGTCGAGCAAATAATGCTTGATGAAGAGGTGCGTGCTTTGGCCGACGATTACATTCGAGCGGACGTGCTTTCCCAAACTTCACAGGACGATGCAATTCACGTTGCTGCCGCAACGGTTGCGGGCGCCGACTTGATCCTTAGCTGGAATTTCCGCCACATCGTGAATTACGACCGCATCCGTGGCTTCAACAGCGTGAATGTTCGCAATGGTTACCGCTCGATGGTGATCCTCAGCCCAAGGGAGGTCGTCGGAAATGACTAAGCCCAAGAAAACGTTTGACTGTATCGAGATGAAACGTGCCGCCGAGCGGAAACTGTTGGCGGAATATGAGTCCCGAAAGGGGGAGTTCTCATCCTATGTCGCTTTCCTCAACGCCAAGGCCACCGAGTCCCCGTGGCAGAGAGCGTTTTGGGCCAAAGTGTCTGCATCGGCGAGCCGGTCGAAATGAAACTGGCCAAGAAAGAGCTGACGTTGTCCGTGAAGGTCGTGGCGACGGGTATATAGCGGCGTTGATCAAAGCCCGCCGACTGCGTCGGTGGGATCCCCCGGACGCAATCCGGGGGCTTTTTGATCCCCCTTTTGCGTCTGCTCGATTTCGCCGGCCCCCTTTGACGATTCGGCCGCTGGAGCGTACAAAAGAAGCATCTGGGCGGCTCATGGTCGACGTCCGATGAGGGGCCCGTGCGATGGGGACCTGTGAACCTGGTCAGGGACGAAAGTCAGCAGCCATAAGCAGTCATCTTCAGGCGTGTCGGGTCCCTCATCGGGCGTCGACGTGACCCGAAGCCCGCTTTCTGAACCAGCGGGGGGTTCTGGCCTCACCCGGATGGTTCCTAACGAGTAGAGCTTGGCCCTATGTCCGAATCGCCTGAAAACACTCCCGATGAGCAGTACGTCGTCGTTGCGCGACGCTACCGGCCCCAGGCCTTCGACGAACTGATCGGCCAGCAGCACGTCTCTCAGGCGCTCACCAACGCCATCGCCACGAATCGGGTGGGGCATGCCTACCTCTTCACCGGCGCTCGGGGCGTGGGCAAGACGTCGGCTGCGAGGATCCTGGCCAAGGCCCTGAACTGCCAGGAGGGCCCCACGGCCACTCCCTGCAACCAGTGCGACATCTGCCAAAGCATCGCCTCGGGCGAGGACGTCGACGTGCTGGAGATCGACGGGGCCAGCAACCGCGGGATCGACGAGATCCGCCAGTTGCGCCAAAACGTCAACGTCCGTCCCAGCCGATCGCGGCTGAAGATCTACATCATCGATGAAGTCCACATGCTGACTCGCGAGGCCTTCAACGCCTTGCTGAAAACGCTGGAGGAACCGCCCGAGCACGTCAAGTTCATCTTCTGCACCACCGAAGCGAACAAGATTCCCGTGACGATTCTGTCGCGGTGTCAACGGTTCGATTTCGCGGGAATTCTGACCGCCTCGATCGCCGAACGGCTCGCCCAGATCGTGCAGGCCGAGGGTGTCGAGGCGGATACGGACGCCCTGGAGGTCCTAGCCCGTCGGGCCACCGGGTCGATGCGCGACAGCCAATCGCTTTTGGAGCAGTTACTGGCCTTCTCGCCGGGTAGAATTACCTTGGACGAAGTGCACAGCATGCTGGGCACGGCGGACGAGGAGCGGCTCACGGCGTTGGTGGCCCATCTGGCCGACCGCGACGCGGCCGCCGCCTTGGCCGATTTGGATCAGGCCGTGACCGAGGGGGTCGAAGTGGCACAACTGCTCGAACAACTGTTCGGCTACTTCCGCGACTGCATGATGGCCGCGGCCGGGTGTTCGCCGGAGACGTTTCTGTTCGCCTCGCCGACCAAGGCGGATCAGGTCGCCGCGGCAGGTGAGCGTTTGGGGCTTCAGACCGTGTTGGCGGTGATGCAGATTCTCGATCAGACCTTGTCGCGACTCCGCTTTAGCACCCAGGGCCGGATCCTGGCCGAATTGGCCTTGGTACGGGTTTGCCAGCTTGAAGAGCTGGACGAGCTTCCCGGGTGGATCGCCCAATTGCGGTCCGGCGAGCCGATTTCGCCGCCTGCGGTGAATCGTCCCTCGGCAAATCCCAGTAATCCTGTCCGGCAGCCGCCGGAGACGGCAGCCCCCACCACATCGAGGGAGGCTAGCCCCTTGACGGCCGAGAACGCGGCCGAAACGTGGAGCCGGGCCGTGGAAACCTTGCCGGGCATGGCGGCCGAGAATGCCAAGCAGTTCGATCGCGTCCAGTTGGCCGGCGAAAACCATCTGGTCATTCATTTCAAGGCCGGGTATGCTTTCCAGAAATCGTGTTGCGAGCGCCCCGACCAGGTGGCCCGATTCGAGAAGGCCCTGGCCGAGATCACCGGCCAACGGGTTCGGATCGGGTTCGAAGTGGATGAGGCGTCCGGCGGAGCGGATTCCGCGCCGAAGCCACAAAAACCCGCTTCGCCGCACCAGCGAGTGTTGCAAGTAATGGACAACCCTATGATTCGTCAGGCCGGCGAACTCTTCGGAGCCGAGCCGACCGACGTCGAAGACCCTCAAGACAAAAGTGAGTAGCCATGCTCAAAGGACTTTCCAATATCGGTGCCTTGATGAAACAGGCCCAGCAGATCGGCGGCCAGATCCAGGGGCTCAGCGAAGAACTCAAACAGCGCCGCGCGACCGGATCGGCCGGCGGCGGGATGGTGGAAATCGAAATCAACGGCGTGCTGGAAGTGCTGCGTTGCAAGATCGAACCGGAATTGTTTGCCCAAGGAGACCGCGAGATGATCGAGGATCTGATCGCCTCGGCGATGAACCAGGCGGTGGGCAAGGGCAAAGAACTCCATGCCGACGCCATGCGGGAGCTGACCGGCGGCCTGGAATTGCCCGGGTTGCAAGACGCCTTGAGTAAACTGACCGGCTCCAGTCCGATCGATACGGAGTCGACCGAGCCCGAAACGACCGATCCGCCGGCTTGATTGTTTACGGCCTGACCGCAAACCGTATGACTTCGGCTGACTGGTCGCTGAAGCGACCAGCCCCGAGCTTTTTGCTGAGGAGTTGCTTGATCGTGTCGGAGATTACACAATCGGTCGTTGAACTGATCGAGCAGTTTGCCAAGCTGCCGGGCATTGGGAAGAAGTCGGCCGAGCGGCTGGCCTATCACGTGCTGCGGATACATCGCAATGAGGCGCTCGAGTTGGCCGAGGCCATTCGCAATGTCAAGGAGAACGTACGGTATTGCAAGAACTGCTGCAACTTGGCAGAAGAGGAAGAATGCGCAATTTGCAGAGACCCACGACGCGAGCGCGATCTGTTGTGTGTGGTGGAACAGCCGCGCGACCTGATCGCGTTGGAGCAGTCGGGCGCATATCGCGGGTTGTATCACGTGTTGCTGGGCAGAATTGCCCCGTTGGAGGGCATTGGAGCGGACCAATTGACCATCGAAGCCCTGGTCGAGCGACTTCGATCCGGCTCGTTCAAGGAAGTGATCATGGCCACCAACCCGACCATCGAGGGTGATGGGACGGCGTTGCACATTTCGAACCTTTTGAGCGAGATTCCGGTACGAATCACCCGCCTGGCTCGCGGCATTACCTCCGGTAGTGTGCTAGAATTTGCTAATAGAGAGATTCTGTCCGACGCCCTGACTGGCCGGCAGGAACTGTAATGTAGTATAATAATAGCTAGGGAAGTCCCGACCTGACAGAACAGCGCTAAAACACCTCATTTCCAGCAGCGGACTGGTAAACCATGCGACTCTCGCTCAGCCAAAACCTCCAGATGGTGCAGAAGCAGGTGCTGGCACCTCGGATGATCCAGTCGATGGAGATTCTGCAATTGCCGATCCTGGCACTGCAGGAACGGATCGAGCAGGAGATGGAGGAGAATCCCGTGTTGGATCTGCAGGAAGTGGATCCGGACGCCGCG
>SDBV01009098.1_pt1 | contig 13264 bp, 7 predicted proteins | sample 2277081 | NCBI WGS metagenome assembly SDBV01 (sample SAMN10402039, study PRJNA504765) | marine sediment metagenome | isolation source: marine sediment core GS10_PC15, 223 cmbsf | place: Arctic Ocean: Southern Knipovich Ridge | collected 2010
TTTTAAAGGTTATTGACTTAAGATCCCCGTCCTTATCAGCATATATATTCTGTGGTCCATAGCTGTTAATCCTTTTAATACCTTCTTCCTCTCCTTCTTCTATCTCAATCTTGTCAGAGAGCATTTGCTCAAACTTTTCTAAACAGACAAGAGCAACGGATTCTACGCCTTTTTGTCTTAACGCTGTTCGAGCAACATCATACGCGACATTACCGCCGCCGATCACAACAACCTTCGGACCTATTTTCACCTCTTTTCCTGTAAAGACTTCTCTCAGAAAATCAATACCCCCAAGAACCCCTTTACTGTCAGAACCATCGATCGGAAGCATTCTCGATTTCTTTGCACCAACAGCTAAAAGCACTGCTGAAGATTCATCGTATAATTTTTTAAGTGGAATATCCCTGCCTATCTGAACACCTAATTTTATTTCAACACCAAGGGCCTTTATTGCATCAATCTCAGCCTGAAGAATCTCTCTCGGAAGTCTATATGGCGGGATACCTACTGCACACATGCCACCGGCTACATTCTCCATCTCATAGATAACGGGCTTATATCCCATCAGTGCAAGTTCATGTGCACAGGCAAGCCCTGCAGGGCCTGCGCCAATAATAGAGGTAGGTTTGGAAATATCTTTTGCAATACCTGTTATGCCGCTGCCTTTATCTTTAAACCTTGGGGTAAAATTCTGAACAAAATCCCTTTTATCCTGAAACATTTCAACACCGTACTTTTCAGTAACAAATCTTTTTAGCGCTCTTATTGAAACAGAGGCATCTATGTCTTTCCTTCTGCAAGCCAGTTCGCAGGGAGCGCCGCATATTCTTCCACATATGGAGGCAAGGGGATTCGGTATCCTCGCTATCCAGTATGCCTTTTCGTAATCACCCTCAGATATAGCCCTTACATAGCCCCTGGAATCAGTGTTTACAGGACATCCTGTCTGACACTTGATATTCTGTCTCCAGTATTTATAATCAGGAATTACTACCTCAAAGGTTTGCTTGGACATCTAAACAGGCTCCTTTTCAATGTGTCGTTCAATTTCAATCTCCACATTTTAGGGGATTTATTCGATAATAAAATTAAGGATTTATTATCGAATAAATTATGGATAAATTATATCAGTAACTCTAACAGAAGTCTTTGTAAATTTTATGTTAATTTATGTAAATTTCATGTAAACCCAGTTAGAAATGACTGGGAGCGTTGTTTATTTAATCTACGTTGCAGGGTTTTAAACCTCGTCCTTTCAATATGGAAGTAATTTTCATTTATATCATCCCCGCCATACCTATCTGCCAACAGGCAGGAATGGTGGGGCTTTCTAACGGGGTAAACCCCGTTAGAGAATCTAGGTATTTTATACTATTGAAAAGGATGATTTCAGCAACTTAAGTCACGGGGAGCTTAAAAGAAGAGAAATCTGTCAATGCTAAATTTAATAAAGTAAGCATTTCCTTTAATAAAGGACGGCAAAACGATATAAAAAAGGAGAGTGGGAAAATATTGATTCCCACTCTCCTTAACTCAGTACTTAAACCCACGAGAAATCAATAACTATTTGTAGCGCTCCAGGAACTCTTTCCGGCGTCTTGCACGTTCTGCTTTATCTGCAGGGTCTTCTTTCCCAATAGCCCATTTGTGGTTGTCGCTATTCATAACTTCATCGAGCAATTCCTCTAACTCGCCTGCAAGTTTCTTGGCTTTACGGTTGCTGTGCTTGCCCATTTCGATGACTTCTTTTATCTCCGGCACGTATGATCCGTACCAGTTCCTGGCCAGTATGTAATTACCATGCCATTGTGTATAGTCCGGTCCCTGCATGGAAGCTGCTTGGCGAACAATACGACCCTCATGGTGCCAGAGCTCAAACCATGTGTAATCAATCTTTTGCGAAAACTTGGCGTATGCTTTACCCTTAACTGCCCTTAGAACTTCTGTCACTTTTTTATAGAGTTTTTCGCCCGGCTCCGCCCATTTCTGGTCGTAGAGTTGTAGCTGAGCTTCATACTGTATGTAAAAGGCCTCTACAAAGGAACCGCTATGACAATTTATACAAACATTTGTCATGTTCGCCTTACGCATCTCGCCTGTTATCGCTGCAGAGGCAAGGCCCCATTTTTTATCTGATTCATTGGCCAGTTTTATCCGCGGAGGGCGGTTATTCCATTTAATGCGCAGACCGACATTGTGGGTAACAGGCATATCCGGGGTAGCTGACATATGGCATGTTGCGCATGTAGGTGCTGCCCAATAATCCTCTCCAACAATCCATTTAGCAGAATCAAGATTCATTTTCTCTTTGTTAGCATAGTAAACTATGCCATGCTTTGAGAGTTCATATATCTCAAGTTGTGGATGATCTGGCCCCTGATGGCATTTACCACAGTTTTCTGGTTGACGAACCTGTGAAACCAAAAATCCATGGCGCTGGTGGCATGCTGTACAGCTACCCTCTGAACCATCAGGATTTACACGTCCCATACCTGTATTAGGCCATGTAGCAGGGTCAAGGCTTCCATCCTTTAAAACCTTTACAACAGAACCGTGACATTGCCAGCAGCCGTTAACTGCAGCAGCAGAAACACCATCAGGAAATGCTTCGGTTATCATACCCATGTTCCCTTCGACAACTTCTGCAAGGACGTTGTCAAGGGAGCCCATAATACGACCGGCTTTGGCATGATGTGAATTGGCAAATTCGTTAACTTCTCTCTCATGACATCTTGCACAATCAAGTGGTGACACTATAACTGAAATGAGATGATCCTCATGCATAAAAGCATCTTTATCGCCTTTCTGCGCTTCGTGACATTCGAAACAGCCTATATTGGAACGATAATGCTTGCTACCACCCCATTGCTGGTAGATGTTAACAGTGGTTTCGCTGTGACATTCAATACATTCCTGACTGGCTTCTGATAATTCTTTCGGGAGATTGCTTTTTGTAGTAGCAAACGCACTTGTTCCTCCCACTACAAGGAAGCAAATTATAATTGCTAAATACAATACTTTTCTCACTTTTACACCTCCTCAAGAAATGTTGAATTCTTAGACCATCTAAACCTATCCATAATGTTTAGATGTAACGTTTGCAAAACACAATTATTTGCAAACTATCTTTATTTATCCCCTTTTGTTTTAGATTGCAGAAATCATTAAATTTTGTCAATTCCCATCCCCTCCCTTCTCAAATGTTGTACTACTTATGTTGTGTAACTGCTCCTGTTTATCCCTACTATCTTTTATGCCTGGGGGATTTACTTTTGCAATTTACAATTGCATGATTATACAGCAAATCAGGCATCCAGCCCCTCATCCTCAAAATGATGATAGGCAAGGCTAATACTGATGACACCGTCCATCTTTACCATTTCTCTTGAAATCGCGATCCCGTCTTCTACGGTTTCAGATTCTATGACTACCACAAGTTTGTAATCATCGATAGTATTCTGAATCTTCAGCCTGTTAATGGTGCTAAGCTCTTTTTTTATCTGCTGCAATTTTTCAGGGCGTGTATTTATCAATAATCCCGAGACAATCATGAAATCATCCACCATTTATAAATTTGTAAAACTTTCCAGATAGAAACTTTGGATACTATAGGTTACTTATTTAAATAGTAGCAGATGGGTTCGTAAATGCGGGGTTAAAGTATGTAAAGGATAAGTAAATTTTTTTGTGGGAGGATTAATCAAAAAATCTGTAGCCAGCGCCTGGCACAGTAAGGAGATATTTAGGGTCTGAGGGATCTTTTTCTATCTTTTGTCTGAGGTGCTGGATATGGACATCTATTACTCTGCTCCAGGAATAAATCTGAGAGTCTTTCCATAGAGTCCTTCTTATAGTTTCTCTACTTAGGGCCTCTCCACGGTTATTTATAAAAAAACACAGTAGTTCATATTCCTTAGGTGTGAGCTCGACTTCTCTACCTGAGATTTTAACCTGTCGCTTCTTATAATCAACTTTGATGTTTCCAATGACAACTTTTTCTTGTGTAACAGGAGGGCTCACCCTTCGAAGACAGGCTTTTATTCTTGCCAGAAGCTCGAGTGTTTCAAATGGTTTTACTACATAGTCATCAGCGCCACTTTCAAGGCCAACGACCTTATCAGAGACTTTATCCTTTGCAGTGAGCATTACTATAGGTATTTTGGGAAATTCCTTTCTTAAGTGTCGGCAGATCTCTACTCCATCACCATCAGGCAGCATAATATCAAGGATTATCAGGTCTGGTTGTCTTATTGACATTATTTCCTGTGCTTTTGTCCAGTTATCTGCTGTATCCACCTCATAGCCGTGGAGCTCGAGGTTTGCTTTAAGAACCTTTAATATATCTCTGTCATCATCAACAGCGAGTATCCTGTTTTTCATATTAATTATCTTCTCTTATCTTAGGCAGGGTAAAGTAAAAGGTAGTGCCCTTGTCCTTTTCATTACTTATTACATTAATCTCACCATGATGTGCTTCTATTATGCCCTTGCATATGGCAAGTCCAAGCCCTGTTCCTTTTTTTGCTACCCTTGTATAAAATTTCTTAAATATCTTTTTATGCTCCTCTGCAGGTATCCCTGGCCCCTCATCCTTTATAGAAACAGTAACTGACTTTTTAGATTCAGTAACGATAATATGTATCTCTGAATCATGGGGGCTGAACTTGAGCGCATTTGAAACAAGATTTATCAGAACCTGCCTTATCATGTCCTCATCAGCAGTGATAAAGGCCTTTGGACCTGCTATTATTTTAAAAGTAACCTTTTCTTCACTGGTTATGGAATGGAAGCTTATAATGACCTCTTTTATGAGGGAAAGCAAGTCCACTTGGCTGAAATGCATTTCAAATATTCCTGATTCAATGCGTTCCAGGTCAAGGGTATCATTAACCATTTTTATGAGTCTATCGGCATTCTTTTTTATAACATCAAGAAATTCCTTGAGGCTCCCTGCATCTTTGTCGGTCTTGGAAATCATGGAAACCCTTGTTGATATATAATCCATTGCGCCCTTTATTGAGGTTAGCGGTGTTCGTAATTCATGTGATACCCTTGCAATAAAATCCGATTTTTTCTTGTTTAATTCCGTAAGCCTTGCATTTGCTTCTTCAAGACTCTTTGTGGCTAACCGTACCTTGTCTTCAAGACGGGTGTGATATTCTGTCAGAGATTTTGACATCTCGACGAATGACCTGCTGAGGTCTTCCAGTTTGTCGCCTGTCCTGATTACAGAGACTTCGGGCTTTACTCCATTCGAGAAATCTATCATTGATTTCTTTAATTTTTTTACAGGTCTAAGTACAAGTTCCTCCATCATTATGTACAATACCAGCATTAATATACTGGTAATGGTAATAGTTGCCACTATCATACTCTTTCTTCCTGAGTGTATCATTGAAAGTGCATAATCCATAGGTACAGATACACTTATGGCGCCCCTCACATCTCCTATTTTATAACCCTGACGAGCATGACACTTAAGACATGCTTTCTCAATATAAAGTGGTGCTATATACCTGTAAAAATAGGACGAGTCGATTTTTTCTATCTTTGAAAGTTCTTTTATCTTCCCTCCTTCAAATTCAATAAGGGATTTCCTTTCAAACTCATCAGGTGCGTTTTCTGGATTCACAAGTTTTAGACTGGTTATATGGAACAAGTAAGAGCCCTCTTTTCTGGCATATTTTGAGAGTTCCTTTGTTACCATAGCAGGGCTTTGCTTCAGATATTTCTTCCCTTTGATGTCTACTATCTCTGGCTTCGAAAGATAGGGACTCGGTTTTTCCCCTGGAGCCCATATAAAGATACCGCCGTGGTCAGCAATCCACTTCCTCGTAAGAACAATTTGCCTGAATATTGCCTTTGCTTGCATATGCAACTGCGTGATAACGAGTGTTTCGTGTTTTTTTGAGATAAAATAGAAAGACGAGCCCATGGTTATTGTTAATACAACAATTACTCCAATAATGAACTTAAGACTGAGGCTAATTCTTAATGCCCTGAATTCTTTTAATAATTTCCTTAAACTTTGCATAAGATAAACCCCATTAGAAATATTTTTCTAACGAATCTCGCTATATATTTTTTATACCTTACCCCCCGTAAGAGATCAAAGGTCTTAAAAGGCTATCTTTCTAACGGGGTAAAGATGGCTGAAAAAGAGGGTATCTAATCCTTTAAGAACATTGTAAAAGTTTACAGGATAACAAGTCAATCACTCAAAGTGGGAAGGGAAGAAGCAAAAAAATGGCTTCACCATTTGCTCTAATTTGACATATTGGGGAGGCAGATTGCTAAAAAAAACAATCTGCCTCCCCAATCTAAAAATCAGTTTGATTTCTGATATTTTATTATTTTCAAATTAATTTCAAGCATGTTAATATCCTTTCAGGTCTGTATAGGTGATGCAGGCTTTAGGTGTATAGAACAAGACGATAAAATAGGCAGTTGATAAATTAACCTGCAATACGAATTGAAGATATTATAGAAGGAGGCGTTCATTTTGGAAATAATTACATCACCTTACTTTTTAGCGGTTTTATTTTGTCTTGTGGCATTTATTTATTCTTCAGTAGGGCTCGGCGGCGGCTCATCTTATACTGCATTAATGGCTATCTTTGGTATAAGTACATTAGCAATACCTATGATTTCATTATCACTTAATTTATTTGTCACATCAGTAGGTAGTTTTAACTTTATTCGAAATAAGCATGCCAAAATAAAACTTATTTTACCCTTTTTAATATCTTCAATCCCTATGGCATATTTGGGAGGTTCGCTTAAACTACAAAAAGAAATATTCTACTGGGTGCTTCTAATATCGTTAGTTTTCATAGTACTTCGCATATATATATGGCAAAACATGACTATTAAACTAAACCTTAATCAAAATGGAAAAATAATTATTTCATTAATCGCTGGTTCAATACTCGGTTTGGTTGCCGGTATTGTTGGTATTGGCGGTGGTATTTACCTTGTCCCTTTAATATTAATTTTAGGGTTAGGTACTGAAAAAGAAGCTGCGGCTTGTGGTGCTATATTTATTTGGCTCAATTCATTTTCCGGACTGTTATCCCGTTTTCAATACAATTCAATTGATTTAACAAATTATATTCCACTCATCGTAGCAGTTTTAGCTGGCGGCACATTAGGTTCCTTTATGGGGGCGTTTAAATTTTCCCCCAAGGCTATGGAAAAAATATTAGGAGCGGTAATAATAGCTGCAATTTTATTCTTATTAAGAAAAGTCATAATGCTTTAAAAAATATACCATGGACCCGTATCAGGAGTCGCATTGACTTGCTGCAGGGAGCTTTAATTTCTATTTATAAAAAATTGACTTTTCACTTAAATTCTTATTATATATTGTAAATGTCCGAGTTACAGGAGGCTATCTATGAGGCGATTGATTCTTTATTTGCTTTTAATATTTGTTTTTCTACCTTCTCTTGCCATCGCACAAACCGTAATCACATTGGAAGATTTCTTTCAACAGGTGCAGGCGAGCCACCCTTTCTTTAAGAAAGAAGCTCTCTCGTCAGACATTGAGCGCAAAGAGCAGGAAAGGTTTTTGGGCGATCAGGACTGGGTTGTCCGATCAAACCCGTATTACGCACATGAGGAGAGTGCTAAAGTCGGGGGATTTACTCCAAACCAGGTCGATCAGACAAGCATAAATGCTGCTATAGAGAGGACTTACTGGAAGACTGGCGGGCGGTTGTCCTTTGCATATGACTACAATTGGTCTTACCAGGAGGCTGATAATGTTGTCATACCGGCCACTGTAGGTGTCGCCACGATACCCGGCGACTCGGGAACATTCCATGGAAACGAATTCTCAATCACTTATTCGCATCCGCTGATGCAGAATAGGGGAGGGGTATTAAGCCGCCTCAATTATGAGCTTCAAGGCTACAACATCGCAGTAACAGATTTGGCCATAATCGAGAACCAGGAGAATTTTCTATTAGATGTCGGGAATCGTTTTCTCGATTGGGTATTACTAACAGAACAAAGGCGGATTCTGTATAAACGGCTTGAACTGGCAAAAGAGGAATTGGAACGGACCAATCGAAAACGAAAACAGAATTTGGTAGATGAGGTAGATGTAATAAGGACTCGGGACGCTGTCTTAAATGCCGAACAAAACGTCCTCAAGGCTGAAGCAAGCTGGAAAGCCAAGCAGGCAGAACTCGCAACAATCGCACAGTACAAAGACTATAAAAATCTTACCCCGCAATATGATATCTATACGTTAACAGCATTGCCTTCTGTTGATGAAGCCTTTTCGCAATTAAAGCAGGGGGCCAGAGTGTTGGATGTGTTTAAAGTCCGCATCAAACAACTTGACCACCAGAAGAGAGGAACTATAGAGCAGAGCAAACCGCAGCTTGATTTCGACATTTCCGGTGGATTAAAAAGCGGTGATAAGCAGTTTGGTGACTCTCACAATTATGATAAATTCCAGTTCTCCGCTTTGTTAAACTTTAGCTACCCGCTGGGAAACAGGACTGCGCGTGCCGATATCTTAAAAACAAAGCTGGAAAAGAAACGCGTTCAAGAAGATATGAAGAATGTGAGTTTGCAACTGGAATCCAGCTTGCGTAATCTTACGGTCAGGATAAAAGAACTTGAGAAAGTCCTTGTACTTAATAAGGAACAGATTATAGTAGCAAAAGAAAGAACCAAGGCTGAACTGCGCCGCTACAACCAGGGCCGCATCGAACTGACATTCGTAATACAGAGCCGTGACAACGAACAGAACGTGCAATTGATACATGCGCAGAATGGAGCCGTCTATCACAAACTGGTTTTGCGCTACCGCGCTTTGATGGACAGTTTATTTAAATTTATTCATTAATCAGAAATCAGATTTCAGGTTTTTATTCGTGAATGTATAAATGCACAAATAAAAGGGAACCATAATAATGAAAAATTTTTTCAGATTTTTTGCCGAACGCCACCTTTTTGCCAACCTTTTCACAATAATGGTCCTTCTTCTCGGTATTTCTACCTTGGTGATTATAAAACGCGATATCTACCCGGACGTTGATATTGGACGGATGATTATTACCACTGAATACCCCGGCGCATCGCCGGAAGATGTAGAATTGAACGTAACAAACAAGCTGGAAGAAGAACTTAAAGAGCTAACCGGCATCAAGGAACTCGTTTCGGTTTCCATGGAAAACATTTCATCCATAAGGGTGGATATAGAGTCGGATGTAGAAGATATGGATGAAGTTAAAGATGAGGTCCGGCGTGCTGTAACCCGTGTTACTGATTTCCCGCCGGACGTGACCGAGTCTCCGTATATATTGGATATAAAAACCCCGTTTGATCCTTTTATCGAGGTGGGCCTTTCGGGAAATATTCCATACCGACAGCTCAGGGAACTGGCACGTATTTTTGAAAAGAAGCTTGAAAACATTGAAGGCGTTTCAAGAACTGAGCGGTATGGCTATCTTGCCCGCGAAGTGAAAGTAGAAGTCTCCCCAAACGCACTGCGTGATTACGAGATTCCTCTGAGGGATATAATCGCTGCAATCCAGGGCAGGAATATCCGGGCTACCGGCGGCTCTCTGGAGTCCTACACCAGTGAAAAAAATGTTGTTACACTGGCGCAGTTCAGAAAGCCTGAAGAAGTAGGGGACGTGATTGTCCGTTCTACTTTTGATGGCCCGCTTATAAGAGTCAATGACCTTGCTATAGTCAGGGATGATTTTAAGGATGAGAAAATAATTTCGTGGATGAATGGAAGGCAGGTGGTCTCATTTGCGGTCTTTAACAAGCCGTCTGCAGATATCATCCGGACCTCAGACAGAGTTAAAAAGCTTATTGAGAAAGAACAGAAGATTGTGCCTGATGGTGTGGAGATAATATATTCAAACGATACATCAAAGTATGTGCGAAACAAGTTCAGGATAGTTCTTTCAAACGGAGCTATCGGTCTTGTCCTTGTTACTATTCTTCTGACTCTCTTTCTTACTTTTAGAGTAGCCTTCTGGGTTGCTCTGGGAATCCCGGTAACATTTTTAGGGGTTATTTTCCTTTTGCCTTCGTTCGGCGCTTATCTTGATACCATAGTACTTACTGCCATGATTATCGTAATCGGCATTATTGTGGACGACGCAATTATAATATCCGAAACCATCTACGAGAGAATGAATAGGGGCGAAACGCCCATGGACGCTGCTGTAAACGGTATAAACGCAGTTTACCGTCCTGTTTATACGACTATACTTACGACATTCATTGCTTTTGCGCCAATGTTTTTCATGCCGGGTATGATGGGGAAGTTTGTTTTTGTCATACCTCTGACGGTCTCGCTTGCCCTCTTCATTTCTATGATGGAAGTCTCAATTGCGCTTCCTGCGCACCTCGTTCGATCGTTTAAAAAACGCTTAATCTCTAAGAAAGCGATTCATACAGGTGCATGGTTTGAAAACGTCAGGAAATTGTTTAGACAGGTTATTGTCTATCCATTGCGTTTCAGATATCTCATTGTTTTGTTATTTATAGGCATTCTTGCCAGTTCGCTCTATTATGCAGCTAACTACATGAGCTTTATCCTCTTCCCTACCAAGGGTGCTGAAATATTTATGGTCGGTATGAAACTTCCCATCGGCAGTTCCCTTGAAGCGACATCAAATAAGGTAAAGGAAGTTGAGAAAGTAATATTAAGCCTGCCTGAAAACGAGTTGGATTCCTTTGTGATGAGGGTTGGGAGACTGGTAGTAATGGACGCCCCGCCCAGAGATGGAGAAAACTACGGTTCCATAATTGTAAACCTCACCCCGTGGTCAGAACGTACGCGGACGGCTGATGAGATTGTTGAGGCAATAAGGCAAAAGGTTAACCTGATTGGCGGTTTTGACAAAGTCACTTTTTCTGTAGCCAGCGGCGGGCCACCAACCGGCAAAGCTGTAAACATACAGGTCATTGGTTCAAATGACCGTACACGGAAGCAGCTTGCCAATGATGTAGAAGAATACCTCAAAGGAGTTAATGGAGTAAAAGATATTGAACGCGATGACGCGCCCGGGAAAGAGCAGGTGGAAATAAAGGTCAATTATGACAAACTGGCGCGAATGGGTCTTACTATGGCAGACATAGCGCAAAACATCCGGGTTGCTTATGACGGAGAGGTTGTAACAAGTGTCCGCTACGGTGATGAGGATGTGGACTTCCGAGTTATTCTCCAGAAGAAAGCCCGAAAAAAACTAAGATATCTTAATAATCTCTCCATTCCCAACCAACAGGGAAGACTGATTACTCTAAAGGAAGTTGCAAGGCTTGAAATCAGCCCTGGCCCCAGTGACATCCACCATTTCGACCACGAGCGGACTATCTTAATTACCGCCGACGTTCTGCAGGAGGTTACTACTCCTGTTCAGGTTACAGACACACTTCTGGAACATTTTGACCTTGATAAAGACTACCCTGGAATGCGCTTTCATGTGGGCGGCGAAGTGCAGGAGACTGAGCAGTCCATGCGCGGTCTTTATATCGCCTTTGGTCTGGCAGTCATTGGCATATATTTCTTGCTAGTTCTGCTATTTAACTCGGCCACTCAGCCAATTATGGTTTTGCTTGCGATACCATTCGGACTCGTGGGCGTCATAATAGCGTTTACTCTTCACAATGAATCTTTTGGCTTCCTTGCCATGCTAGGCACTGTCGGTATGGCAGGTGTGGTTGTAAACGACTCCCTCGTGCTGGTTAATCACCTAAACGAACTCAAACAGAAAAATCCCTCTCTAGGTGTGTTGGAGTTAGTTGTGCAGGGAACATCTAACCGTCTGCGCGCTATTTTGATGACCACATTTACAACTGCTGCGGGACTCCTGCCGCTTGCATATGGTATTGGTGGTACTGATATATATATGGGGCCAATGGCTCTTGCACTTGGTTACGGGATACTCTTTGCCACACCTCTTACGCTGGTACTGGTTCCATGCCTTTACCTGATAGGTAACGATATCACAAGATTGTTCAGGAAAAACCCCGGACAAGTTGAAGTGACGGCTGGATGAGGTGATTAACAAGTTATTCCACCTCGGGGGTAGACATAGCGTGTTAAATTAATAATTAAAAGACGGATATTTCGACAAGCTCAATACTGCTGACTTAAAGCCTATCAATGCACACTTGCTCCCGACTGTATCAACAGAAGCGTTCTTTTTCGATGCTTCTTGACGCTTGCCCTTTTTACCATAAAATTATTCTGTTGCCTCTTTTATCGCCTCTTCGGTTATCTGTAAAAGTCTTTTTAATTCCAGCAGGGAAATGTTTAAGGGCGGCATTAAGACGACAATATTTCCAAGCGGCCTTATTATAAGGCCTTTTTCCCTTGCACTGCAGCAGGCTTTCCAGCCTATCTTTTTAGCCAGGGGATAAGGCTTTTTGGTTTTTTTGTTCTCAACAAGTTCTATTCCAACCATAAAACCCATATGCCTTACATCACCGACATTTGGTAAATCTGCAATCTTTGCTAATTTTTTCTTAAGTAATTCAATCTTTTCCTGCATCTTTTTTACTGTTTTCTCTTTTTTAAACACCTCAAGGTTTGCAGCAGCAGCAGCACATGCCAGCTGGTTTCCTGTATAAGTATGTCCGTGGAAAAAGGTCTTTAAATCCCGGGATTCCCCAAGAAATACCATATATATTTTTTCAGTGGCAAGGGTTGCTGCAAGCGGAAGATAGCCGCCTGTAATTCCCTTTGCAAGACAGAGGATATCAGGATTTACCCCTTCATGCTCACAGGCAAACATTTTGCCTGTTCTCCCAAAGCCAGTGGCAACCTCATCTGCAATCAAAAGAATATTGTATTTGCTGCATAGATTTCTTACTCCCCTCAGATATCCTGGCGGAGATACAATCATTCCTCCTGCTCCCTGCACAACCGGCTCAATAATTAACCCGGCTATCTCTTTATGATGTTTCCGCATTATTTTTTCCATCTCCTTCAGACAAAAAAGCCTGCAGGAAGAATGTTTTTTACCAAGCTCGCACCGGTAACAGTATGGTGAAGGAGCTTTGTAGGACTTGAAAAGCAGGGGAGAAAATATCTTATGGAATATATCAATCCCACCGACACTCACTGCTCCAATTGTGTCGCCGTGATATGCATTATTAAGCGACAGGAATCTCATTTTACGCCTAAACCCCATATGCTGCCAGTACTGAAACGCCATCTTAAGACCTATTTCCACAGCAGTTGAGCCGTCATCAGAATAGAACACTCTGGAAAGCCCTTTTGGTG
>SDBV01009099.1_pt1 | contig 13261 bp, 12 predicted proteins | sample 2277081 | NCBI WGS metagenome assembly SDBV01 (sample SAMN10402039, study PRJNA504765) | marine sediment metagenome | isolation source: marine sediment core GS10_PC15, 223 cmbsf | place: Arctic Ocean: Southern Knipovich Ridge | collected 2010
AAGTCCCTTTAATATCTCAACTGTTTCATCTTTAGACGGCGGTTCGACCTGAATCGTCTGGAAACGTCTTTCAAGCGCTGCGTCCTTTTCGATGTACTTTCTGTATTCGTCAAATGTCGTGGCGCCGATACATTGCACTTCGCCTCTTGCAAGTGCCGGATTTAGAACATTCGATGAGTAGATAGCACCTTCTGCTCCGCCGGCACCTACGAGTGTGTGAAGCTCATCGACGAAGAGGACCACGTTGCCTGCCCTTCTGACTTCATTGATAACAGCCTTGATCCTTTCTTCGAACTGACCTCGATATTTAGTACCGGCTACCATCATGGCAAGGTCGAGTACGACAAGGCGTTTGCCCTTTAATATCTCTGGGACCTCCTTGTTTACGATTTTCTGTGCAAGTCCTTCGACTATCGCAGTTTTTCCAACGCCTGCTTCACCGAGAAGAACCGGGTTATTCTTGGTTCTGCGGCAAAGTATCTGTATGAGTCTTTCGATCTCGTCCTGCCTGCCAATAACAGGGTCAAGCTCATCCTTGGCAGCAAGCACATTAAGGTCGCGTCCGAAACTGTCGAGTGCCGGTGTTTTACTCTTCTGCTTTTGTGCGGCGGACCCCGGCATCTTCATATTGTTTACGCCCTGATAAGAATTATCGACGCCTGCTCCCAGTAGATTAAGAACTTCCTGACGAACATCCTCAAGTTTAAGGCCGAGGTTCATCAGCACCTGTGCGGCGATACCTTCGGTCTCTCGTAAAAGGCCAAGCAGAATATGCTCTGTACCTACATAGTTATGGTTAAGCGCGCGAGCCTCTTCGATAGCATATTCGATGACCTTTTTGGCTCTTGGTGTCTGGGGAAGCTTACCCATGGTAACCATGTCCGGTCCGCTCTTTACGAGCTTCTCTATCTCAAGCCGCAGCTTCTTGATGTCAACATCAAGATTCTTAAGCACGTTGGCTCCTACGCCGCTGCCTTCTTTTACAAGTCCGAGTAGAATATGCTCGGTACCGATGTATTCGTGATTGAATCTTTGTGCTTCCTGATTGGCTAAAGCCATTACTTTTCTTGCACGGTCAGTGAAACGTTCAAACATGGTTTTATTGTCCTAAAAAAAAGTCCGTTCTCATGTTGATTTTAACACACATTTAAAAGCTGTCAAATCAAGATTGTCATCTTTGCAATTTTTTTGCAGCCCTCTCCCCGCTTTATATGTCCATAGAGGGCAATTGTTCATGGTGCTTTTGACCATAAACTCTAAATATGGACAAAGGCACACTGAATTCGCATGCCTTGATATCGGTAAATCGGGGGGTGAACTTGACTGTAATCGTGGTCAAAAAATGGCTTTAGATAACAAAAAATGCAGAACCAGACGTAACAACAATGATACAGAGGATCAGCGCAAGATATGTTTTTCAATTACATTTGTCTGGATAAGAATATAACGTAAATTATCGGCTGTTGTCTTCGAGAAGTTTCTTTAAATAAGCATTTTCACGACGAGTTGCCTCCAAATCAAAAAGCAGATATTTAACGCTTACACGAAGGTAATCGAGCGATTCCTGTAGCCGATCTGTGCTTTTTTTCAATTTTTCATGGCATTTTCGCGTTTTTTCGGCGAGTATCATAAGTCTTTTTTTCTTTGGAGTGGGCATTGAGCCTATCTCATTGACCAGCTCATCAAGCTTCTTTTCAAAAGTTGCTTCATCCATCGACCTTCTCCTTTCGTGCGAATTCAGCTAAAGAACTCCCGTCGTCCTTTAAATGTGCAAAATACGTTCCATTTGGCCTTTTAGTCCTGCCATCGTCCACTCGTACATCTCAAACCGGCGATTTCAATAACTAAAGCCCGATAATGTTGCGATCTTCCGATAAAAACCCCTGTATTGATTAGACTATGCTGTTTATATTATGAAACATGGGAAATTGCCCGACAAACATGTGATAGGCGTAAGTAGTGCTTATAAAAAGCGTTACCGATAAGTTGCTTCAAATGAACATAAGTGGCTTTATTTCGTAAAAAAGGCTGACAATGACATTTTATTGCTGAGCGATCACGACAAGGAGAAGACTTTTTCTTTTATGATTTTCACGTGGCTTAAATCTGGCACCAGAGCAAGTGTGCTGCTGTATGCTCTGCTGGTTGCGGTGCATATGTTCTTTGCACTGGATGTCTATGCCAATACGGTGTGGAACCCTGCTGGGAATAGTATCTATTCACCGGACGTGGGTAACTGGTCCGATGCGGCAAACTGGCAAAGCGGACTCCCCGGCTTTGGGCCCAATCATGACCCTAATGATGGACTTGATCCCAAAGCTGTGTTTAATGTATTCAACGCGGTAGAGTGTCAGGTGACCGATAGCCAGAGCTGCCTGGACCTCGTAATGGGCGAATACGGCCCTGGCGGTGTGCTTCGCATTGTTGGCGGTGGAACCCTTACAGCCGAAGGCGGGTGGATGTCCATCGGCTATAACGATACCGCTACATTGATCGTCGAAGAAGGGGGTGTGTGCAATTTTGCCGGCCACCTGTGGTGGGGGATGGGCGATGGTGCAGATGCAATTATTGAGATAAATGGCGGAACTATTACCGGCGGAAGAGATTTTGGGCTTGGCTGGCACGATAATGCTCCTAGTTCAGGTGTTGCTACTGCTAAGGTTTATGTCAATGCCGGTGAATTTAACATACATCACTGGGTAAAACCCGCAGCGGCACCTGTTACTGCCGCTGATTGGGGATCCATCCAGGAAGGCTCGTTCATTGATATTGAATTGGGCTATGTTACCATTATCGGCGATCAAACAGATGCTGTAAGTGGTTATGTCGCTGCCGGAAGAATAACAGCCTATGGCGGAATCGGTAGAGTTCTTTACGATTATAACGTTACCAACCCGGGCAAAACTACAATTAGAGCGATCGACGTTATTGAAAACCCAAGCTTTGAACTTTTTGAGTATCATCCCGATCCGAATTTTTCAGAAGCTCTCTACTGGGAAATAGAAAATTATGCCGCTGATGCCAATAGTCTTGTGCCTAAGATCGAATTTATTGGAGAGGGTATGGGCGGCATAGATTGGCCAAACAATCTCGCATTAGGTTTGCCGCCTAAAGACGGCGAGCGTTTGTTAATGCTCTCGACCGGACATATCGGTAAGCCCATGACTACAAACTATGGGAAAGCATGGCAACACATCGCAGTTCAGGAAGGTGACAGGCTTTCAGGCTATTATTTCTTTGGGACATGCGATTACCATGCTTCCTTTAATGACTATGCTGAGATTTCGTTGATTAATAATGCCGATCCAAACGGCAACATTCCACTTGCCTATAAAAGCGTTGCAGATGTTGGCGATCATAGTTCGATGGCCGGCTGGGAACGATTTGAACATCGAATCACCTCTGGTGAGGCCGGTCGGTACGATCTGACCTTTTTTGTTACCGATGTCGACGATAGGAAAGTAAACAGCTATCTTGGTATTGACGATCTCCAGCTATGCGCTGCACCTGCGTATGGAGATATTAATTATGACTGTCAGACAAACAACCTTGACTTTGCGGTCATTTCCTATAACTGGCTTATTGATTGCGAAGATCCCGAGATGTCTGATCCGAACTATTGTCCAATCTGGACGGATGAACTGGGTTCGCCCGGAGACCTTAACGGTAATAATAAGGTAGATATCGAAGACATCAAACTAATGTTGGCCGGTTGGCTTGGTGGCGAACACCCTTAAGGGTGATAAGATCATGATCCGTTAGCTGGTTGAGTATAAAAGATGTCTGCGAAATCGCACGCTTTTACACCTTCGCAAAAATCACGCAAGCTTCTAGTGAAAATCAAACAACGATTGCGTCTTTATGATAGTGACCTGTTCCGGGAAGGCGTGGAACGTGTGAACATGCAGCTCATCCTGTCTTGCCTCGAAATCGATATAGCTAAACGGCTCAAGCCCGTCGACTGTTGATTTTGGGAAGCGTACGAACATACCTCTGTTGCGTGCAAACCGCTGCAAGTCGATATAGCTTTGCTGATACAGATTAGGGCTCATCTTCTCGACCTGGAAGTCGGTCATATAGCTTAGGCCCCGACTGAGCGTACATTTGTGGTTTCGCTGTCCGCGAAACTGAAATCGCTCTATAAGGCCCCGCTTAGGAAGCATCTGACCTGGCAAACTTATAAGCTCGGTTAGACACAGATCCCTGGTGAAAACACTGACAACGTGCGAACAACCGGTCGCCCAAACAAATGTCTCGTACTTTTCCGTTTTAAGATGACGCTTGGCGTGTATCGTAAAGAGCTCCGGGTGCAGTGAGCGCTGATATAAAGAAAAAGCAAGCTCACTTATTGCTAATTTACTCCTGGAGTTATCCATTTAGATCTTCTTCCCGTTAACACTTTTGTTTCTCACATAACGCATTATCATTATACAAGAAACTGCGGGGGCAATTCAAGGTAATTATCAGTACTGAAAAGGCAGTTTTACTCCGTTATCGGACCTTAATCTTGCAAGTCTGCTACTTTAAAAGACTAAGGCACGTGAAAAAAATGGTGAAAATTGCAAAAAAATGGCAATATTAACTAAGAATGCAGGCGTTTAGAACTGCAGCGATGATATTGTAAAATACGTGACTGCCTGCTGTTATCCCAAAACCTCTTATTGCAAAGATTATCGCAAAGTATACACCGGCTAATGTTCTGAAGATAAACTTTGAAAAAGTGAATGGTTCGCCCGTCTGGAACTGGCCGTTGACGAAGAATATATGATGGTGAACGCTAAAAAGTATCGCAGCGATCGAAACCGAAAGTATGACCGAACTTTGCCAACTGATGCCCATCATATCCTGGAATAAAAGCATCAAAAGACATATCAGGATCAGTCGAAAAACAAACTCTTCGTAGATACCGGCACCTATGCCGGTTACGATATCGACAAGCAGCGGACTTTTGCCGGTCTCTTGCCCATCCTGGTAAAAACCTTCTGCCGACAGGGACACGACTTCGGTTTGTACGATAGAATGTTGATAGTTGCCGCTTACCTGCTGGGTATGGCTTAGGGAACGATTGAACCCAAGGCTCAAAACTATCAGGGGAACAGCGAGGAGAATACATTCGATGGACATTGGGCCGAAATCCTTAAACCGCACACGCCACGATGTCTTTGAAGTCATTTGCAATGCAAGCAAGATCACCACTACGGCCAGCGGCGTTGCGACCCATGTCATCTTTTCGGAAAAGCCGAGGAACTTCAAAAGGTTCTGTCCCCATACGAATGAGACTACGACCTTGGTTTCGGTCAGCGAACGAGTTAGTATTTCCGGGTTGAACGCGATGGTTCCCACCTCGTAGACAACGAGAAAGAACAAAAGGTATGCCAGTGCATAGATCGGCCTTGAGGTCCTGTCAAGATATGAATCTTTGACAAAACCGACTAATTGGCTTACACTTGGCTTATGGTTATTCTTGAACGATTTACCCATCAAGCAGAAGTTAAACATAAATGAGTAAAAAGTAAAGTAAAATACAAAACTAAAAACGGCATCGATTTTCATGAGCTTTGAGAAACTTACAGAAATCTACGATCTGCTTTACGAACGATTTGGGGCCCAGCACTGGTGGCCGGGGCAGACAGCCTTTGAGATCGTCACAGGAGCGATCCTTACACAAAACACTAACTGGTCAAATGTCGAAAAAGCTATCGGTAATCTCAAGGCTGCTGATAAACTTTGCCCTGCAAAACTTCATGAGTTGGATCGCGACAGCCTTGCCGAATTGATCCGTCCTGCGGGCTACTACAACATCAAAGCCAAACGGCTGAAGAACTTTATCGATTGGCTGTTTGAAAACCACAACGGTGATCTTAACGAGCTTGACGCCCTGGATACGCATTCGTTGCGTCAGCAGTTGTTATCCGTTAACGGTATTGGGATGGAAACCGCGGACTCGATCGTGCTGTATGCTTTTGGCAAGGCGATCTTTGTAGTCGATACGTATACTTGCAGGGTGATGGGAAGGCATTGCCTTATAGAACCTGGCGCAGACTATGAGCAGGTGAGAGAGTTTCTTGAATCGTCTTTGAGCCAGGATGCTGCGATGTTTAACGAGTTTCACGCGCTGCTTGTGATGGTAGGAAAGAACTACTGCAAACCAAAACCGAAATGCTCCGGCTGTCCGCTTGAATCATTGCACCACGAAATGCCAGAGTACATCTAGGTATTAGGTGGAGCAGTTTCATGGGGTGCCTTGCTTTGCGGGTTCTCGGTATTGGCTTTTTCCCAGAGAGCTTTTTGCTGAGCTTCCAGTTTGGCCTTTTCCGCTTCTGTCGCCGCCTTTGCTGCCTCGAAGTCAGCCTTTGCTTTTTCAGCTTCTGCTTTGGCCTTATCTGCAAGCGCCTTGGCCTTATGGGCATCGGCGACAGCACTGTCTTTTTCAGCTTTTGATCTTTCCGCTTCGGTCTGTGCCTTTCGCATTGCCTCTTCTGCGGCTGTTTTTTGAGCCTCCGCCGCTACCATATCCTCTCTTGCGGCGGCAACTTCTGCTTCTGCAACTTTTGTTTGTTTTTCGGCTTTAAACTTTGCGCTTTCGGCTTCAAGCGCCGTCCGCTCGACCGATTCTGTATATGCAGATGTTCCGAACGGATCGGCTATCATGGCAGCTAAGCTGCTGTCGTATTTGGTCATGTCGTGTTTTCGTTTTATCTCTTCGATCATTTCTAAATGATCCATGCCGTTATTAGAGATCGTAGGCGTTAAGATGAAGATTATTTCGGTGGCCTTTTCTTCAAAATCCTTGCTGGAAAACAGCGCGCCTATAATAGGCAAGTCCTTAAAGAACGGAACGCCGCGAACGACAGAACGCTTTTCAGATTTTCGCATTCCGCCAATGATAAGGCTCTTACCCGGAGCGATGCGGTTCTCTTCAATCTCGATCGATCTTTCGGTAATTACCGATGCCTGAGTAACGCCTTCCGGTTTTGACTTGGAACCGATCTTTATAGATGTCTTGATACCTACCGAACCATCGGCATAAACCGAAGGCGTAACAGTAAGTGTGTCTTCAACCCATTGATATTTTGTGATCTGATAAGGTTCAATATTGATTTGACCGGTAACCGTCTGTGCCAGAGGCACATTATCTCGTATCTGAACCATCGCCTTTTTTCCATTTACCGTTTCAAGGGTTGGGTTCAAAAGTATCTTAAGGTAACCTCTTGAGATCAGCATATCGACGACGGCTCTGACTTGGTGGCCCGGAATACCTTCATTTAGCCAGTATCCGAAATCAAGACCGAATGTGGAACGAGGTTTCTCACGTAAGGATGCTCCCGGAAAAGCCGGCTCAAGAGAAGTTAGTATCCCACCTGGAAAGGTTCCCCTGTTTTTGCCTAAAGCAATCTCGGCGCCGAGGAAATTTTCTATCATAATAGAAGTTTCCCAGTCCATTGTCTCGTCGCCGAATCTTTCCAGGATCAAACAGTCAATATTAACCTGTATGGGAGCTACATCAACCAACTCCAAAAATCCAAGTACTGCGTCGGCATCTGCATCGTTGGCACATTCGATGATCAATTGATTCGTTGCAGTATTTGAGCTTATCTTATTTCCAAGTTGTTCTTTAACAATCTTCGATATCTCTAAAACGGTAAGATTCTTTGTAAAGTAGAACAGCTTTACTTTGCCATTGATATTTATCCGCTTTGCGGGTGCTCGATATATCTCGGGCAGCGGGTTACCGATGTTGGGGTTTTCTCTTACCTGGCCTATGTCATTGATGATGGCTTTGGCTTCTACTTCGGTTGGTTTCTTAGCGAAGAAGTCTCCACAGCCGGACATGCACAAAACGGCTGTTATAAGTACACAGTACCCTAACGACCGCCTGAGTTTATTAGATGCAGGGCCAGATTGAGGTCTATTGGTAATATCCATATCATTCACGTAAAAGCATCATTGCTGATGTTAATATCGGCTATGCCGGTAAATTATCTGCAATAGTAATGCCAAATTATTAGACTATTGGTTAGTTTTCTGTTATTTTTATTCGCATGGCAAAGCGAAAACAAAAATCAACCTATACTGTAGGCTTTATCGCTCTTGGATGTCCCAAGAACATTGTCGATGCAGAAAAGATGCTGGCGCACATCGGCAGCGAAGGGTTTATCCTTACTAATGATACTGATAACGCCGATATCATCGTTGTCAACACGTGCGGATTTATCGAACCGGCAAAAATAGAAGCCATCGACGCCATAAAAGATGCGGTAAAACTAAAGAAAAAGGGCTCTGTGAAAAAAGTTATCGTAGCCGGGTGCCTCGCACAACGGATGGGCGACGATCTCAGGAAAGAAGTGCGGGGCATCGACGCGATAGTAAGCATTGATCAGCGTGACAACATCGCCCAAATAATAAAAGATGCCATTGCCCATAAAAAACAGCCCGAGCGAACCGTCACCAAACCGGTACTGGTACACGATGACACCGGCAGGCTCCTTATAACTCCGGGTCACTGGGCATACTTGAGAATATCCGAGGGGTGCAGCCGAAAGTGTTCCTTCTGCACGATCCCTGCCATACGAGGCGCTTTTCGAAGCAAACCGCTGGACGCCGCCGTCGCCGAGGCCCGCGAGCTTGCACAAAACGGCGCTGCCGAGCTTAGCATAATCGCACAGGACTCAAGCAACTACGGAAAGGACATCGGAATAAAAAGCGGACTGCTAACTCTAATAAAAGAGCTTGAGAGGATCGACGAGCTAAAGTGGATACGCTTGATGTACCTGTACCCCGCCAACATCTCGGACGAGCTTATCGAGGCGATCGCACAAAGCGAAAAAGTCGTCAATTATATCGACATGCCCATCCAGCACATAAGCAATGAGATACTAAAGTCAATGAAACGTATTGACACGAAAGAAAAAACAACCGTGCTTATAGAAAAGCTGCGGAAAGCGATCCCCGACGTGGTGCTGCGGACAACCGTCATCGTCGGCTACCCCGGAGAAACGGACGAAAACTTCGCCGAACTTCTGGAATTCGTAAAATGGGCTCGATTCGATGCGCTGGGATGCTTCCCGTATTATCCGGAGATCGGAACAGTTGCCGCTACGCTGGATGGCCAACTGACGGACAAGGTTAAAAGCGAACGGGTAGATAAGCTGATGATCGCTCAGCAGAAGATAGCTTTTGAAAAAGCCAACCAGCTAAAAGACACGCAGCTAACATGCCTGATAGACGAGGTTCTGGGCAACGGCGACGGCGTCGGAAGATACTTCGGACAGGCTCCGCATATCGACAGCGCGTGTTTTATTGAAAACTGCCCTAAACAACCCGGAGAATTCGTCGAGGTAACCGTAACCGGATCCAAAGACTACGATTTGATATGCCGGCCGCTTTTATGATTGATTTCTCTGTCGATTAGAGTAGACTTCTATTATCTTCAGGAATTTTAAAAGGATCAGCAGGTGGATACGCAAGATAACAAGGGGATAATCAGGCACATCCCGAACGCTTTGACCGTCGGTCGGCTGGTGCTAACTGTTATTTTTCTGGGAATGATCCTGTACGCACCTTCTATGGGAGTTGAAAAACCCGCAAACTTTCTTCTGATCGCTTTCATCCTCTTTGTCGTTACCGGGCTAACCGATATGGCAGATGGTAAAATCGCAAGGATGTACGATGTAACGAGCAAATTCGGCAGGATCGTAGATCCCTTAGCTGACAAGTTCCTGGTCTGCGGAGCCTTTATCTGCTTTGCGTTCGTAGGTCAGCCGAGGCTCGACAACTTTAATATCACACCTGCGACAATGGAGATACTTCGATGGTCAGCAGCGGTTATAATCATTGCAAGAGAACTTATCGTTACGATACTTCGCCAGATGGCAGAGGCAAGAGGGGTCAATTTCGGGGCAACGGTCTCAGGCAAGATAAAAATGTTCCTGCAATCGTTCTGCATCGGAACGGTATTGATCAAGTGGGCATACGTATCGAGAACATGGGGCGACTGCTTTGCCGCAACCGCATTTTCAGTGATGGTCTTTATAACGATCTTCTCCGGCGTCCGTGCCGTGCAGCGTCCAAGAAAAAAAACACTCACCGAATAGTTTCATACTAGCAACTGCAAAAGCCGGCGTCCCAATCTTTCCATACGGGTTCTGCGCCGACGGACCTTATCATCGATGCGATCTGGCCGGCAGTACGGTCGTCGTCGATCTCGAACTGGCCGACAGAGTCTGTCCTGGTGCAGTAACCGCCGGGGTTGGTTTTTGAGCCGGCACTGACACGTGTGATGCATATCTTAACAAGCTCATCCCTTAGCGATGCGCGTTCACGAGTCGAAAGCACAATGCCCGCGTCCGCAAAGCAAAGCCGAAGTGCAAGCATCATCTGGACGAAATGTTTGTCTGTGACAATGTTTTCCTGCCGATCGGAAACATTAAGTGCAGGGCGCAACCGCGGAAACGAAAATGACACGCCGCTCCGCCAGTATCGCTTCATAAGGTAGTTAGCATGTTCCGCCATCGCCATCGCCTCTATACGCCAGTTCGCAAGACCGAGCAAAACACCCAACCCGATCCGACGCATACCTGCAGAAGCTGTTCTGTCATGAGTTTCAAGCCGATAATCATAATCGCTCTTTGGCCCTTTAAGATGATTTTTATGATACGTCTGTCGGTCATACGTTTCCTGGTAAAGCGTCACCCCGTCGATCCCTGCCTTAAACAGCTCGGCATATTCATCGGTGCTCATCGGATATATCTCAACCGATATTGAGCTGAACCTGCGGCGAAGTTTCCCGGCAAGGGCGCAAAGATAATCGACGGTAACGAACTCTTTATCCTCGCCGCTTACAAGCAGTATATGACGGAAGCCTTCGCCGGCGATAACTTCGGCGTCTGCCATCGCTTCATCTATGCTAAGCCGCGTCCGCTGATAATCGTTGCCGGCGTTATACCCGCAATAGTTACAGTTGTTAACGCAATAGTTCGACACATAAAGCGGTGCATACAATTGTATCGTTCTTCCAAACCGCTGGATGGTTAGCTGTCTTGCCTGCTGGGCCATCTGCTCGAGATAACCTTCTGCTGCCGGCGAAACCAGCGCCGCGAAGCGATCGGGGCTGTACTTGTATGATTGGTCGCTCAAGTGAGTTACGACCTGCTCTTCGGTGATGTCATCGAGCTTATCAAGCCACATTGGACTTTGGGTATCCAACTGAGTGTCCTGTAAAATTTCTTCGATACCTTGCAAAGCTTACTCCCCGTCTCGCAGGAAACCGGTCAGCGGACTTGAGGCATTTGCCATTACGCTGCCCTTTGCCAGGCCCGAAAGATATCCAAGCCGCCCCGCCTGGGTTGCCTGCATAAAAGCAGTTGCCATGCCGACAGGATCGCCGGCAGTAGCGATGGCAGTGTTTACCAGAACCGCATCGGCGCCCAGTTCCATCGCCTCGGCTGCGTGGCTTGGTGTGCCAAGCCCTGCGTCAACAACAACCGGAACCGTCGCCTGCGATATGATTATCTCCAGCAAAGCTTTCGTCTTCAATCCCTGATTCGATCCGATGGGGCTTGCAAGCGGCATGACCGTCACAGCCCCTGCGTCTTGAAGTTTCTTGGCAAGGACAGGATCGGCGCTTATATATGGAAGTACAATGAAGCCTTCCTTGATCAGTATCGAAGCGGCCTTTAACGTTTCGGACCCGTCCGGCAGAAGGTAATACGGATCGGGCGTTACCTCCAGCTTAACCCATTCGATGCCGCTGGCAGCTCGTGCAAGACGTGCCAGCCGAACCGCTTCGTCGGCATCACGTGCGCCGGAAGTGTTGGGCAAGAGCTGACATTTTTCCGTATCGATAGCTTTCAGCATATCGTCGTTTTCGTTTTCGATATCAACCCGACGAAGTGCAACGGTTACCATCTCGGTTCCTGACGCAGCGATCGCCTGGGCCATCACTTCATTGGAACTGAATTTACCGGTCCCTACGAACAGACGCGAGCTAAATTCCCTGCCGGCTATAATAAGTTCATCCGCCAAATCAACCTCCGCCCACAAATCGAACAAGCTCTATCTTTTGTCCCGAAGAAAGCTTTGTCTCATCAAAATCCTGTCGCTTTATTATCTCACCATCGACCTCTGCAACGATCGTCGCATGATTTATCCCAAGCTCATCCAGCAGCGCAGACAGCGTCGCTTTTATAAGCCCTTCGGCAAAATCCCTTTTTTTTCCATTAATTGTTAGTGATAACACGATCTAAACTCCAACAAAAAAGCTCTTTGCTTTTTAATATTTTTTTCTGAATCTCGCAGTCGGAATATTCATAAGTTTGCGATATTTTGCGACTGTTCGGCGTGCTATTTTGCCTGCCCCCATCTCTTCGAGTTTTAAACGTATATCGTCATCACTCAACGGCTTTGACTTGTTCTCTGCATCGATGATCATTTTCATCTTTTCGCGAATCGCGTCCCAACTTTGCTGCTGGCCGTCGTCTGATTCCATGCCGCCGCTAAAGAACCCGCGTAAGGGCAGAACGCCTGCTGAACACTGAATATACTTAGCTGCGACGGCACGCGATACCGTTGCGATGTGTACACCAACTTCGTCGGCAACTACTGCCATCGGCAACGGCTTTAGGAAAAGTCTGCCCTTATCGAAAAACTCAACCTGATGCTTCACCACAGCCGATGCAACCTTAAGCAGCGTACTCTTTCGCTGTTCTATCGCATCCATCAGCCATTGGGCCGACCGGATATTCTGCTGCAGGAACTCGCGTGTCTTCGTATCGATCTTGCGATCCTTACTCATCACAGAATAAAACTCATTGACTCGAAGCATCGGTATCCGCGCATCCGCAAGCTGGACGATGTATCCGGTATTGTTTTCGTTTGGCTCGACGATAACATCGGCAGTGATCGGATGGTTGTTGCTCCTGCCGACCAACAGACCCGGCGAAGTATCAAGCTTGCTCATACGAGTGATCGCCGCATTAAGCTGCTCGAGTGTACACTTCATCTTCTTGGCTATCTGGGGAAGACGATTTTCCAGCATCTCCTCCCAGTGATCCGAAACCACGCGTATCTCAAATGACATGTCTTCGGCGAACTGTGACATTTGTATCAAAAAACACTCCTGAACATCCCTGGCTCCTATGCCGGAAGGCTCTAAACGCTGAACAAGCTCCAAAGCTTTGTAAAGATGTTCGACCGTAAACTTATGCTTGTCCTTATTGTGAAGCTGCTCAAGACGAACCGTTAGATAACCCTTTTCGTCGAT
>SDBV01009100.1_pt1 | contig 13261 bp, 13 predicted proteins | sample 2277081 | NCBI WGS metagenome assembly SDBV01 (sample SAMN10402039, study PRJNA504765) | marine sediment metagenome | isolation source: marine sediment core GS10_PC15, 223 cmbsf | place: Arctic Ocean: Southern Knipovich Ridge | collected 2010
GGTGGCTGGTTGGCGCTTGAGCCTGGTGAATCAACTGATCTTCCTGCTTGTGTTACTTCTAATGAAAAGGATGTTGAGGCTGTAGTCGTGGACTCTGAAGAACCGAAAGAGGAAGCTCTAGCAGAACCTAAAGAGCCAGAGGCTGCACCAGAACCTCCTGCAGAAGTTGCATCTGAAGAGCAGGATAAGCCGCTTAAGTACTCAAAATCAGGGCTTAAATTCCTTAATGAAGACGAGCAAGTGGCATTACTTAAGCAGTATGGCGAAAGTGAAGAGAGCATAAAATCTCTCAATAAAGAGAGTAAGAGAGTCAAGCGTCTTTTGAAACTTCAGGATGAAAACGAATGAACAAAACAATCTTTTTTATTTTGTTTTTACTTATGATACCGATAGCGGTAGCTTGGACGCCACCATCTGATATAAATCTTAGATTAACGTACAGAATATTTAACGGAACTAATATAAGTGCCGTATCATTCTTTCAAAACGGTAATGCCGTTCTTGACAATTCATCTCCTATTACTAACATCAATTTTTCTAGTTTTGCAAATAGTAGTTTTTATTGGGATGACTTGAATACGACAACAGATATAACTGATGTTGGCAATCTTACCAATCTTATAATAGATGGTAATACAACATCTACTTGGTATTTTGGATTTATAAATTGGAGTGATGTTCAGAACAAATTCATTACTGCTACTGATAATGTTTATCTTTATATGTCAGGAACCACAATCACTTTAAACGAGACTAAACTTAATGAAACAGTTGATGTTATAGTTGTATCTGCAAATACATCAATGAAAGCATATGTTGACGGGACATTTATTACTCTAGTTAATGAGAGTAATTTAAACGTAAATCATAGTAATAGTTCTGATTTCTGGGATGATTTAAATACTTCATTAGATATAACAAATCTTGGAAATGTCACTTCTCAATTCTTTAATGTCACAAATAATATAACATCATTTGGAGAAATACACACTCCTCGATTCAGGTTTATGAACGGAAACAACTTAAGTTATATGAAAATTAGCGATACTGCTTGGATTGACGTAAATGCATCTCTTGTATTTGGTAATAACGAACCTAATTTAGATCAAGGAGCCATTACCAATCTGTTTTACGCACAAGAAAATAAGACCATGATATGGACCCAGTTCGGAATGAATCATAGTTATGGCGGGTGGGGCAATAGTTTAGGGTTGATTCCTAACTATATGGGCATCAATAATTTCAGCAATGGAACTCATGTAAACATGACTGCTCTCGCTAATTACATTATAATCTGCGATACTTTTGGAGTAGATTGTAATTTCAATGCTGATACAGCTGGACGTGCTAGAGGCTTGATTCCTGGAGGACCTTTATTGTGGACTATGGGGGACTTGGAAGTCTGGGGTCAAGCAAACATTATAGAAGGCGCTTCAATAAGAACTAATTTAGATGTTTTCTTGAACAACAGTGATATGGATATTGTGGGTGGCCATGTTCACTTGAGAGAAGAAGTCATAGTTGAAATAGGGTTTGGTATAGGAGATGAAGTACAAACATTACATGAGACTTTTGAAGATGGAGAACTTGATCCTTTTGTTCAAGAAACTTCCGGAGGCGGCGCAAACGAATGGAGTGTCGGTTCAATAGCCGTGTGTGATAATGATTTTTGTGTGGAAGCATCTGGCGCTGGCGGAAATCCTCTTAGAACAATGGCTGCAAATTTCAGTACTGTTAACATGTCCAGTTGTAACCTGACGTTCTTATTAAGTACAGTAGGATTGACTGGATCAGATAATTTTAGTGTTACAGTGAATAACAATTCAGGCAGCGGAAATGTTCTCTTGTTTAATATTACTGATGGAGCAGATGTTACAGAAACAACCATAACCGTCTTGGGTATCATTTCTGAAATAAACAACAATTCAGCGAATTCTTTAAGATTCAATCTACAGGCAGGAAACAATCGAGATGCTATTGTTGTTGTCGTATTTTTTAATTGTAATGATACAGCGTCTACATTGGCAAATGTGAGCCGTTTTAATAGCGAAATATGTTTGGGAGAAGGTTTATTAGTATCTGCTGGTGGGCGATGTATTCACGATATTTTTTGGAATGACACATCAAAAACATTAAATCTTCCAGGAAATACTTCTTTTCAAGACGTTACAGAAATAACACTGAATGTTACTACGTCAATAACGTTAGGTGCTGAAACCATTACTAATTGGGCTAACGTAAGCATATTTGATACTAATGTACTTTTAGTTAATGGAAGCAGATCGCTTACAAGAGATTGGGATGCTGGCACGTTCAATATATCTGCATTGTGGCTTAAAGGAATTTTTAATTGGGTAGTTAATAGTTCTGATAATTATCTTGCGTTTAATGGAACTCAACTTGACTTTAATGAGACTAAATTAAATGCTACTTTCCAAAAAGCAATAACTCCTAATCAGTGTACTGGAAGTGATTTTGTTGTGGGAATTGCTACAAATGGTAGTCTTAATTGTTCAACTCCTGCAGGGAGTGGAACTATAACTGGAGTATTTACGAATACTAGTGATGGTTGGTTAGAAGGAAATGCTGATTCAGGTAACGCGATAATGTTGTTTAATGAGACTCAATTAAATGGTAGAGTGTGGAATATATCGGCGGGTGTATCCGCGTTTGTGAACAGAAGTTTGTGGACGTCTATTGATGATTATCCTGCAGATTGTAGCAGTCCTAATGTAACAAGAGGAATAGGAGATACATTAACTTGCATACTTCCTGATTCTTCAGGTCAGTGTACTGGTGATGTTTGTGGTGGTGGTCATACTCATCCTGCTAGTGAAGTGACTGCTGGGACGTTTGGTACTGGTAATTACGTGATGGATACCAATTTGACGGTTGAAACAATTAAGTTTGAGGGGAATTCTACTGATATTTATATTACTGCAAATGCTACGACTGGTGAGTTTCACGGGCCGACAGCTTCGATATTCGTATGGTAATTGATGATGGAAAAGAAAACGATAGGAGGATTGATAGTTGTCGTGTTTGCCGTACTTGGAATGACAGCGTTTTATCCTTATTATGTAGGAAGTGATAGGTGCCAGTCAGGTGGAGTTTATGGTACTTGGGAAAATGTGACTGAACAAATATATTTTAATGATAGTTTCCCTGCTATCGCGAGATATTATTGTGGTATCGAAACCAGTATGAGTCAAGAAGAATGTCTTTATTCCAATAAACTGGTGAATGTTCCTGGCTGCAAGTGGGGTGGGAGAACTAGCAAGAGCAAGAAGACTTTGTATGTCATTGAAGATCCTGAACTTAACCTATCAGTAAATAGTTCAGATTTCAATAAGTCATGTGAGGTCATAATAACTCCTTATACTGAATTGCAAGTAGTCTTTAGTTATAACATTACTGAATGGGGCAATGGAACAATACAGAATGATAGTTACATTTCTAAATATGTTAACGTATTAAAAAATAGAACGAAGGAAACTTGTAAAGAATATATTAATTTAAATGGGTTTGTTGTAGAACCTGAACTTCAATATTGGAATTGTTCAGAAGTGGGTAGTGATATTATATGCGATAGTTGTCCGGATGAAACAGGATATTCTGATGGAAATTGTGATGGTATGTGTGCCACTAATGGTGGAGAATCTTGTATTAATATAACTAATGGCGTTGCTAAATACAAAAATAGTGTTGAAAGCTGGAATGAAAAAAGCGGAAGCATACACGTCAATAAATTAGAGGTGTCAAGATGAAACGAATTCTTATTTTCTGTTTGTTATTAATGGCATTATTTAGTTTCAATGTGAGTGCAGCCACAATATTTTTTGATCACTTCGATTCTGGTACGTTTTTAGATAATGGTTGGGAGGATGCAGTAGCGACATTTAATGAAGCAGGAAGCAAAATTACGGCAAGTGGAGATTTAAAGTGTGCTTTTAATAACGCCACAGGACCTTCCGGAAATATCTCTTTTCATAATGAAACTTGGAGAGTTGATATTTTGCACAATGAAGGTGCAGCAGGAGCGAATGATTATACTGCAATAACTCTTAAAAATGATACTAATGATTGTTTTCCTGCTGCTACTGATGATTCAGTAACTATAAGAGTTGATTGTGGTAATGATAATAAAGTTTTATTAATTTGTAATAATGCTTGTACTTGTACAGGAACTACAGAAACTGCCTGTACTGCTGCAAATCAAGATGTTCAGTCGAGAATTGAGTTTGATGGCGTGAATAGAATAACTGCTTTTAGAAATGATAGTTTAACTTTAAACTTTACTGTTACTGGTTGTGATATGGATGATTTCTTCTTTTTAGTCTTCGGAAGAAGAAGTTCTGGGACGGATGTTGATTATATTAACTTGACTACGCCAGCCGCTCCTTTTGCTCCTGTGATTGATAATACTACGTGGAATTTGACGAGTGCAAGCGCGGGAGAGAACAGCACTGCTTGGCGGGATGGTAATGAAGATGTTGCTATTATAATAAAAGGTACTACGCCAACACTTACGTTTGACACTATTGAGAATGCTTATTGCAGGATTCATACTTCTGATGAAAACTGGACTACAATGGGAAACGGAAGGAATTGCAGCACTACTGGAGGAACAAGTCATATATGCAGTTTGGCTGCTGGAGATGCATTAACGCCAGGAAGCGGGTTTAACTCGTTATATATTGGGTGTACAAATAGTGCCTTTAATAACGAAACAGCACTTAGTACAAATGATGCTCCTTTAAACGTCAGTCTCGATAGTAATTGTACAGCGTATTGGGACTTGACTCCTTCATTTAATATAAACCAGAGTATTTATTATTGGAATGAGACTGGTCAAGCAAGCGCGACACCGTTATGTACTAATGCCTGTTTAGTTGATGAAGTGAATGCTACTCCTTGTCTTGCATTACCGGTTCAGATGAATTTTAGTGATAGTCCTGGGTATAATGTTACTAATGTCACGAACCAAAGTAGGCTTTTCGCTAATGGTAATCATGCGGTTGTTCTTCCTGAGACTGCTAATGGAAGTAGCGCGCCTAATATTTTGTTGAATTTCACTCTTGGATACACAGTGTTTAACAGAACCGTTCATACGTTTACGATCACTAATGGAGTGAACACTAGTAACGTGAGTAATTTAACTTCAAGATACTGGAAGATTTCTTATGATTGTAGAAATCAGACAAGTGACGGTGATGAACTTACTGATTCAGGAAGGCTTATTGTGTACTGGAATGCTACTGTAGGCAGTAGTAATGAGACTTTGGAGATAGTTGATTGTAGCGGCACCGTTCTTGATCTGGCGAATGTGACTTTGTGCCGGTACGGAATAGACAGGACTAATACAACAATGACGTTGCAGGAGAAGAGCCAGTCAGAATGCTATGATGTACCATGAAAAAAACAATATTGATTTTGGTATTTGTAGTTTTGTTGAGTTGTTTAGTGTTTGCTGCTAGGGATAATGATGTCATCCTTTGGAATGTCGCAGATAATTCACCCTCAAGACTTAATGATACTATCATTTGGAATCCTAGTGGTGTTGTTGATAGTTGTATATATGTCAACGGGAATTTCACGATTGATTGTAACGAGAACTGCACAGTTAGCATAGATGCTGATGTTGGCGGAAACAATGTATTAATAAATGGTAATGGTGTAATCAATATTACTGCTAACATCACTAATTACGCCAGGTTTGACGTGAACGGCACGAGTACCACTAGCAGATGTGAGGTTCATTTTAGGTAAGAGGTAATTAACATGACGACATTTACTCCAAGAAGTGAAACTTTAACCGGTGCTGACTTAAGTGGCACAAACGGAACTGAAAATAGGACTGTTGCTCTTGCTAATTCAAATGCGGTAATTCAGCAGATGCAGGTTCTTGTTTCTGAAGCTATTCAGCAGAACACAATAAATTTCACGTTTGACTCGGATACTAACACAGTTACTTTTTTGGGAGTGATTTGGGATGACCAGCCGATCTCGCTAGACTACTTTACGGCAAGTACGGTTCCTGCTTCTGGTGCGCCTTTTTATTGTGATACTTTGCAGCTTGTGAGGTTTAGTGGTATTGGTGTCGTGATTGAACTGGAGACTTTAGGGACTGGTGATGCTTCGAATAAGTCGTTTGATACTGATCATGGAAACATTATTGATGGTTCTTATACTGTTTACACGGGGGCGACAGGGGATGACTCTAATAATCTTACGACAATGACAGAAGGTACACACTATTCTATATTCAAGGATGACGGGAGGGTTTTGTTATTGACTGCAGGAGTTACGTTACTTGCTAGTAATGAATTGTATATCAGTTATACTTATTCACCAAAGCAGTCTGACACAATTCTTGCGACTTACCTTCCAGGAGCACAAGCTGAAGTTGATAAACTCACAGGAGATTACTGGGGTGATCCTAAGACTAGCATTCAGTATTTTGATGGTTATGATAGTGGTTATCCTCAAACGGATAAGCCATATGGGTTTCAGATTGATCCGGCTCCGGAACTCGAACTGGACTTTAAAGGGATTAATTCAATCACGACTGTAGAGTATCTTGATAGAGTTGGTGATGTTAGCCAAACGGTTGATTCTACATTAATATCGCTTGATGATGAGGGCAGAGTCATACTAAACGGTCAGTCACTTCCGAATGGCAAGAGAAACGTGAAAGTTACGTTCGTTCATGGGTACGATGACGTTCCTGTACTGGTTCAGGAATTGTGCGCTCTTGTAGCAGGCATGATGGCCTTAGTGAACATCTCAGGAGGTAGTTACAAAGACATAAGTACATATAGCTTGGGGCGGAAAAGTTTTTCTCGTGGCCAAGTCTACGTAAACATAAGAGAATCTATAGATCAGATGAAGGCCCGAATAGATAAAATATCAGATGATTTAGGATCTAATGCCTTCTGTGTATAAAATGGTAAAGACAAGACTATCAGGAAGCGATATAGAACAGTTCAGAGCAGACACCTTAAGCTACTTAAACGACTTCTGCACCACTATTGTCAGAACAAGGACTACAGAGACCAAAGACGGCATGAACCGCGTCACGGGGACTTCTATAGCTACTGCTACTTATAAAGCGGACATTCAATGGGTCACAAAAAAGGACTTATTGCATCTGAACCTGGGTGATGTTCAGATCGGAGACGGTATGTTATTTGTAGAAAATTCTGCTGACATAATTCTTCATGATGAAATCACGTTCAATTCTGTACAGTATAGAGTCACTAATCAGATGGAAGGAGAACAAGTCACTGGCCTGATTGATTTTAAAGGGTTTATAATACAGAAGAATAAGCAGACATGAAAAATGGTTAATCGTAAATTTATGGATTTTAAAGTTACTATTAAGGGTCTTGAAAAAGGAGAGAAGAAAACAGTAGATAAAGCTAAACGAGTTCTTAAAAGATCTATGTTTAAGATGGAAGAATTAGCTCTTAGAAGAGCTCCATTTGATCAGGGTGATTTAAGAAAAGGTATAACATTATTCCCTCAGATTTTAGCCGATAAATATTTTCTTATTTCGGCTGTAGAATACTCTGAAGATTTAGAATATGGCAATACACCACGCCAAGTTAAACTTGATGTTTTAATTGACTGGGCTGAACGTAAAGGAATAGTATCAGGTAATGCTGTTATTCCATTTGCGAAGTATGTGCAAGAAAAAATCAAAACTGAAGGTGTTAATGCACAACCATTTTTTAGACCTGCTTTATTTGAAACCCGTAATGTTTGGTATCCAAAGTTTTTACGAGATGAATTTTCAGGAATTAATAAGTAGTATTTAAATATCCGATACACTTTAGTACTTATTATATCCCAAGAGGGATTATTTTTAATGAGGAAGACCTCAAAATGGCAGAATTTTATTTAGATGCTGAGGACGCAATCTCTGATTTTTTAAGAGTGCGTCTGACAGATCCAAAAGCAAGAGCTGAAGCTAGTGAATCACAGAACGATACAGCTACAGCGGGACAGACCCAAATTACTTTAACGCCGACAGCCGGTACAGTTTCTTGTATTACTGCTCTTACAGTGAATGCTGTTGCTCAGGTCAAGTGGAGGGATTACTTTTGGGATTACCAGAATGAAAAAATTACTTTTTTCACAGCGCTTTCATTAAACGATGCGGTTATTACAACTTATAAATTTGGGACTAAGAACTGGATTTATTCAGATAAGCCAGATGAAGAATTAACTGCGGCATCATTTCCGAGAATATCATTATTCACTATTTCAGCTTCTGGAAAGCGTCTTGGTCAATTTGAAGCACCGGTTGAAAGTAGTTCAGTATTGCAAATTGATATCTGGAGTAAAGATGGATATGTAAAAACTATAGATAGTAGAAAGTACTCAAATAATTATCTTACAAGATATCTTGGCAATCAGGTTACAAGAGCGTTTGAGAAGTTCGAATCAGATCTTCACCCTGAACTTTATTCATATGAACCAGTATCAGGTGTAAGAACAGCACCATATAGTTTTGAGTACCAGGCATTTCATAGTATCGTCGAGATAAATATTAAGGGGTTGAAATTAGGTCGGATTGAGGTATAACTAGGAAGAATTAAATACCACCTATGTTTATTGAAATTGGGTGGTATTATGCATAAATATGTATGTGAAGCATGTAAAAAAATATTTTATAGTTATACAAAAAATCGACGATTTTGTGGAAACAAATGTAGTGCGCAAACAATATCAAACAAAGGAAGGTTTCAAAAAGGACGTACAGGAACTAAAGAACAAAAAGAATATAGAATTAAAAAAATTAGAGAAAATCCTGGTGGACATCCTCTAGGTAAACCATTATCAGAAGAACATAAAAGAAAAATAATGGAGAATAGAAAAAGACCATCAAATTATATTGATGGAGGATATAAAAATAAAATTCCAATGGATAAATGTGAAATATGTAAAACAACAAAAAGAAAAATATGTATTCATCATAAAGATAAAAATAGAAAGAATAATGATATAAAAAATTTATCTGCTTTGTGTTATAGTTGTCACAAAAAGGAAGATAATCGATTAAATGGAAAAATTAACAAACTTGATTGGAGCAATAAAAATGATGTTAGAAAATATAAAAAATATAAAGCTCGAGAATATAGAAAAAATCTATAGAGGTGGTTACAATTTCTTTTACTGAATTTTTAATTGGGAAGAGGGAAAGGTTGGTTTGGATTGCTGAGACAAGCTGGGGTGCAGGTGGTACGATAGGTAGTGGTGAAGTTCTTGGCCAAAATATGGTGATGGAGCCGGATTGGTCTCAGGGATGGCAGGAAGTCTTAAGTGCTGGTGCTGATGCTAGGACGGTTGAGACTAGAGTTCCGGGTCCGAAAGTATTGCCGTACACTATGGGGTTCGTTCCTGTTAATTGGAGATGGCTTAAGTATCTTATGGGCGTTGTTGATGCTGATGATGGTGGGATTAAGACTCATACATTCACAGTTGCAAACGCTATTGCGTCTTGGAAGCTTGAATGGGCTAAAAGGCATACGACTAATCACGTTATTACTACTGTTGGTAATGCTTGTAAGAGCGCGACTATATCCTGGACTAAAGCCACAGGAGAGGGCAGTGATGGTTTCATGCAGATATTGATGAATTGTGTTGCTAAAGATTATTCTCAATCATCATCTCTTGCTAGTATCAGTGCTATCACGAAACTTCCGTTTCAGTACCGGATGGTTAAGTTTACTTTGAATGGTACTGAGATTGTTGAAGTAAACAATGGCGAGATGACAATTGAAGTCGGTTTTGATGAGGCCGATTCTAGGTACTGTAATAGTACTTTGGATACTGATCTTGGCGAGCCAATCCCAAAAGTGTTCAGGATTACGGGCCGGATCAACATCAATATTAAAGACAAGACTTATTATGACCTTTGGGCAACAAGAGCAGTCATCGGCAGTACTAATACGTTGTTGTTTGATAAGGATGGAACAGGAGATGACCAAATACTTTTTACGTTCGGCAATTTTTATTTGGTTGGTGGAATTGCTCCAACAAGCATTGATGGTGTTACAAATGTAGATCTAATATTTGAAGCTGACACGTTTAGTTCAGTTGTGAGTCGTGACGATATTACAACATACTGAGAGGGATATATATGCATAAGGATTTTACGGATGAAGAAGCTGTTAAGTTTAGTATTGACGGGCAGGAATGGTCGTACATTCCAGTGTCGGGCGGTCAGGAGAATGACTGGCTTAATGAGTACATGTATATTGAGGACAGTAAGCCAAAGTCAGACTTTGCAAAACTCAATATGCTTAAGATCAGGAATATCAAGTCTATTCCTTATGGCCCTGATGTCATAAATGAAATCCTTGGCGTTACTGTTGAGAAAGGATGGCCGGTACTGAATGAAAAACAAAAGCAAAAATTCATTTGGAAATTGAATAAGACGACATATGACGCGTTGTATAAAGAGATTACTAGGATTGATAGTCCGAGTGAACTAAAAAAAAAAGGCTGATTTACAGTATAGAGAATTGTAATCCTAAAGTAGGATTTACGATTAAGGATAAGGATGAGCAATTCCTTTGGGGTATGTATAATTTTTGGACGAAAGGAATATCACCACATGAGTACCGGAGAACTTACAAGAAAGATATTCAGGCATGTAACGATATTCATAATGCAATTCAGGCGAAAGGATTAAGACAAGCTCAAATAAATGATATGATGAACAAGGTGAAGATGTAATGACTGAAGTAGGACAACTATCAATTGCGGGGACTGTTGATACTGAGATGATTGAGAGAGGGTTTGCTAGGATCAAAAAGGCTTTTGAGAGAGTGAAATCTAGTGCTAAGTCGTTTGGGAGTGACATGGTTCGTATTGGTCAGGCTACAGCTCAAGTCGGAAAATCACTAGGTCTTATTGCAAGTGTTGGTCTTACCGCGATTATTGGTCTTGCAAAAGCAGCACCGGCAGTAGCTCCTGCCATGGCAAAGATAGGTGTTGAGTTTGATCGGTTATCAAGGGTTCTTGGTGAGCAGCTCAGCCCGTTTTTCAATAAGTTTTCTGATGCGTTTACTAAGTTCGTCAGTTTTGTTGATGCCCATCCGGATATCACTAAAGGTTTTGCTTTGACCGCTGGCGCGATCGTGGGAGTTGCTGCATTGACGAAACTGGTTGTTGCTCTTGCTGGGGCCGTCTCTCCTACAATGCTGGCCGCCTTAGGTATTATAGGCGCGATTGGCGTTGCTGCCACGTTAGGAGGTAATGCTGTTGAGGGGGCCGCAAAGACGTTTGAGAGCGCAGGAACTAATACTCCTAAAGAACAATTTGTTGAAGTATTAGCATCACAATCACTAAATCTTCCTGCTAATTTAGCAACTGGTGGATTACTAAATATTTATGGAACGATTGTCGCAATGATGAATGAATTAGATCGTAAGGGTCAGTTGATGAATGTTTGGGATGCATACTGGGGTTAAATAAATGGTCATGAAGATACAAAATTACGTAGGATCTGCTGATACATTCACGTTTCCTCATAATCCAAACACTTTTGATGATTCACTAAATTCTAATCTTACATTCTCTAATATAGCATATCAGAGACATCATATTGTTGTAAGTGGTGGTGGAATAGATCCGTTGAATCTTATATTAACAGGTCATATGGATGGATCAAATAAATTAACTGATTACAGAAGTTTGCGAAGACACTGGCAGGAAAATTCTGTCCTTAAAAAATTGTATTTTGAGACTGACAAATTCTATCTTGGTGTAGGAATTCAGATTAAGAAAACAAACACTGGTGGAAGAACAAACTTCATAGACTATGTTGGTACGTTTCAGTCAGTGATTGGGATTTTACTTGATAATACTCAGCAGACGTTTACTAATGGTGGTGGAAATCTTACAAATGGCGGTGATGTCAAGACGTTTATTGAAGAGATTTCTGGAACTGTCACTAGTGGGTCAAGTCCTGTTACGATATCAGATGCTTTGGGAAATTCTATAAGTATTCCTGCAGCGAGTTTGACGACAGGTAATGCTTTTGTATTGACATTTGTTAGCATGGTTGATTCAGGATCTGGAATATTTGTCAGTGAATACAATTTTGTTACTGTTGCAGGATCTCAAATCAATACTGTTCAGACAACTGGAGGATTTGGACTTATACAACTGGCAACTAATGCTAGTACTTCAGGATTATCAGTTGCGAATCTTGATGCTGGATGGACTGCTAAGTTCAGGAACGGGTGGAGCGGATGAGTTCTTTTATTGTTCAAGTCACAAGTGGTAGTGATGTTGGGACTATTGAGAACCAGATTGATGTCGGGTTTACTTATGCTGATAAACTGAATGATGTAAATGAGGCTAATATTAAGATATCTAGTCTTGGTAGTATAAAAAGAGGGCTTATCACTCAAGGTGCAGCAATTAAAATATCTCGTGATGGTACATCAGAATTTGAAGGAATCATTGATAGTATCGATACGTTAAATGCCGGTGCAGAAAATATTCATTGTAGTGGTAAAGAGATAAGACTTACACATGAAAATGGTAATTATGCTAATTCACCATGGAAAAATACAGCAAGTGCAACAATCAACACAGAGATAATAGCAGAAAGTTCTCATTTCTCTGCAGGTACAATTCAAGCTGGTGTGAATCTTGATTTTAGAGAATCTAAGTCTCAGAGTCTTTGGAGTGCTCTTGGTAATCTTGCAAGTAAGACAGGTCAGGATATTCAATTAGATTATCCTAACAATGAAGTAGATATTCTAAATAACAGAGGAAGTTTAACAAGTGTTGCTACATTAAATGATGGAATTCATATAAAAAATATTCGTGTCTCAACATCATATCCTTTAGGTAATGATGTAAAAGTATATGGTAAAGGTGATGGAAATAACCAGATTGAAAGTGATTCTGCTCAAGGCCAGGACGCAAGTTCTAAATCTACTTATGGAACTATCCGGCACGTAATTATTGACAGGAGTATTATGAGTGTGAGTGAAGCTAATGCAAGAGCTAATATTGAAGTTGCTAAGATTAAAGATCCAATAAAAATTTATGATTTTGAAGTCATTAATCCATCACAAGCAGTTACAACGGGTGATATTGTCACATTGAATTCTCAAGATAAAGATCTTACAAATGAAGATGTAAGAATTGTCGGTATGGAAAGAGGGATAATGGGAAATAAAGAAGTTCTTTCTTTACAAGTTACTAATGCAGCATATTCTAAAGTATTAAAAAC
>SDBV01009101.1_pt1 | contig 13261 bp, 12 predicted proteins | sample 2277081 | NCBI WGS metagenome assembly SDBV01 (sample SAMN10402039, study PRJNA504765) | marine sediment metagenome | isolation source: marine sediment core GS10_PC15, 223 cmbsf | place: Arctic Ocean: Southern Knipovich Ridge | collected 2010
AAAATTAATCCATCTAATTTTATATTATTTTTTATTAACTTTATTTTATTCAATTGTTCTTTTTCATAAAGTTTATTATAACTATTAGATATCTTTCCATAAAAATCTTTAATATTTGGTGCTGAAAATTTTGTGTTTTTATTCATTTTTTAATATCTTACATGTATTACAAATTTCTTCTGAAGATGGTTCTTTACACTTTTTACAATTTTTTGTTTTACTTTGTTTATAATCTTTTTTAATTAAAGGTAATATTTCCAAAAATGATTTTACTATAGAATACTTTGTACCAAGATATTTTTTTTCAAAATCATTAATAAAATTTTTTACAGAATTACGATAAGATTCTTTTGAATAAGGGCAAGCTTTACAACTAATATCAAATTCTTTTAAGGATACATAGAGAGATACTTCTTTTTCCAACATTAAATATAATGGCTTTATTCTTTTAATGAACCTAGAATCGTCAAGAATTCCAGTTTCCGGACCTAATCTAGCGGTTCTAGCAATATCATTTTTAAATTGATTTATTAAAATAGATTGTGCTTCATCATCTAAATTATGGCCTGTAGCTAATTTTTTTAATTTTAATTCCCTTGCTTTTTTATTCAATAAATATCTTCTTAATGTTCCACAAATACTACAAGGTTTGTATATCTTAGTTTTCTTAACCAATTCATCAAGAGTATAACCAAATTCTTTCTTAAAAGAATAAATCTTTAATTTTATTTTGTTGTCTTTACAAAATTTTTTTAATGTTTTAAGTGTTAAATTTCTATAATTTTTTATACCTTCATCTATTGCTATAGCTGTAAGATTAAGCTTTCTTTTTCTAAGAGCTATTTTATTCAGATTATATAATAAAGAAATAGAATCTTTTCCACCAGAAACAGCAACACTTATATCAAAATCTGTTTTCTTTAACAAATCAAATTTTCTTATTGTTTTAAGGACCTTTTTTTCAAAATAGTGGATAAAGCACCTTTTACATAAAGGCTCTCCGGATATAAAAATTACTGGTTTATTTTTACAAAATTTACACATTTTAACCACTTAAAATAAGATATAACTTTGTGTTATATTTATAAATCTTTTTTTATATACCTATAAGCTATAAGCATGGAAATAACAACAATTATTGATAAAATAAAAGAATATAAACCTACCTCAGACTTAGATATAATTAAAGAATCTTATAAATTTGCTGAGTTAGCACATAAAGATGTTAAAAGGCTTTCTGGAGAAGATTTTATACAGCATCCGTTGAATGTAGCTTATATACTTGTTGGGTTAAAATTAGATGAAAAAACTATTTCAGCAGCTTTACTTCATGATGTTTTAGAAGATTCAAATAATTCTTTAGAAACTTTAAAGGAAAAATTTGGAGAAGAAATTGCTAATTTAGTTAATGGTGTTACTAATATCAGTAAATTAAAGACTAAAAGCAAAGAAGATTGCGATAGTGAAAGTATTCGTAAGATGTTATTAGCAACTGCAAAAGATGTTCGTATTATTTTAATAAAATTAGCCGATAAATTACATAATATGCGTACTTTAGATTATTTGCCTAAAGAAAAACAAAAAGAGATTTCTAAAAAAGTCTTAGAAATTTATGCACCCTTAGCATATAGATTGGGTATAGAAAGAATTAAAGGAGAACTAAAAGATCTTGCGTTTAAACATTTAGAACCGGAAAAATATTCTTTTTTAGTTAAAAGAGTAGAAGATAGATACAAAAATAGAGAAGAAGAAATTGAGGAAGCTAAAAAAACATTATTACAAGAATTTGAAAAACACAATATTGAAGCAAATATTATTGGCAGACCTAAAAGATTTAATAGTATCTACGAAAAAATGGAAAAGAAAAATTATTCATTTGAACAAATTTATGATATAGTTGCTTTAAGAGTGATAACAAATACTATTAAAAATTGTTATGAAATTTTAGGAATTGTTCATAATCTATGGAAACCAATACCTGGAGAATTTGAAGATTATATAGCTATGCCTAAATCTAATATGTATCAATCCATTCATACTATTGTTGTTAGTGATTCAGGAAAATTATTTGAAATTCAAATTAGGACAGAAGATATGCACATTCTAGCAGAAGATGGAATTGCTGCACACTGGTCTTATAAGGGAGAAGCTGGAGATAAAACTTTTGATAAAAAATTAAGTTGGCTAAAAGAACTTTTAGGATGGCAACAAGATTCTGAAAGTCCAAAAGAATTTATAGATGGGCTAAAGCTTGGATTTTTTGAGAATGAAATTTTTGTATTTACTCCTAATGGCAAAGTTATTGAATTACCTAAGCGAAGTGTAGTTATAGATTTTGCTTATGCTATTCATTCTAGTATTGGAGATAAATGTGGTGGAGCTAGAATCAATGGAAAATTTGTTTCTTTAAGAACAGAATTAAAAAATGGAGATATAGTAGAAATTCTTACTGGTAAAAAACATACACCTAGCAGAACATGGCTAAAATTTGCTAAAACAGCAAAAGCAAAATCAAAAATTAAACAAGCAGTAAGATTAAAACAAAATATTCCTATTAAGAGTATTGAGATTAAAAAACCATTAAAAGAAATTAAAAAAGATCTTATAAAAATTAAAAATATAGAAGATGCTATAATTAAATATTCCAAATGTTGTAATCCATTGCCGGGAGAAGAGATTATTGGTTTTATTACAAAAAGTAAAAGATTACATGTTCATAGATCCAATTGCAAAAATATTAATAATTCAATTAATAGGAAAAAAGTAGAAGTATCATGGATAGACAATATTGATTCATTAATAAATATAAAAGTAAGTGCTTTAGATAGAAGTGGTTTGTTGGTAGATATATTAAATACAATTGTTTTAACTGAACTTAAAGTAGAATCTACTAATGCAAAGGTAGTAGGTAAAAATGTTACTGAATGCAATTTTTTGATTAAAGTTGACACGTTAGATAATTTAGAAAATCTGGTCAAAAAAATTGAAAAAGTAAAAGGCGTGAGAAAGATAAGTATCAATTAAATTTATAAACAATTGAGTACTTCTAAAAAAGATGGGTTTATTTAGTCCTGAAAGAAGGAATGAATTTTTAAAGATTTTAAAAGGTGAATTGAATAGATATGAAGAACTTCGAAGTAGAAAAAAAAGCCGTGTTAGGAAAGTACTAGAAATTATTATTTCTTTTATTAAACATATAATTTGGTTAGTAGAGAATTATTATAGACAAGATTTTAAAACATCTAATAGTGCGGAGATATTTCAAAAAGATGTAGGAAAACTTGATATACATATCAATTCTATTATACATAGGGGAAGAGATTGTAAGTTAAATAGCTCAAAAATATTAAATTTTTGGAAAGGAAAAAATATTGGGCATATTAATGCAAAAAAAATGAGTGAAAAAGATGTAGCTAACTTCATCTATAGTATAAGACGTTTATTAGGTTATTTATATAAAGAATTAGAAAAAATTTGATTTCTTTAAATTAACAAGTTGCTGTTGAACCACTTGATGAAGAATAACCAAATCCTTGGCTTGCAGCTTGACTTGAAAGTGTTTCACTGCATCCATTAGGAGCTTTATTAAAAGCACTACATATTGCTTCTTTAACAGATTCAGAATCTCTGTTTACTTGAACTTTTTCATTATTAATTACAAATGTTGGAGAACCACTAATTCCAAGTTCTTTAGCTCTTGAATTTTGATCTTGATAAATAGCCTCTGCATCTTTATCCATACAAGAGTTTATTTTATTTTTATCTATATTTAAATCTTTAAAGATATTTTCAATAAAAGGTTTAATACAACTTTCAGTACCTCTACAATCACCTAATTCTGTGTTTCCCATGAATTCTTCAAGATAATCCCATGATTTATCTTTTCCATATTCTTTCTCAACACAAATAAGCCTTAAAGATTCAACTTTTTCATATTCTCCATGCATTGCTCCAATTGCAACTAAGTTAATTTCTGCTTTGTCTTTAAGCAATTTATATATTGGTAATAAAGCTTTTTGAAATTGTAAACCATAAGGACAATAAGAAAATACAAATGCTTCAACTATTGGTTTGTCAGATTTAGGAATTTCTTGTTGTGTAGCTTGTTGTGTAGCACTGCCTTGTAGCATTGGTTCTTCCAATGGAATAGCATTGGGAAATAATAATTTACCATCTTTTGAAATATATGATTCTATAGTTTCACCTTGAAATTCTAATTCAATTCTATATAAATTATTTTCTTCTTTTATACTCTTTAATGTTGCTTGTCCTGTAATCATCAAATTATTATTAATAAAATCAAGTGCTTTTTCTGCTGCTAAATCTTCATTTAAAGTTGCTCCACCTGTAATATTAGTAAAAGAAAATCCTCTTGTGAATATAGCGAATATTAAAAGAATAGTTATAGCAATACCATATATTTTCCAAGTATTGTTCTTTTTTTCTGGTTTTTGTATTTCTTCTTTTTGAATTATTTCAGGTGATTCTTTTTCGGGTAACTCTTCTTTAGATAACTCTTCTTTAGGTAATTCTTCTTCCATTTTCTTAAATGTGAAATGCAACTTATTTAAAAAACTTTCCATATATTTTAGAAAATTACTTAAATAACAATAAGCACATAAGCAAAAGGTGATAATTATGGGTGCAGAATTATGGGTAACGACTATCTTTAAGATTGTATTTCTCTTAGCAGGTGGCTATCTTGCATTATGGCAAATAATTCCCATGTTAGAAGACTTCTTAAGTGGTTTTATTAAAAATGAAAAATCATTAGATGGTTTAATGTCAATTTTAATCATTTTTATAAGTATTTTTATTCTATCCACTTTTTCAAAAATATTGATAGAAACTGGAAGTAAAGCATTAAGTTTCTTAAGTGTAATAAATCCATCATTAGAATTTTTATTTAATTTGATTAATCCATTGAAATGGGTGCTCTTAGCAGGTATTGTAGTACTTGGATTAAAGAATTTTAAACTATAGATTTTTATTACACAATATTTTTAAATATTGCTTTTTTACTATTCTAAAATGGGGTTTTTTAATAGGCTTTTTGCAAGAAATATTTTGTATTATCCGGGTTGTTTAACCAAATTTGTACTAAAGGATATTATGAATAATTATATGAACATTTTAGATCAAATTAATATAGACTATATTACAATAAAAGAAAAAGAAGTATGTTGTGGAAGCCCTGTTTTAAATGCAGGTTATGAGCAAGATTTTGAAGATCTAAAAAAGAAAAATCTAAAATTATTTGATGAGTATGGTATTAAAAAAATAATAGTGAATTGTCCTGCTTGTTACCATATTTTCTCAAAACATTATAATTTTAAGGTAGAACATATAACCCAAACAATATTGAATAAAAAGGATTATTTTGATAAAAAATTTAATGAAGAAATCACTTATCATGATCCATGTCATTTGGGGAGATATTGTAATATTTATGAAGAACCAAGAAAAATTCTAAGAAAACTAGGTTTTAAAGTAATAGAATTAGAAAAAAATAAAAAAGATTCTTTTTGCTGTGGAGCTGGGGGTGGTTTAAAGGGAAATAAACCAGAATTAGCAAATAATATAGCAAAAAATATCTTAGATAAAGTCAAAACTAAAAAATTAATTACAACTTGTCCCTTATGTTATGCTCATTTTAAAGAAAATGCTCAAGATATTAAAGTTCTAGAATTAAGTGAGGTTTTAGTTTGATAAATTGGTTTGAAAGAATTGTTGGGAAAGGAAATGTTTCTGAAGAAGAAATAGACAAATTAGTTTATTCTACTGATGCTTCTCAGATTAAAGGTGAAACAAGATTAGTTGTTTGGCCAAAAAATGCAGAAGAAATACATAAAATTGTTTTATTTGCAAAAAGAAACAAAACAAATTTAGTAATAAGGGGTGCAGGTACTGGTCTTGTTGGCGGATGCATACCAAGAGATGAAGTTGTTATGGACTTATCTAAATTAAATAAAATATTAAATATAAGCGAATATGAAAGAAGTGTTATTGTCCAAGCAGGTGTTGTATTAAATAATTTAAATTTAAGACTAAAAAAATTAAAATTATTCTTTCCAGTAATTCCAAGTAGTCATAAAGTTTGCACTATTGGTGGTATGATATCAACAAATGCTGTAGGTATAAGGGCTATAAAATATGGAAGAGTAGAGAATTGGGTAAAGGCTTTAGAAATAATGGATGGAACAGGAAGACTTCGGAGAATTAAAGGTAATGAAATAAAAAACTTTTGTGGCAAAGAAGGAACTACGGGAATTATTTTAAGAGCAAAATTAAAATTAGATGATTTGCCAGAAAAAAGATCTTTGGATATCTTTAAATTCGAAGATGAAGAATTAGAAGAATTAGTAGAAAAAGTTAGAGAATTACAAGATGAAGAAGTTTCAGCTATTGAATTTATTAATACAAAGGCTGCAAAAATAGCTGGATTAGAAGAATTAAATCATTTAATTATTGAATATGAAGATTTTAGAGGAGAATTTAAAGAAGAAAATGAGATAGAAAAAATCTGGAAAATGAGAGAGGGAATATTAACGAAGATTAATGCAAAAGAATACTCAATTAGTGAAGATCCAAAACTACCTCTAGATAAGATAATAGATTTTTTATATTGGTTAAAAAATAATAATATTCCAGCATTTGGACATATAGGTGTTGGGATTATACATCCACATTTTAAAAGAGATTCAGAAAAAATTGAAGAAATGTTTGAAATCGTTAAAAAATTAAATGGAGAAGTAAGTGGAGAACATGGAATTGGTTTATTAAAGAAAAAATATGTTGATCCGGAAATATTAAAAGAAATTAAAGAATTGAAAGATAAATATAACCCTGATAATATTATAAATGGTGGTAAAATATGTTAGAAGAATGTTCATTATGTGGTTTATGTAAAGCAAATTGTCCAATTTTTGATGTTTTACTTAAAGAAACAGATAGTCCAAGAGGAAAAATATTTTCATTAAAAAAAGATATTAGTACAGAAGATATGTTAGAAAAATGTAGTTTATGTAATTCTTGTAAACTTAATTGTCCTGTTGATATTGATTTACCTTCTTTAATAAGAGAAGCTAGAAAAAAATTATTAGAAGAAAAAGAAAGTGAAAGAAATCGTAAAATGATTAACAATATTAGAAAATTTGGGAATCCATTTGGCGAACTTCAAGAAGGAGAAACTCCTGAAGAATTATATTGTTGTTAATAGTAAGATTTTTATAATCAAATTGTAGAAAAAAATAGATGATAAAAAAGATCTTATTTTTATTTTTACTTTTTTCTTTAATAATCCCCCTAGCAAATTCTGAAGAAGTTTGTAAAATAGAGGATGAAGCTTGTAATTCTTTTGATAATAAAGATAATGATCTTAATATAGAAACATCACATGATAAAGATTCTATTTGTATTGTTTATTTTTATGGAGATGGTTGTCCAAAATGTGCAGAAATTGAACCTTTTTTAGAAAAAATAGAAGAAAGATACAAAGATAAAATTCACATTACTAAATATGAAGTTTATCATAATCTTAAAAATTACCAATTATACAGTAATTATTGTTCTGTTCAAAATATTCCTTTAAATGAAAGAGGAATTCCATTACTAGCAATTGGAAATGATTTCTTTATGGGTGTTGATCAAATAGAAGATAACCTAGAAAATAAAATAAATGAAATGTTGGAAACTGGAGATAAAATTTGTCCACTAGAAGGGGAAATGAGTTGTCATGAGGTTAATATTGGATCAGAAATAAGTCCAATAATTCCGGGATTAAAAGATAAAATAACTTTACCATTAATTATTGTAACAGGTTTAATTGATGGAATAAATCCTTGTGCATTTGCTGTTTTAATATTCTTATTGACTTTCTTATTAAGCGTTTCTAATAAAAAAAGAAGAATGCTAAAAGCGGGAATTGTTTATATTCTTGCAGTTTATGTTACTTATTTTTTAGCAGGACTTGGTTTATTGAGTATTATACAAGTTAGTGGATTATCCAGAATTATTGTTAAGGTTGCTGCTTCTTTAGCTATTTTAGCTGGTATTATTAATGTAAAAGATTATTTTTGGTATGGTAAAGGATTTTCATTAAAAATTCCTGAGTCTGGAAAAAAAATCATTGAAAACCTAACAAAAAAAGCCAATATTCCTGCAGCGATTGTTTTAGGTTTTTTAGTTAGCATGTTTGAATTGCCTTGTACAGGTGGTGTTTATTTAGCAATATTAGCAATGATGGCGAATTCTGTTGCTAGAATAGAAGCCATAGGTTATTTATTATTATACAATCTTATGTTTATCTTACCCTTAATTATTATTTTAATTGCTATATACTTTGGAATGAAAGCAGAACATATTGAAAATTGGAGAAAATCTAAAAGAAATTTAATGAAATTAGTTCTTGGATTATTATTATTTGGTTTAGGTTTAGGTTTGTTGTTGGGGTGGTTTTAGATGATTCCATATAAATCATTTATAAGTTGGGATTTGGGTTTTTTAACTATCCAAAGTTATGGTTTAATGTTGGCCTTAGCTTTTTTAGTTGGAATTTATCTATTAGTAAAAGAAGCTAAGAAAAAAGAAATTAGTCTAAATCACGTTTATAATATTTCTTTTTATTGTATAATTGGTGGTCTTATTGGTTCTAGAATTGCTTTTGTTTTAGCACATCCTGATCTTTATATTAATAATTTTCTAGAAGTTTTTCAAATTTGGAAAGGTGGCCTAATTTTTTATGGCGGTTTATTTGGTGCTCTAATTTTTGGTTATTTTTATATTAAAAAAAATAAATTAGACTTTTGGAAATTTGTTGATTTATTTTCCATACCTTTAATTGTTGGCCATATTATTGGAAGAATTGGTTGTGTTTTAGGTGATGGTGGTCATGTAGGAAAATTAACTACAATGCCTTGGGGAGTTTTAGTTAATAATGAAGTAAGACATTTAACAGCTGCATACTCAATAATTGGTTTGTTAATAATACTTGGAATACTAATTTTCTTAAAAAGAAAGAGATTAAAACATGGCGTCTTATTTTTATCATACATTTTACTTTATAGCATTATAAGATTTATTGTAGAAATTTTTAGATTTGAGTCAAGATATTTTGGATTAACCTTTGCTCAATATATTTGCATTGCTTTATTTTTTGGTTCTATTCTGCTATTAAAAAGATTTAAAAAATAAAATAGGAATATTTATATTTCTATAATATGTACTTAATAATAGAAAAAGATATATCTTCTAACTACTTAATATATATAGACTTTAATAATTAGTTAAAAGCTAAAAAAAGCTAAGTTTAATGATAAAAATTTATTATTTTTTATAATGTCATATCTTACTAATTACTCTCCTAAAGAAGTAGCTAAAGGTTTGATCAAACTAATCCGTTCTGGAGAAATTGAATTTGATCATTTTAGTAAAAATTACAAACCAACAGACAGAAGAGCACTCGATGAACTAAGGAGTAAAGAATTTATCATGGAGAATGGCGGTCATTTCTTTTTTGGAGGGATAGATGTAACCGTAAGCGAATATTGTTTTTGTTATCATAATAAACGATGTCCTCCACGATCAGGAGATGAATGGGGAAATTGTTACAAACACAATACCCCTTGTGGGAAATTTATATATTTTCCTTGGAATGGGGCAAATAGATGAGAAAGGTCTTACTTACACTTACAATAGTTTTTTTAATTTTATTTCTTAGTTTTAGGCTAGTTGTTTTTGATTTTGATTTTTATAAAAAAGAATTTGAAAAACATAATATTTATGATAAATTGGGTAAAGAAAATGTAAACAATCTTACTACTGGATTAATAACCTATTTGGGGGGTGAGGATGAATTAAAAAATAAAATTTTTAGTGATAAAGAAAGCTTACATTTAGTAGATGTTAAAAATTTAATAAAAAAGAGTTTTACATTATTTTATTATGTATTGGCTGCTTTTATTTTACTACTAGGATATTCTCTTTATAAAAAAGATAAAAAGACTGGAAATGCTTTTATCTTTGGGGGAATATTAACACTTTTATTAATTTTAATAGTCTTTTTAGTAGCAAAAATAAGTTTTGATTATTTATTTACACAATTTCATTATTTATCTTTTGATAATGAATTATGGTTATTAAACGAAAAAGATATTCTAATAAATTTGTTTCCAATAGGAATTTTTTATGATTTCTTAATAAGAATTATTTTGAATAATTGTTTTTTTGCTTTTGGTTCAATTATTTTTGGTATTCTTCTTAATAAAGTATTGAGTATAAAATAACCTTTACAGTTTATATTTCTTAGAGCCTAAATATTTAAAGATAATTAGAAATTTTTTAAATATTTTGAAAGGGGGTTACAAATATTTAATATCAAATGCTAAAAATAGACAGACATTTCTCTCCACCAGTTAAAAATTTATATGATATTGTTAAATGGGAAGAATCTGATATAAATATTACTGATGAATCAGGAAATTTTTTATTTGTTCAAAAAGGAGTAAAATTTCCAGAATTCTACAGCCCATTAGCAAGAAAAGTTGTTGCTTCAAGATATTTTTATGGGGAACAGGGAACTCCTGAAAGAGAAAGCTCCCTTGAACAACTTAATAAAAGAGTTGGGGATACTTTTGAGAAATGGGCTTTAAAACAAAAATATTTTTCTAAAGAAGAATCTAAAATTTTTAGTGATGAAATAAAATGGCTTACTCTTAACCAAGTAATGTCGCCTAATTCTCCTGTTTGGTTTAATGTAGGTACTGATAAATATGAATCAAGCAAATCAAAAGAAAGAAAAATTGGATGGATAATAAGCGACAAAAATCAAACAATTCCATACTACATTCCTGAAATGGATAGGGCAGTAGAAATTGGGGTAAAAAAAGGACAAGCTATACCTTTTCCTCTAGGAGAAGATCATCTATACCCCCAAACTCCTGCTTGTTTTATTCAAAGTGTTCCAGATACTATGCCCGGTATTATGTATCTTGCCTTTAATGAAGCAATGTTATTTAAAAATGGTTCTGGTACTGGAACAAATTTATCTACACTTAGATCATTTAGGGAGAAATTATCTGGAGGGGGGTGGGCTTCTGGTCCATTAGCATACCTCATTTTTTTTAGTGATGTAGCAGGCATAGTAAAATCTGGAGGAAAAACAAGAAGAGCTGCTAAGATGAACGAATTAAATGACAGCCACCCAGATATTATGGAATTTGTTAAAGCTAAACCAAGAGAACAAAAAAAATTAGAAGTTTTAATGGATTATCTTGCTAATGAAATGGGATTAAGTAATCAGGAAGCTTATAAAGAAGCAGCAGAGACAGTTTCTTATCAAAATGTAAATTTTTCTGTAAGTATGAGTGACACTTTTATGCAAGCATATGAGAATAATGAAGAATGGCAAACTGTTCCTGTGCATAGCAAAGAAATTGCTGATCAAATGCCTAAATATATGGCAAAAGAACTAATGGAAGAAAGTGCTAAAGGAACTTGGGCTTGTGGAGATCCAGGAATGCAATTTCGTGATACGATTAATAAATGGCATACTTGTCCAATTTCTGGACCAATAGATTCATCAAATCCCTGTTCTGAATATTTGTTTCTTGATGATACTGCATGTAATTTAGCTTCCCAAAATTTAATGAAATTTATAGTTGTAGGTGAAGATACTCCCACACACACTGATACTAAAAAATCTCAACAAGCAGCTAAGGCCGCTAGGGTTGTACATTTTGATACTAAAAAATTTCAACAAGTAGCTAGAATTACAGCATATGCCCAAGACTTAGAAATAGACAATTCTAGTTATCCTACTAGGAAAATTGCAGAGAACTCACATAAATTTAGGCCACTTGGAATGGGCTATGCCAATCTTGGTTCATTGTTAATGTATCTTGGATTACCTTACGATTCTGATGAAGGAAGAGCAGTAGCAGCATCAGTAACGGCCTTATTAACAGGATCTGTTTATGAAGCTTCTACTGAAATGGCTGAAAAGCTAGGTGCTTTTGAAGAATACGAAAAAAATAAAGAACCTATGTTAAAAGTCATGGAAATGCATAGAGAAGCTTTAGGAAAAATAGACAAAGAAAAATTACCACAAGGATTAGAAAATATTTTAGAAGAAGCTGTAAAATCTTGGGATAGAGTTATCAGAAAAGGAACCAAATATGGGTTTAGAAATGCTCAAGCCACAGCTCTTGCTCCAACAGGAACAATAGGGTTTAAGATGGATTGTGATACTAAAGGGGTAGAACCAGAAATAGGTTTGGTTCAAACAAAACTTTTAGCAGAAGGTGGAACTATGAGGTTGGTTAATACAACTATAGAACCAACTTTAGAAAGATTGGGTTATGATGAAAAAGAGATACAAGAAGTCCTTGAGTATATTGGAGGGCATAAAGAAATTGAAGGAACACCTTATCTTAAGATAGAGCATCATGATATTATCAAAGGAAGTAAGGATAAATTAAAAGATTTAAAGAAATTAGGTTATCCAACTGAACAAATTGAAGGTATATTACGTTACCTTAATGGATATGAAATAATGGAGGGTGCACCCCATATAAAAGAAGAACACTTACCTATTTTTGATTGTTCTAATAAGCCAGATCATGGAACAAGAACAATTTCTTATATGGGTCATTTAAAAATGATGGCAGCAGTTCAACCATTTTTATCTGGAGGAATTTCTAAGACGGTAAATTTTTCTAAAGATGTAAGTGTTGAAGATATAGAACAAGCATATTATGACTCTTGGAAAATGGGTCTAAAGGCGGTTGCTATGTATAGAGATGAGAGTAAAAGAGCACAACCATTGAGTTTTAGTAAGAAATTAAAAAAAGAGGTAAGAAAACCAGTAAGAAGGAAACTTCCAAGAACAAGACCAGCTGAAGTTCATACATTTAACCTTGCGGGACATGAAGGTAGTATAATTTCAGGAATGTATCCAGAAGATAATGCTCTTGGAGAGATCTGGCTTCAAATGTACAAAGAAGGTAGCACAGTTGGTGGCTTATTAGGTTGTCTTGGCATAGCCTCTTCTGTGGCTTTACAATATGGTGCCCCTCTTGATACTCTTGTTGAAAAATTCAGACATCAAAAATTTGAGCCTAGAGGATTAGTAAGAGAAGGTCATCCTGAAATACATGAAGCAGATTCTGTGGTAGATTATTTATTCCATTATTTACAAAAAAGATTTTTACCTAAGAAAGGTAAAGAAAAACCGGATTTAGAAGAAATTCAAAAATTTGTAGAT
>SDBV01009102.1_pt1 | contig 13261 bp, 8 predicted proteins | sample 2277081 | NCBI WGS metagenome assembly SDBV01 (sample SAMN10402039, study PRJNA504765) | marine sediment metagenome | isolation source: marine sediment core GS10_PC15, 223 cmbsf | place: Arctic Ocean: Southern Knipovich Ridge | collected 2010
CACTTGGCGTTGGTTCAATGTGTATGCTAACAGGGGAAATTATAAAGGTGAGCAGCTAGATAATTTCACAAATAAACGCAGGCCTCTTGTCAGTAAATTATGATGTCAGGCTTTTTGTTTTGTGATTTAAAATTAATAAAACTTAAGCTCTTGAAATAATTATATGAATTTATTTGGATTTAAAGACAGTACCTTGAACCAGTAGTGTGGAATGTCTGGCCGACATAGGCAGGCTTGAACCAATGGGGACCAGTTCGCGAAAACGTAATCCGATGATATTTCGTTTACATTTGTAGTTCCATGATATAAATCATTGGAGTGATCAATGTGTTAAGTTATTTTTATATCCGGTTATTTTGGTATAAATAAGATAAGTATGAAAATCAAAGGCATAATTTTTATAATAATAATTGGCTTGGTTGCCGCCTGTGTTTCTTCCAGGAATGCGCAGGATATTAAAAATCCATCCGAACTCAGTACGACCTATCTGGAATTAGCAGACTATTTGCAAAGAGTTCCTGGGGTATTAATTACCAAACGTGGCTCTACATACAGTGTTTTGGTCAGAGGCATATCCAGCATTGGCGGTTCTAACGAACCCCTTTATGTAATTGACCGCAACCAGGTGGGCAGTTATGAGCAGGCAGATGCAATGGTAGATCCTAATGATATCGCTCGCGTAGAAGTTTTGAAAGATGTCGCATCTACATCAGCCTACGGTATGAGAGGGGCAAATGGAGTGATCATTATTCACACCAAAAAGTAAAATTCAAGTTTTCTATTCAACATCAAATTTCTCACTAGCGTCTCGCTTGTGCTATGTTCAACGACAAATACAAAAAAATAGTTAAGGTCCAAGCGAGACGCTTGGACCAGTGGTGTATTACTTCTAAACCTTGGTAGTTTGAAGCACATCTATAAACAATTCCAATTTTTCCTAATACATCAAATTTGTGTTTAATTCAGTTTGATGAAGTCAGTCTTCCCGATTTTTATATCTTCTTCATCATTAACCTTGTACCAATTGAAGACCTTAACCGTGAAAGAGAAAATTAGCCCCGATTACGCTAATGATGCAATTAACCTTAAAACCAATAGTATCATTGTTGATTCTACCTGTAAAATAATAGAGGCTCCTTTAAAAAGAAATTACAAAAAAGGTTCACTACACAAATGATTTTAACTATGAAAACATTTACACAATTCCTAATCCTTTTCCTCCTTGCCGGCGCCTGCGTGGAGAACACTCAATTAAATATCACTAATCTAAAATGTGAATACAAAGTAAATCCACTTGGTGTGGATATCGAAAAGCCTCGCTTTAGCTGGAACTTAGAATCGAATCAGCGTGGAGTCGATCAAACAGCCTACCAGATATTTGTCTCATCGAGTTTAAGAAATCTGGATGAAAGTAATGCAGATGTTTGGGACAGTAAAAAGGTGGATTCTGACAAATCAATACAAATTTATTATGAAGGTAAACCACTTGAGAGCAATCAAAAATACTATTGGAAAATTAATGTATGGGATCAGGACGGCAAGATTCACTCAAGCGAATCGACATTCTGGACTACGGGGCTATTCAATGATTCTGACTGGAAGGCAAAATGGATAGGCCTTGATAAAGCAGTTGGAGATGACGATCCAAAAGATGTGCATACAAAACTCTCCGCAAGAATGCTGAGACATGAATTTGAAGTTGAGAAAAAAATAAAATCTGCAACAGCGTTTATTTCCGGCCTGGGTTTATTTGAATTCTATATAAATGGAAAAAAAATCGGAGATCAGGTTCTGGCTCCCGGCTTGACGGAATACAATAAAAGAACATTTTATATGACGTTTGATGTTACAGAAAACATTCAGGCAAACAAAAATGCGATTGGCGTTATACTTGGCAATGGGCGTTACTTTGCTCCAAGAGCTGATGGACCTACACGGACGAGAACGTATGGATTTCCCAAGCTTATATGCCAACTGGAAATAGTATATGAGGATGGCACTACAAATACAATTATCACAGATGAATCCTGGAAGCTTACCGCCAATGGGCCAACACGCAAAAACAATGAATTTGACGGTGAGTACTACGACGCCCGGATGGAATTGGAGGACTGGAACAAAACCGGTTTTGATGATTCGGATTGGAGGTATGCTGCTTTAGTTGACAAACCCGGTGATAGTTTGGTGGGTCAGCCGAGCGAACCTATTAAAATAATGGAAGAAGTCACGCCGATAGCTGTTAATGAAGTAGAGCCGGGCGTTTTCATTTTTGATATGGGTCAAAATATGGTTGGCTGGGTAGAGCTGTTTGTCAATGGAAATAGTGGAGATAAGGTGACGCTAAGATTTGCCGAAACCGTAAAAGACGATGGAAGTTTGTTTCTGGATAATATCCGAAGCGCAGAGGTTACGGACACCTATATTTTGAAAGGAGATGGTAAGGAATCGTGGGAGCCAAAATTTACATATCATGGATTCCGGTTTGTTGAAATGACTGGTTACCCGGGCGAACCAACACTATCATCCATCAAAGGTAAAGTGGTACACGATGCTGTGGAAGTTACAGGTTCTTTTGCTTGTTCCAACCCATTGATTAACAGCGTTTATGAAAATGCGTATTGGGGAATCAGAGGGAATTACAGAAGTATACCGACTGATTGTCCTCAACGAGATGAAAGACAAGGTTGGCTTGGTGATAGATCTGCAGAATGTACCGGAGAGAGCTACATTTTCGATATATCGAAACTCTACAACAAATGGGTTACTGACATGAAAGACGCCCAGCTGGAGAGCGGCAGTATCCCGGATGTTGCACCTTCATATTGGCCATTTTATACTGACAACACCACCTGGCCCGGAACCTATCTTTTCGCCTCCGAAATGCTATACACCCAATATGGAGATTTACAAACCATAAAAACAAACTATCCATATATGCAAAAATGGATTAAGTACATGAGTCAGTTTTTAAATAATGGTATAATGCTAAAAGACACTTATGGAGATTGGTGCGTTCCACCGGAAGATATTACACTTATTCATACGAGTGATCCACGAAGAATTACGAGCTCGGAATATATTGGCACCGCCTATTTTTATCATGAATTAAAACTCATGGAAAAGTTTGCCGGTTTGCTGGGCAACGAGAATGAAGCCACAGAATATGCTAAAACTGCTGAGGAAATTAAAATAGCTTTCAACGATAAATTTCTGGATACACAAGATATCAAATACAGCAACAATACACATACAGCAAATATACTGGCGCTTCGATTTGATCTTGTGCCAACTGAGTACAGGGATAATATAATTGATAACCTCCTCCAGAAAATATTGGGAGAGACTTCCGGTCATGTTGGGAATGGAATTGTTGGCGGACAATGGCTAATGCGTACCCTAACCAATACCGGGCATGAAGATGTCGCCTATAAATTGGCTGCTCAAAAATCGTATCCAAGCTGGGGTTATATGGTTGAGCAGGGCGCGACAACTATTTGGGAACTTTGGAACGGAGATCATGGAGATCCAAGCATGAATTCAGGAAATCATGTGATGCTACTTGGAGATTTGATCATCTGGTACTACGAAAATTTAGCAGGCATCAAAGCCGATCCGGATATTCCGGCATTCAAACACATCAACATGAAACCCTATGTTTTGGGCGAATTAACATATGTTGATGCGTCATATAACTCCATGTATGGAAAAATTGAAAGCGGATGGAAATTGGAAGAGGATAAATTCCAGTGGGATATAACCATCCCGGCAAATACCAGCGCTACAGTTTATGTTCCAACTTTGGATAAAGAAGATGTGATGGAAGGCAATAAATCAGCTTCAAAAGCCGAAGGCATTAAATTTATCGGATGGGAAGATAATCGGGCGGTCTTTGAAATTGAATCCGGTCAATATTCCTTCACCTCAAACGGAGTGAAAAAGAATATCACTGCGCCATATGTTGCCACACCTGTAATTTCGCCGGCAGACACGATTCTAATGGCCGGGGATAAAATGTTAATTGAAATAACGTGTAAGGATGCAGCAGTAATCCAGTATACCATTGATGGGAGTGAACTGAATGACTTCTCACCTGTTTACACCAAACCTTTTAATATATCAAGTAACACGGTGGTTAGAGCGCAAGCGATCATGGAGGGATATAATCCGAGCAACCAAACAAAAGTAATCTATGATTTTGTGGATCCTGCCAGGAATGGAGTTACATGGAAGCTGTACAGGGGAGAATATTTATGGCTTCCAAATTTCGATAAAATTCAAGCGGTTGCACAGGGCAATGTATTTCAATTTTATTTGAAGAAAATAGATGTTCCTGATAGCAATTTCGCACTTCAACTTAGTTCCTTCATTCAAATTGATAAAGAAGGGCAATATGAGTTTTCTACCTCTTCCAACGACGGAAGCAAATTATACATTGACAATAAATTAGTTGTAGATAATGACGGAGAGCATGGGCCAAGGCAAATTAGCAATTCACTTTATCTTACTAAAGGACGGCATTCTATCCGGGCAACATACTTTCAAAGCGGAGGTAGCAAAACGCTTATGGTTTATTACCGTTCCAATGAAATCAGTTATTCGCCTATTCCCGGATCAATACTATTTAAAACCAAAAAATAATGAAAAACAGCATGAGTCAAAAGAGAACAATGAAACCCTTTATGTTGGTTACGCTATTGTATTTACTTACGATTATGGGTTGTCAAAATTCGCAACCTGCAAGGAATATTTCGCTAAATCCACTTTTTACTGACAACATGGTTTTACAGCAGAAGCAGGAAATATCGATTTGGGGAAAAGCAGATCCTGGTGGTGAAGTAGTGATCACGCTTAATGAGCAGCAAAAAAAAGGGATCGTTGATGAGGCTGGAAACTGGAGGGTAAATTTATCTCCGGTACCGGCAGGAGGCCCTTATGAATTGGGAATCAGCGGTGAAGATACTATCAGGATAGAAAATGTGTTGGTTGGTGAAGTATGGGTTTGTTCGGGGCAGTCAAATATGGAGATGGCAGTTGACGCATCGTGGGGGAAAGTCAATAACTCAAAAGAAGAAGTTGCAAATGCGAATTATCCAAATATCAGGTTGCTCATGGTGGATAAGGTGATGGCCGATACGCTGCAAGATAACTTCGAAAGTGATGGATGGAAAGTATGTTCTTCCGCAACTCTTCCGGAATTTTCAGCAGTCGCCTATTTTTTTGGACGTCATTTACAGGGTGAATTAGATGTTCCTATCGGATTAATTGAGTCGACCTGGGGAGGTACAGTAGTTGAAGCGTGGACGAGTGAAAAATCATTAAAAAGAATTCCGGAGTTTACAGATTTAGTAAATGAATTGGAAATAGATGAAAGTACAGATGAGGAAAAAGCTGCTGCCATCAAAAAGAAACTGGATGAATGGCCCGATAAGATTGAGCAGATATTAAAGGAGAAAGGAACGTTTGATCATGGTTTTCAAAAACCTGATTACAATACAGACAATTGGGAAACAATGAAACTTCCCACGACATGGGAAGAGACAGGATTAGAATATGATGGAGTGGTTTGGTTCAGCAAGCAAGTGAGCATACCATCTTCATGGAAAGGCGAAGACATGACGCTCTCATTGGGGAAAATAAACGATTATGATATTACCTGGTTCAATGGCAAACGAGTAGGAAGAGGAACAGATGTTTCTGATTTTAGAGATTATAAAATTCCAGCTGCTCTTGTGAAGGATGGAGACAATAAAATTGTTGTGCAGGTACTGGATATTGGAAATGTCGGAGGATTGTATGGCCCTGCAAAAAAGATGAAATTAGTAGGAAAAGCTGATTCGGTTCCACTCACAGGAAATTGGAAGTATAAAATTGATCCAATTAAAGTTGACAAGAATAAATTGCCGGAAAAACCAACCAGGAATTCCGGCGCAAACCGTCCTACGGTTTTGTATAATGGCATGATAAATCCTCTATTGCCTTACGGAATCAGAGGCGCGATATGGTATCAGGGAGAGGGCAATGCCGATCGGGCGCATCAATACAGAACACTATTTGGTACCTTGATCAAAGATTGGCGTAATGCCTGGGGTATTGGGGATTTTCCGTTTCTTTTTGTGCAACTTGCCAACTTCATGGATATCAAATCCCAGCCGGCTGACGACGCATGGGCAGAGCTGCGCGAAGCTCAAACAATGACATTGGAGCTACCAAATATCGGTATGGCTGTCACCATTGATATTGGAGATGCCTTAGATATCCACCCAAAAAATAAGCAGGATGTTGGCAAACGCTTAGCGCTGAATGCCCTGGCAAAAGTTTATGATAAGGATATTCCGTATTGTGGCCCAATGTATAAATCAATGAAAATAGACGCGAATAAAATCCGTCTGCAATTCACACATACCGATAAGGGGTTGAAAATAGAAGGGAGCAAAACACTTAAAGGATTTGCCATAGCGGGAGAAGATAAAAAGTTCGTATGGGCAGAGGCAAAAATTGATGGCGATGAAATAGTTGCATGGAATTCAAACATAAAAAATCCGCTCGCAGTAAGATATGCCTGGGCATCAAACCCAATTTGTAATTTATATAACGGTGCGAACTTGCCAGCATCACCTTTCCGAACAGATGATTGGGAAGGTCTAACATATGGAAAGAAATAAATTGTGAATCTAGATGAGAAATTCAAATTCCATTTCACGGAGAAGCTTCATCAATCGTCTAATGGTATCAGGCGCTGTCATTGGTGGAGTGAGCCATTATGGGATTCAACTGTTTGCAAGTGAAAATAGCAACACTACGCGCCGTTTTCATATAAGTTTGCAAGCAGAAGCATGGTTAAAAAATCCTGAACTTATCAGCATTATGAAAAATGCTGGTGTTACGGATGTGTGGATGGCCTCATACCTTCAAGGTAGTTGGTTTCACACACCCAAGGAATTAAGGGAGTCTGCTGACTTCTTAAAATCTAAAGGATTTAATGCTCATGTATTGACCGTGCCTTTAGGCCATCCCGGAAATGCAATAGACCCGTCGGATGACTCCTGGTCTGAAAAAAAGGAAAATTGGCTTAATGCCTGTGATTATGATGGAAGCTTGTATTCTGGAACGTCCATTCATTCACCGGTAGTTGAAGATAATATTGAAGCTCATAAATTACTCGCTGATGAAGGATTTGATGTTCTATTCCTCGATGATGATTTCCGCCTGGCAAAATACCCCGGAAAAATTGGTGGCTGTTTTTGTGATGACTGTAAAACTGAATTCCTGAAGATTTATGGTTATGCCGTCACCGACTGGGAATTTTTGATTGATTCTGTCGCTAATCGGAATCCAACAAAAGTTCTTCGTTCATGGATTGAGTATATCTGTAATAAAGAATATGATATGTTTGTTGCGCTTCAAAATGCCACACCTCAAATGGAAATCGGAATCATGGTTATGTATCTTGGCGCGGAGAAATCAGGTATCGCACTCGATAAATATCATGACGTTCCTTTTAGAGTTGGTGAATTGATGTTTGGGGACAAAGACTTTGGAAGGGTCAAAGGGAAGACTGATGAATTATTTAGCGCTTTATTTCACATGAGATTCGTTAAGCCGGAACTTGCTTATAGCGAATCGACCACTTATCCCCAAGATGCCCTGTCAGCAAAAAACATGGCTGCTAAACTATCAGTATCATTATTTACGGATGTCCGCAATACCATGTTCATGAGTGGGTTACAGCCTTTTCCTATTGAGTACTGGGAAACACTTGCTCCGGCAATGAAGAAATCTGCCCGGATTCATGAGGAAATTGCCGGTTTAAAACCAAAAGGGCCATTCAAACATTTTTGGGGATGGGATAGCAGGCTCGTTGGAGAAGATAAACCTTTCAGCCTGTTTCTTGCTTCTGGAATTCCCTTTGAAGTAGTTGATGATGTTACAGGTGATGGTTGGATATTTCTTTCAAACGAAGATGCGAAAGCTGTTGTGGAAGGAAGAGTATCGGCGAAAACCGACAACCTGGTTGTGCGGAAAGGAGCAGGAGTTACCGGCAGTAATTTTATTCAAATAGAAGAACATATGGATGATATTTTTGAATTTAAAAAGCGTATTATCCCAACTTTAGAAAACATCCCTTATGTTGATGGGGATACACCGGTTATATTTTCATGGTATCCAAATGCAGGTAAAGCGCTTTTATGGAATGTGAATGAGGAGCAACAAAACTTTACAATAAAACGTGGAGATAAAACCATGCAATCAGTTAGTATTGATGGATTGGATGTCACATTGATCTCGACAGATAAACTTTATCGTTAAACAGGAAATAAAAATTTATATGTAATGCAAAAAATTAAGAACGTAATTATCCTTTTCTTAACCATGGTTTTTTTTGCTGCCATTTTATCTAATTGCAATCCGAATGCTACAGAAAAAGAGCTTGCTGATTATGTGAATCCACTGCTAGGTACGTCCAGTTCGCGATGGATGCTTTACCCGGGGCCAAGCTTGCCTTTCGGGATGGTAAAATTAAGTCCTGATAATACAGATGAGGGGCAATACAAACTTGGCGCCGGTTATGAGTATAAAATCAATAGTATTTCCGGGTTCGGACATGTACATTCATGGATGATGGCAAGTTTTATTACTATGCCAACAACCGGGGAAATTAAGATATTAGCAGGAACAGAAGATGATCCGGATTCTGGATATCGCTCCAGGATTAATAATGAAAATACAAAGGCCTCTGCCGGATATTATGCCACTATTTTAGAAGATTACAATATAAAAACAGAACTAACTGCAACAACGCGCGGCGGATTTCAGCGATATACTTTCCCGGAAAAAGAGAGCGGTCAGATACTTTTCGATTTTAAGATAACAGAGGAAGAACCATCTACAATTATTGATGCTGCTATAACAAAAGTGAGCGATACAGAAATTGAAGGCTATGTGAAACGGGAAGCCGGGGATTGGAATGAATATACGGTTCATTTTGTAGCGCGATTCAATCGTCCGTTTTCCTCCATGGGAGGTTGGCAAGGGTCTGATATTTTGAATAATACAAATGAAATTAAAGTTACAGAAGATTTAGATGTTGGGGCATTCCTGAAATTTAATTTAGTTGATGATCAAACTGTATTGATGCAAACTGCTATTTCGTATGTGAGTATTGATCAGGCAAGGCTTAATCTTATTACTGAAATGGACGGCTTTGATTGGAGTTTTGAAGCCGCTCATAATAATGCCAGGGAAGTTTGGAATAAGCTATTAGGAAAAATCAAAGTAGAAGGAGGTAAAGAAACCGATAAAGTGAAGTTTTACACCGGACTGTATCGGTCCTACAGTTCTAAAACTATATATAGCGATGTAAATGGAAAATATGTAGATGCTTGTGAAAATATCCAACAGGTAAATAGCCAGGATTTTTCAGTATATGGCGCTGATGGATTTTGGGGTTCTTTCTGGAACTTGAACCAAGTCTGGAGTTTGGTAAGTCCCGACAAGTCCGAAGAATGGGTGAAATCATTGTTAGAACTTTATGATAAAAATGGCTGGTTGCACGATGCTCCCGGCGGACTTGAGTATTCTAGTATTATGGTGGCCGCACATCAAATACCTTTTATCGTGAATGCATGGCAAAAAGGGATTCGTGGTTTTGATGGGGAAAAGGCATATAAAGCCATGAAGGAAATTCAAATGAATCCGGGGCAACCTCACGAGTGTGGTGGTTATGCCGGCAACCGGAATTTACAGACTTATATGGATTTAGGGTATGTTCCTACCAATGAAGGCCCTGTTTCCAATACCCTTGAATATGCCTACGATGATTGGTGTGTGGCGCAAATGGCAAAATCATTGGGTAAAATGGACGACTATAAATATTTTATGAAACGTGCACAAAATTACCGCAATGTGTTCGATCCATCCACAAAATATATCAGACCAAAATATGCCGGTGGACCATGGCTTGAAGATTTCAAAACAATAAAAGGAGCGGGAGATTCAGGGCATAGTTTTGGTTTTGGCTCAAAAGATTATGTGGAGTCCAATTCCTGGCAATTTAGCTGGTTTGCACCCCATGATTTGAAAGGATTGATAGAGTTGATGGGGGTTGAGGAATTCAATACCAGATTAGAACATGGTTTTGAGAATTCCCGTCCATATTTTACATCTGATTTTGTAAACATTGGAAATCAACCAAATATGGAAGCGCCATGGCTTTTTAATTATTCAGGGAAACCCTGGCTTACGCAATATTGGGTGCGTGAGGTTTTGGATAACTATTTCGGCACCGATCCTGTGGATGGTTATCACGGCGATGAAGATCAGGGGCAGATGGGTTCCTGGTATGTGATGAGCGCCATGGGGCTTTTTCAGATGGATGGAGGAGCTGCGGTAGAACCTGTTTACGAGTTATCTGGCCCTATTTTTGAAAAAATAACAATACAATTAGATCAGGATTATTATAAAGGAAAAGAATTTATTATTGAAGCAAAAAATTCGTCTTCCAAAAACAGGTACATACAATCTGCAACCTTAAATGGTAAAGTATTGGATAATTTCTGGTTTAAACATGCTGATCTGGTAAAAGGAGGAAAGCTTGTTTTGGAGATGGGGCCCGAACCGAATAAGGAGTGGGCAATTCATAGTGAACACCCTCAGGTATTCGATATTGATCCAATTGTGACAACGCCATACATTATAGATACAGACAGGATTTTTAGTGAAGAGCGATTGGTTAAACTGGCATGTGACACCAAAGGCGCTGAAATATATTATTCGCTTGATGGTTCCGATCCGGATAAAAATTCGCTCTTCTACAAAGAACTTTTTGTCGTAAATAAAACGAGTACTGTTAAAATGAAGGCCTATAAAGGAGAACAAAAAAGTTTGCCTTCGCAAGCGGTAATTAACAAAGTAGGTGAGATAGAAACCGTTTATCTGAAAGACGTGAAACCAGGGCTAAGCTATAAATACACACATGGCATCTATCGTATGGTAAATGACATGTTGGATGTACCTCCGTTAAAAATAGGCGTCCATCCTCAATTTAACATTGAGCCCAGAGAAAAAGAGCAATATTTTTCTTTCGATTATGAGGGGTATATTCATATTCCTAAAGAAGGAGAATACACTTTTTATTTGGCAACAAATGACGGAGGGCGATTCTATATTGACAATATTATGCTGTTGAATAATGATGGCTTACATCCAATTGTAGAAATTGAAAAAGCTGTGACGCTAAAGGCCGGGCTTCATCCGATCTCAGTAAAATATTTTCAGGAAGGCGGAAGGAATGGCTTGATTGTATCGTGGCAGGGACCGGACATTGAGAAGCAGGAAATTCCGGCTGAGGCATTGTTCCATAAAAAATAAAGAGTTCCATTACTCACGCGCGTCTGTGACGCGTGCGCAAAAGGTGACAGAGGAAACATAAGACGGAAAAGCCGATTATACAATATGTAACTACATTATTAATTATAATATTATGCAAATACTAAAAAACTTATTTCAGGTTGGCGGGGATTTAAACGGGGTGACATTCGATTTGCAGGGCGCATTATGGAATGATGGAAATTCATACATCCTGAAAACAGACGATGGGCTCATTATGTTTGATTGTGGTTGTGGCGATACCATGGAGCAAATTTTCGATAACATGAAGTATTGGGGTCTTTCACCCGATGACATTCGATATTGTCTTCTCACCCATCCGCACTTAGACCATGCAGGAGGGGCACATATACTAAAAAAGAAAGGCGTAAAAATAATCGCCATTGAAGAGACAGCAGAGGCAGTATCGAGCGGGGATGAACGTTGTTGTGGATATCTTTATCACAAAACATTTACACCCGTTACGGTAGATAAAATTGTTACTGATAGTGAAATTCTAAATGTAGCAGGAATAAGAATAGCCGTATTGCATTATCCCGGCCATACGATGGGTTGCACGGCATATTCATTCGTTCACGAAAATAAACATATTGTGGTTAGTGGTGATATTATCGGCACACTGCTGGCAGGTGATTTTGGATGGGATGGTTCCATTGACTTCAACAAGAGTATTTATACCAAATCGCTTCGGCGCTTTGCCAAGATTAATATGGATATCATGTTGCCCGGTCATGGATTGATATATTTCCACAAACCACAATGGCGCATTGAAGAGGCCTTGAATAGCGCTTTAATTCAATGGAGGTAACAGATATATATCATACATCGGTGGGAAGGCAGTATTGTACCCGATACAGATGGCATCCTCAATAAAATTCAATACTTTGCTATTAGTTTTATAAGTTAACTCCGTGACGTAAAGCCGGACTTGATTTTTTTGATACAGCGCATAAAAATCAAACACCCATATGGGAATTCGTATAGTGGAGAAGCGAAATAAGCAAAGAAAACAACAGCATCTGTATTTTTTGAATGATGTTGGAAAGAATATAAGATGGCTTAACAACATATGTGATTTGGCCATAAGCATTGTTTATAAAAATGTTGCGTGAAAAAATCTTTAACTCCTGTTATTTTATTGAAAAATGAAGAAAGAAGAATTACCTAAATTTCATGAAACCTTTAATCCTATACTTGATATATTGAGTGAGGAGAATATTATACATCATCGAGAATTGCTTAAAAAGGTTGTTGATAAATATTATTCCCACTTAGATAAGGAATTATTAGATCAGAAGACAAAGAGCGGAGAAATTCTGATTTTAAATAGAATTGCTTGGGGGAAATCATATCTTAAAAAAGGTGGGTACATTATATACCCTGAAAGAGGTATGGTGCAAATCACAGAAAAGGGTAAAGCTCAAAAGAAGCAATTACAACTTAATGAAGTTGAAGGAGACTCAAATTTTTTAGATTTCTATGTTGAAGAAAAAACTAAGGGGATTTCAAATAATGCTGAAATTAAAAACTCTACACCTCAAGACTTGATTGATGCAGGATTTTCCAAAATAGAAACACAAGTTAAAAACGAGTTGTTAGAAAAGTTAAAAACTATTGACCCATACTATTTCGAAAAAGTTATCTTGATTTTGTTAAAAAAGATGGGGTATGGAGATTTTATCGAGACCTCTAAATCAGGAGATGGAGGTATAGATGGAATAATAAATGAAGACAAGTTAGGCTTAGATAAAATTTATTAGGTATAGGCGTTTAGATAGCAATTTCTTATTTTTAAATTATGGCTGACAGGCATATATTTAGAGGATTAAACTCAATAAAGTTTAATCAACGTTTTAAACAGGAGGAAGATTGTTTA
>SDBV01009103.1_pt1 | contig 13260 bp, 17 predicted proteins | sample 2277081 | NCBI WGS metagenome assembly SDBV01 (sample SAMN10402039, study PRJNA504765) | marine sediment metagenome | isolation source: marine sediment core GS10_PC15, 223 cmbsf | place: Arctic Ocean: Southern Knipovich Ridge | collected 2010
GAACCCTTGATGCTCTCCAGCTGATATTGCGCCATTGGATCCACCGGTCCTTGGCATTGGCCATGAGCCACGTATACCGCCGCATGAAACGATCCGGTGCCTTCTCGTCCACTGGCACACTTACTCCCGTGTCCTTCGTGAACCGGCGAAGCGTACTGTCGCCATCACCCCACCGAATGTTGGCATAGGTGTTGGATTTTCATCATTCGTTGGAATGTAATCAACATCACTTGGATATCTTTCGGTTACCGGTATCACCAAGCAGTGCCACAAGATCACCTGTAGTAAATGCGGCGAGAATATGAATAACACGCATAGTCGTGTTGCCCGCGCGCTCGATGCCCGCCTCAAAATGTCCCAGCGCGCTATGAGCCAACGGTACTCCAATTGGCAGCGGGCTGATGAGGACTTTCGCGGCTTCACTCCAGAGTCGGTTGAGGACAGCCGCCGGAAAGCTGAGCGCACCAAAGGCACCCTCCACTACACCACGATTACGGTGCCGCAAACCTACGCAACCGCTCTAACTGCCCATACCTATTGGTCCAGCATCTTCTTCAATCGCAGCCCCATCTTCCAGCTAGGAATCCGAAAAGGGGAGGTTGAGAAGTCGGTGGATGCTATGGAAGCCCTTGTTGACTATCAGGTCTTCGTGGGGAAGATGCTTGTTCCCTTGATGATTTGGCTTATGGATCCCTGCCGCTACGGTTTCGGGGTCGTGCGGTCCTATTGGGATAAGCAGGTTAAGCGGGTTGCGCAATTAGTTGAGGTTCCCATTTCTGAAGGGGAGATTGGAATTCCGGGACGCTCTAGGATAGAGAAGCAGGTCTTGGAGCTTGAGGGATATAGGGGCAATCGCATCTACAACGTGCGTCCTTACCAGTGGTTCCCGGATACCCGCGTGCCTCTCGTTGATTATCAGAAAGGCGAATTCTGCGCCGACACTACTTATCGGTCGTTTCAGAGTTTGAAGGCTGCTGGCACTTATTTCAACATGGACGCCTTGGGTGATGTTCGGGGGGGCGAGCCGATGCAGATTGATGAGACGGGTTCAGGTCAAATCCAGCTGCCTGATGTCTCAAATAAGGTTATGTCGGAAGAGCCTGATCTGGACGATAAAGGCACGGTGCATGTAGCTAATATTACCGTTAGCTTGATCCCGAAGGATTGGGGACTAGGCCCAGAAACGATGCCAGAGAAGTGGAACTTCGAGCTGGGAGAGAATAAGATAATCATAGGCGCGGAGCCTTTCGGCCATATCCATGACGAATACCCCTATGATGTTATCTTCTATGAGGTTGAGGGATATGCGCTGGACGTCCGGGGGATGCTAGAGATCGGAAGGGAGCTCAACACCGCAACGAGTTGGCTCCTTAACTCTCATATGTTCAATGTGCGGCGGGCGCTGAATGACCAGCTCGTAGTCGATCCCAGCCGCATTGTGATGAAAGACCTCCTGGACGGTGGGCCGGGGAAATTGATTAGGCTAAAGCCAGCTGCTTATGGTACCGGCACACAAAACGCTGTAACCCAACTCCAAATCCAAGATATAACTCGTGCAAACGTCTCAGATATGCAGGTGTTGAACCAGATCATGCAGCAGGTCTTGGGGGTTAATGATAATGTGATGGGACAGCTTGATCCCGGCGGCCGGAAAACTGCAACAGAAGTGCGGACTGCTTCCACTTTCTCGATCTCCCGGCTGAAGTTAATCGCAGAGTTCTTCTCCGCCACTGGCTTCGGACCTCTCTCCCAAAAACTGGTCTCCAATACCCAACAGTTCTATTTCGCCGAGGCCTCCGAACTCAACCCTCCAAAAGAGGCTTTTCGGGCGGTGGGAGAGATGCTACGGGACATGCAGACTGTAGATGTGACACCAGAGGCTATCGCTGGGTTCTACGATTATGTCCCCGTCGATGGAACTCTGCCGATTGACCGGATCGCACAGGCGAACATTTGGAAGGAAATCTTGCAGGTAGTTGCGCCCCTGGGCTACGATATTGATGAAATGGTCAACTGGATTGCGAGCTTGTCAGGAGTCCGCGGGCTAAAACGCTTCAAACTTGAAGTCCGTCCTGATGCGCAGGTTGCAGATCAACGCCAACGTGGGAACTTAGTTCCGATAGGAGGATCAAATGGCTGAAATTGACGTATTACGAGAGGATCAGGAGGAGCTTCTTAAAATCAAGCATTCTTTAAACTCCTTACTATCTTCTGAGGGATGGAGGCTGCTGAGCGATTTCCTCCTGTCCAACATTCGTGTTCACCGCCAGACGGACTTTGATAGTCCAATTGGATCACTAGATGATGCTTTCAAATCGGCAGACCGTCGAGGGTTTATGTCTGGTCTTGCAACAGTGCAAGAGGCTCCTAAGGATCTCTTGGATGATGCTAATGCCGATTTAAGCCGCATCGAAACCGAAATAGAGGAGTTACAACGAGATGCCTCCTGAACAAGAAGAAACAGCAGTCGAAGCACCGCTTGAGAACATCGCGGAAGAGCTGACGGAACAGACTGCTGAAGCAGCCAGTCCAGAGGATGAGGTTGAGGCCGCCTTTGAGGATGTGTACGAGGACGACCAGGCGGAGGCTGACGAGGAATCCCCCGTGGTTGAGGCGGCTGCGGAAGATCTGGAGTCCGATCCTGCTCCAGACAAGGAGAAACCTCCAGTCTCCGCTCCCTCTGAGGAAGAGAAACCGGAGGCTGCAGCCGTTGATACCCAAGAGCCAGCGGCTGAGCCTCCCGAGGAAAAAACTCCGGCTAAGTCCCAGGAAGAAATCCGAACAGGCCTTGTTGCAGAGATAACTGAACGTTACAAATTTAGCCAAGAAGAGGCAGAGTTGCTGGCTACCGAGCCAGAGAAGGTTCTACCGAAGATGGCTGGGGAAATGTTTGTGGACGTGTATGAGGCGGTCTACTACGGCCTCTTCTCCCAGCTTCCTCAAGTAATCAGAAGTGTGCTACAAAAAGACACCGAATCAACAAAATATCAAGATTCTTTCTTTTCTGAATTTTCTGAGTTAAACGATGAAAAATATGCTGAGCAGTTGTCGCAGATAGCTACACTCTGGCGAAGTCAGAATAAAGATGCGACGAACGAGCAAGCTATTGACGGTATCGGAAAAGCAGCGATGGCTATGTTGGGTTTATCTAAAGCGGCAGTGGAGGAAGTACAACCGACAGCCGCCAAGCCTAAAATGCCATCAATCCCAGCAGCTGCAGCAGTCAGCTCTGGAGAAATTAAACCTAAAGTCCCGGATGAAGTTAAATCCATCCTGGACATCATGGATTTTGAGATTCCTGATTCATAGGAGGTAGTAAAATGGCAGCTTTTGCAGGACTTCGCGGTACGGGGTCTTGGGGAACGGATGAACGTCCCAAGAACTTCCGTGAAGGGATTCTATTCCGTCAGCCGAATGGGTCGGCTCCAATTACCGCGCTGTTGAGCAAGTCGCGGAAGCAGAGCGTGAATGACCCGGAATTCAACTGGTGGGAAGAGACTCTTCAGAATGTGCGGGTGCAGGTTAACGATGCGTCTGGTTACACTGCAACCTCAACAACGCTCACGATTGATTCCGGCGGGCTGGACCTTGTGGCGGGCGATGTGTTGATGCTGGAAGGTGTGTTCGGCACGGATGCAGAAACGACAACTTATGCCTTTGAGCATATGCTCGTTTCCTCCGTCACCAGCGACACGGTGATTGTGGTTAAGCGGGGCATTGCAGGCACGACTGCGGTGGGTATTGCAGACAATGCTACCATCACCCGAATCGGTAATGCCAATCAGGAAGGGGCAAGTCTGCCAAATATCTCTCAACGCAACCCAACGAAGTTGACGAATTATTGTCAAATCTTCCGAACGGTTTTCGGTGCAACTCTCACCGCGGATGCCACCTTCGCTCGAACAGGCGACGCTTATAAGATGGACAAGAAGCGTAAGATGTTCGACCATCATGCCAAGATGGAATGGGCGTTCATGTTTGGTGTTAAGAGTGAGGATACTACCGGATCTTTCCCGCAGAGGTATGTGGGTGGGCTTCGGGAAGCAATCACAACGAATGCCAAGATATATACGACCAGTCCAACCGAAGATGATCTCCTCGATACTCTCTCTCCCATGTTCGACTATACGAAAGAGTCGGAAGCGGGGAATGAGCGCATCGGGCTTTGTGGGAATACGTTCTTGAATAATCTGAATAAGGTTGCTCGAAACTCTTCCTCCTCTCGAATCAACTTCGATGGGACCATTAAGATGTATGGGATGGAATTGCAGAAGTGGGTGTTGCCGCAGGGCACGCTGGCGATACGAACCCATCCTCTCATGAGCACCCATGCGAGGTTCACATCGAGTGCATTTTTCCTCGATTTCTCCAACCTTGTCTATCGCCCTCTCCGTGATACGAAATTCGAGGACGATGTGCAAGCGAAGGGAGACGATTCTCGCAAAGGTCAGTGGATATCGGAAGTAGGTCTAATGACCCAACATGAAGTCACAATGGCCTATCTCGGCAATTTCATCGTTTAACTGAAAGGAACAATACGATGACTGGAGAATTTCAAGGCAAACAGAGCCACTATAATCAGGTGGGGATGAATGTCCAAAGTTTGATCCGACAAGATCAGGCGGGGAATCAGATTGTGAGCCAAAGTTGGCCTCCGCACACAGACCTTGCAATCAGTAGGAAAATTTTCACGGCGAATGCGTTGACGGGTACTCATGCAGCTCCCGCAGTCGCTCCTCTCACAACCAATGCGCAGCACATTTTGTTCAACTCGGGCTCGGCGAAACTGATTATTCCGCTCTTGGCTTGGGTTGTGCTGGAGTCTGGGACCCGTGCCCTTGGTACATCGGTTTGGGTTGCAGTGAGCGCAGCAGAAGAATCAACCGCTCCAACGGAGTACACAAATTCTTCGGGTACGATCTCTGTTGGCGGCGGCGCTTCGGGCGATGGCCTTTACGATAATGTCATCACGCTTGGTACAGCTCCTGGTTGGGTTTGCTACTTCAGTGAAGCTACCACCGCAGCCGTCCATGAAAGTTGGGCGCAGGTGCTGAGGTTCCGGGGCGAGTTTGTGGTCCAACCGAAGCACAATTTCGTCATGTCCATTCGGGATTCGGCGGCGGGGACCACGCCGTTGTACTCGGCTGGTTTCATGTGGGCCGAAGTTCCCGCGGTCATGTCATAAGGAGACTGAAATGGCTGAAGCTACCACATCTGCTCCTTATGCAACTCTTCATGATGGAAAAAAAGCTCCGGCTTTTGATTCATTTGGAACTAAAGGTGAGCTGTATGGTGCGACTATAACGGTTCAAGCTGAATCTGGAAGTACCGTTCAAGTCGATATCCAACTCACTGACTTCTTCGGAAAAGACTTGGCAACGGTTGGAAGTTGCCTTGCCTACCTTTCCGATAATGCTGATGGGTCTACTACGGGAACGGCTCATACAACCAGTCCAGTTATCAATACTGATGGTTTAATGATGATTTTGCTTACAGATCTTGCTTGGCTTCTGATAAGCGAATCTGACGGTGACATTTCCATCGACTTTGTTGATAGCAGCACTTCAACGGTATATCTGGTACTTGTGATGCCTAACGGAACGCTAGTTATCAGTGATGCCATAACTCACACTTAATCATGGTTAATCGACAACAGCGGCGGGCAAAAATGGCACAAACAAAAAAGGCTCCTAGTTTGCCCGTTGCTAATGTTCAAATCTCTATCCCCAGCGGCAACATGTGGTATGGGCGTTTCGCGATGTGTGTGATTCAGATGATTCTTGATTCGTATACATATGAAACGCCCGGCTGGAAAATAGGCAACATCCTAACCCGGAATATTAAGGGGAGTACAATTTGGAGGCAGCGAGCGGAATTGATTCAGGGTGCGTTGGATACAGATTGCACCCATATGCTCTTCATCGACGTGGATCAAGTGTTTCCCGCAAACACTCTCCGGCGGCTCTTATCGCACAATAAGCCCATTGTTGCCGCCAACGTTGCTGTCAAACAATGGCCTTCAATGCCCACCGCGCGAGCTTGGAGGGAGGGAGAAGCTAAGCCAATATTCACAACGGAGGACTCGAAGGGGTTGGAGAAGGTCTGGCGGGTGGGAACTGGAATTATGTTTATCGACCTCTCGATTATGGAGAAGGTTGAAAAACCTTGGTTTAAGGTCTCTTGGGGCGATGAGAGTTATCAGTATGGAGAGGATTGGTGGTTTTGCCAGCAGATTGAAAAAGCCGGTTATCCTATCTATATCGACCATGACCTCTCTTGGGAGGTAGGGCATATTGGAGACTTTCAATACCAGCATTGGCACATCCCACAAGAGATTCGAGAGGAAACGGAACGGATTTTCTCTGAAGGGACGGAGGAGGAACAGCGGCATGTGTTGGGAACGGCAACCAAGCGTATGGAGGATAAGGCAATTAAGGCGCAGCAGGATGAAGCAATACGCGATTTAATGCAACATGAAACCGCAGGTCAATTGCAGGAGCTGAAAAATGCCAAAGTATAAAGTGCCGCCGGAGAGGAATTATCATGGATTAGAACCTCCTTCGAAGAAGAAGCAACAGCCTTCCGTCACTATCCCTATGAAACCTGAGTGGCTTGGGAATATCAATGTTGGTGATGGAATTGAGCTTACCATTAAAGGAGAGGTAACTGAAGTCCGTATGTCAGAAAGAAAGGAGTATAAGGATTCCGAAGTTACCATTGCAGCCTCCACCGTTGAGTATTACAAAAAAGGTGAGGTTGATAAGGTGTTTGATGATGCTGAGGAGGACTCCTGATGCCCCGATTTGGAAAGAGGTCCACAATGCAGTTGGATAGCTGCCATATCTTGTTGCGGCAGCTATTTCGCCAAGTTGTGGAGAAGTATGATTGCTCTATCATTCAAGGCTACCGGAATGAAGAGGCACAGAATGCTGCCTATAATGCCATTCCTCAACGTTCGAAGCTGCCTTGGCCGCAGGGCAAGCATAATAAGAGTCCCTCAATTGCTGTAGATGTAGCTCCTTACCCTATCCAGTGGAATAACACGAAACGTTTCTACCATTTCGCCGGCTACGTCATGGGCATTGCAGAGGATTTGGGTCTTGAAATCCGCTGGGGTGGCGATTGGGATAGAGACTATGATCTGGACGACCAACAATTCAATGATTTAGTCCATTTTGAATTGGTGGAAGAATGAACGGGAGAATCCTCGCTTGGCTGTTTCCCAGCCTCCTAGCCGCCGTCCTCTTCATAACAGGCTACGTTGCCAGTGTGGTTACAGACCTAGACACCCGCGTTCGAGCCCTTGAAATCTCAATGGAGCGGAACAATACCCTCCTAAATCTGCTTGAGAAAAGGTTTTTGAAATGAGGCTTTATGCGAATACTTATCCTATTCCTGCTCATTATTTCATCTCATACCCTATTTTTGGGGATAGTAGTTAAATTCTAATCCGGAGAATTAAAATGGCTGGAACACAAACAGAACGCAACCAACGGGAAAAGGACCATCAGGCGGCGGATGAGGCTTATTTAAAAGACCGCTATGGTTCGAGTAAATCACCCCGAACTGAAACGGCTGCTGCGAAGAAGAAGGCAGCGGAGAAGAAAGAGAGGATATAATGGGAACGATTATTGGAACCATCGTCACGAATCTGGTTGGCGAGCATCTCAAAGACAAACTGGCAGGACAGGATGTTCCTGTTAATCCCGCAAAAGGGATCGTTCAATCGAAAACCATGTGGGGCGTTGCCATCGGAGCTATCTCTCCTTTCATCGCATCCTGGTTGGGGCTGGAAGGTACGGAAATGGCCGAGGTCGTTCAGGGAGTCACACTGCTGGTTGGTGTTGCCCTGGCTTGGTACGGGCGCAAGAAAGCTAAACGTTCTTTGGGCTAAGGAGAACAAAATGAAACGCGCAATAATACTGGCCGCTCTGGCCTGGCTTTTTTTGTTGCCTGCTTGCTCCACTATGTACTCAGTTTCGAGGAACAACTGGAAAGGGTCTACCTACGTTGTAGACACGCAATCCGTCGATTCACTCAGAAAGATGTTCCGTGATGCTGGATATCAAGTCTTTGGTTGGGACCAGTACAGCAAGGCCAGCCTGGCGCGGCTGAATAAGATTTGCCGGACAAAGTTCAGCGCGGGTTCCAAATTCGTTGGCGATATTGATGCGCCCGATGGGAAAAAACTGATCCGGTATTGCACCGATACCGTTCTCCCCCCGCTAATGGAGATGGTTACCCTCTGCACCCAGATCGGCAAGTACCTGGGCATTCCCATGGGGTTGCGGTGGGTCAGGGAGTTGAAATTCGCTTGCGAGCGGGTTCAACTACAAGAAATGCAACTGCGTACACCTAAAGTTGGAATAATGTTATGACCCGCGATGAAGCAGTTTCATTACTCGAAGATCGACTCGGAAACCGAGGTACAACTTTCGACACGCTGATCGTGACGGAAATGAAGGCGGCGCAGACGAGGTTGGAAATGCTGCCGCAGTTGCCTTGGTTCTTGCTCTACCATGACACGGGATTGGTAACGGTAGCAGGGACGAAGACTGTTGCGTTGCCATCGGCGTTTTTGATGGAGGATGAATATAGTCAGTTATTCATCATTGATTCTCTTGGGAATTATACAAGAGTGGTTAAGAAGAGCTATGATACCCTTCGTGGTTCAGGACACTTTACCACGAATGATCTACCAAAGTTTTTTGCTCTACAGAAAACCACGTTGTACTTGTGGCCAACGCCAGATGCGGTACTCTCGCTAGATTGGTTCTACTTCGCGCAGGATACAACCCTGGGCTCGAATGTTGAAAATGAGTGGTTGAAGTATGTACCGGAATTGCTAGTGGCTGCGGCGGGCCTCCGAGTTGCTCGCTATATGAGGAGTGCGGAATTAATCCAGCTATTCGATGTGGATTACAAAAGTGCGCTGGCTGAAATGCTCATTCAAGATGAGGCCCGCCGCCAATCAGCACTTGACGCTTATATGGGAGGTTAGAAATGGGACTGGAATCAGTTACCAATATAGATGATTTGGTTGTCACCAATCCGATCAAAACCGATTTGAGGTCGAAGGGGGATGATCATCTGCGGAATATCAAAATTGCCCTTGCAACACTTTTAGAAAACGTCCCTGGGGTGAAGGACGGGACGCCAGGAGAATTGACAATTGCAACGGGTGCTATTGTTCCGACAGCAGCAATGCATTATGTGGATACTCAAGGTGACGCTGCTTCAGATGATCTCGATACAATCACAGCTACAAATATGTATACTGGGGGGTTTCTTTGGTTGAGAGCACAACATACCGATCGAACTGTGATTCTGAGACACCAAACTGGTAATATTACAAGTCTTAAAGGCGACATTACATTGGACAATACAGATAAATGGGTTCTACTCTGGTATGATGGAACTGATTATCATGTGATGCACACAGTTAATTCAAAAGTTTTCGATACGCAATATACTGAGGTTGGAAATGTAGGGGCTGATGAAGATGATCTAATGAGTTTTACTATTCCAGTAAATGTATTTGATAAAGATGGAAAAGTGATCAGAATAACAGCATCAGGAAAATTTGCTCATACTGGTGTGAAACAGCTAAGTTTAAAATTACATTTTGGGGCAACCAGTATTGAGTTATATAATGTCAATACTGGTGATGCTGGTGACTGGTGGGTGGAAGTTATAATAATCAGAACAGGATCAAACACACAACAATTTAAAACTCTATTTTATAGAGACAACTTGAGCAATGACACACTAACACAGGCTGGTATTGTAGTGGAAGATACAGCTGCAACTGAAACGGATTCAGGAACGATAATTGTTAAATTTACTGGAGAGCATGTAGGTGGCTCCACAAACGATTTAGTAACACAAGCACTTATGATTGTCGAAGAGTTGAATTAAAATGCCAAGAATTGAGTTCTCCCATTCCGATACACCCGGCATTATTCGAGATATTGATCCATTTCGTCTTCCTCCAGGAGTGTATAGTGATGTAAAGAATATGGTGTTTAAAGATGCACGGGTGGAAAAAGCTCATGGTTATGCAGCGTTTGTATCTAGTCCAACCATTTCACCGTGTACCCTTCATTTCTGTCCCTTGAATCTTAAGGCTCTCTGGATTTATACTGGACTTGACGATATTTATGCTTTCGATGGTACACCGACAGCGCAGAAAATCACAAGGGCCTCCGGCGTTTACACTGGTAGTGAGGATGATCTTTGGACCTTTGCTTTCCTTCACGGACTTGGAATTCTGAATAACGGTGTTGATCTTCCGCAGCTTTGGAGCCCTCCTGGTCTCAATCAAGTTTTAATTGATTTGACCAATTGGCCAGCAAGTACAACATGCCGAGCGATTCGATCTTATTTAAACTACATTGTTGCTCTTGACGTGACGAAGAGCACAGGAACTCGTTATACACAGATGGTGAAATGGAGCGACGCTGCTGACCCTGGAACTGTGCCAAGCTCTTGGGATACAACTGATGCTACGAAGCAGGCAGGGGAGCACTCGCTGAGTGATACACCAGGGGCAGCTATTGATTGTCTACCGCTAGGAGGATCAAACATTATCTATAAGGAAGATGCTGTCCATGCCCAAACCTACATTGGAGGGCGATTCATCTTCAGCTTCCAGAAACTTCCTCTTTCCTTTGGGGTGCTTGGAAAGAATTGTATAGCTCAAATGCCTAGGCAGCATTTTGTTGCTACTCCAGATGATATTCTTGTACATGATGGCATTCAGGCGAAGAGTGTAATTAACGGTACAAACCGAACTTGGCTCTTTAATAATATTGAACCAACTGGGATTCAAAATGCTTTTGTCTTACCGTATTACTCTCGGAGCGAAATGTGGTTTTGTTTTCCTCTTTCAGGGCAAACAGTTTCGACCATGGCAATGATTTGGAATACGGCTCAAAATTCTATAACCTTTCGTGATCTACCAGAAATGCGTCATGCGGTTTTTACCCCAGCAATTAAACAATCAAGTGGAGATTCTTGGGATTTTGGCAAGGCTCGGAGTTGGGAAACGACATTTACTGCTGTAGCTGCAACGGACGTAGTTACACTTTCAGCGAATCATGCTTTAGCAGATCTGGATGAGGTACAATGCACAACCACGGGCACGCTGCCTGCGGGCCTTTCTCTAGCTACAAAGTACTACATCCGTGACCTTTCCTCGAATACTTGTAAGTTGGCTGCAACTCCAGGTGGGGCTGCAATTGACATTACCGATACTGGTTCTGGGACACATTCAATCAGTCAAGAACTTGCTTGGGATGCAGCTGAATTTACAAGTACACGCGCTCGGGTCTTTTTTATAAATGAAACGGACGATAGTATAGATGAGTTCGACGAAAACATCTTCACCGATGGAGGATCAAATGTTAAGAGTTTTGTTGAGAGACGTTCTATGCCTTTTGGTGCTAATGATCGAAATGGGAATCCTGTTGTTGATCTTGAGTCTGTGAAGTTTGTGCAGGAAATCTGGCCAAGGATAACGGGGACGGACGGCGCGGAGGTTTCGGTGTATTTTGGAACGCAGATGAAACCAGATGATACCATTACCTGGGCTGATCCAGTTACGTTTACAATTGGAACGACGGAGTTTATTCCAGTCTTCTTGAGCTGCCGACTATTCTCCATCCGATTTGAAGCAACTGACTCAAAGCTCTTTGAGATTCAGGGCTTCGCGTATACGCTGGAACCGACGGGGGTATTCTAATGGACCTTAGTGCATTTGGGACGGTGCCGAGTGATCCGGTGGATATTCCGGCTTACCTCCAGCGGGTAATACCTCTCATTACAACCTCGCTAGTTGCGCTGGACGACATTGAGCGGAAGCATGATGTCTTGCCTGAGAAGCCAACGGAAGGGTTGACGCGCTGGGCTGATGGAACCAATTGGAACCCCGGAAGCGGTGCGGGGTTGTATCGGTATGTTGGGGGGAGCTGGGTGCTGATCATGGGCGCGGGTGGGGCGGGGGCTTATTTGCCTCTGGCCGGCGGCACCATGACAGGAGATATTTCGTTGGTATTTGGAGACTTGATATCTGAACAGAACCCTGATGTTGCTAATGCGATTAGAATAAAAGGAACTGCTTCTGATATAGATGTTGTTCTTGGGGATGTAACAGGCTACTTTACTGTTTGGAATGTAGCAGATAATAATGCTGTTTTTCATGTTGATAATGTTGGAAACACAGAAGTAAAAGGATATTTAGATGTAAATACTCATAAAATATTAAACGTAGTAGACCCAACAGCGAATCAAGAGGCCGCGACAAAGAAGTATGTTGATGATAACGATTCAGATATCCAAGCTATTGCCAAGGGGTGGTGTCGATTTGAGCAAATAGGAACCCATAGTATTAAAGATAGTTTTAATGTAAGTAGTATAACAGATGGTGGGTTGGGGAGAACAGTAGTAAATTGGGATGTTGACTTTGCAAATGCAGATTATAGTGTTATTTGTGGGCAATCTCTTAATACAAACATTGCGGCTGCATTTAATATTAGTGCAAGTTCAGCAGAAGCAGTAGTAAGAGATACAAATAACACGACCCAAGTTGACGATGACGATGTGAGTATAATAGCCTTTGGGGAGCAGGTATGACAACGCGAAGATTTCCTTTTCGGCGTACTGATGACGGTATTTCTGTTATCATTCCAGCGCCCAAATCCAAAAGGGAGGGCGAAGGTGAGAGAGATTGGCTTGACCGCGTGGTGGGTAAGACGGTAGCTGAGCATCACAAGCGGGGAGAATTTGCTGAAATGCTTCCCGAGTGCGATGCAGCCGACCTCCCGAGCCGTGAATACAGAGATGCTTGGAGGGCCAATGCGGACGGATCGATTCGAGTGGACGAGCAGATAAAGCAACAAATCATCACAGAACGCGCTAAACCGACCATGGAGGAAAGGGTTGGCGCACTGGAAGCCAAACGATGATAACCTCCCTAACCCCTCAGCAAGCCTTTGAGTGTTGGGGGCTAATAGATATGTATCTCGGAAAGCTCTGCGGAGCAGAGGAAATGCGCAAACTTCACATGCAGGTCCAGGAGCAAAAAGTAATGATGTGGCTTATTGGAGAACTTCCAGACATATCAGCTGTATTCGTAACAAGTGTGGTGTTTTTTGATGGGGAGTTGGTGTTGGAATTGAATTGGCTTTCCGGCCAGCTCTCACGAAGCGAGATGCAAGAATTGGACGCATGTCTTGTTAGATGTCAGGAGTTTTATGGCGC
>SDBV01009104.1_pt1 | contig 13257 bp, 15 predicted proteins | sample 2277081 | NCBI WGS metagenome assembly SDBV01 (sample SAMN10402039, study PRJNA504765) | marine sediment metagenome | isolation source: marine sediment core GS10_PC15, 223 cmbsf | place: Arctic Ocean: Southern Knipovich Ridge | collected 2010
ACCGAACTCAATCTCAATGTGTTCTATGGCGGCAGGAATTATATGGTCATCGAGCAGCTCTACCATTGAATCATGGACAGCTATCTGCTCATCAGGGTGTAGCTTCTCATATATCTTTTCTACTTTCTCCCCGTCTTCTGCGGGCAGTTCACCCTTCCTGATTTTGCTCTTCTTCTCTATTTGCACCTGTAGCTTTATCATAAGAGGGGTAATAGGTATTTTATTGAGTTCAATGAACAGGTAGGTTAGACCGGAAAGTGTCTGCTCAACCGTTTTCTCATTTTTATGGTCTAAGAGTAGGTGATTATTTATGGCATGGTGCATCCAGTCCTTTACCTTCTTCGGTAGTTTCTTGTATGCGTTGGTCTCTTTGGCCTTTTTCATTTGGTCAGGAGGTATTTCTAGATAACTTGTTGCCATAAGTGTCTGAGACTTCTCTATCAACTCGTCTATCGGCTGTGGAGGTTGTTTAAGACAATCTTCATATGCCTTCGTAAGGATACCCTTTGTCATAGCCCCAAACACAACATTGGCATACTGCTTTGCGAAGAAGCCGAGGGCATCTGTTAAGGGCTTACCGTTTTCGGCGTAGGAACACATCGCTGCCAGGGCAACGCTTTGAGCTCCCTCGGCTAAAGCACTAAATGCTATCTGTTTTTCTGGTGGCGCTTCTATCTTGCAGACGTCCTTCAGCCAGTCTTCTTTGTTAACTGGGTAGACTGGGCTTACATAGGTTTCGGTTCCAATCTGCTTGAGGGCATGGAGCACAGCAGCTTCCCAGCAGCTCTCTGGTAGCTGGGTGATGTTGTGCAGCTGGGAGAAGAAGTAGCCGACCCTTGCTGCTTGATATGACGTAGCAAGTTTATGCCAGGTAGTCTCGCCAGTATGCTTGAAATCAAAGCTCTCCAAAGCTATTACCACGGGCTTTATCTTAGCCAGCTCATCCGGGAGCGTGATATATAAGGTATTCCACTTGGAATCGAAGATAATCTCTCCGTCTCCAGCTATGGGGTGACTGTTCCCTTTGGTCTGAATCACGGCGGGGAGGATGCTTGTCACGTTCCCCTTATTATCCAGGGCTTCTCGGATAACACCGGCGCAATATCCCAGTTTAACCTTAGTGGGTCCGTCAGAGACATAAGATACGCAGCCGCCGACACTCCAGGGTGGTTTTCCTTTCTTGGGGAGACTGTTTATGTATTGCCAGTTTAGCTTCGGGTAAACCTTACCCGCCGGTACCGGTGGCTGGATTACTCCCTTGAGCGGTTTCCCTTTGGTGACAGGGGCAGGTGCCGCTCCCAGTTCTTTTTCCCAGTCCTTCTGTGTATACGGGTAGACCATCTGCTCAAACGCTGTTTTATCATTCGGGATGGCCATTGTCTTGTTAATAGCCAGGCTAATTGCCTTCGGCATCTGTGAACCTTTTAGATGGTGTACTTGGTGCAGGCTAGACAGGAACATGGCTAACCACCGTATATCATTCTCATTGACTTCTTTCGCGCACGTATTCCCGTGGCAGTCATAATTAAATCCCTTCAGGTGTTTTATGACTTCATCGGTGACTTCAGGTGTTCTCATGTCGATATTCTTAATTTCGACTGCGTATTTACCATCCTCGAGAGGATTAACGAGTATATCTGCCAGCTTGTCCGTGGTTGAATGGAAGAAATGCTGCAGGAATCCCGAGGGGGTGAGGTGAGCGCTGACTACAGCCTGCGGATTAGTCCTTACGCCTTCGCAGTAACTTATGATTCCCATGTTGGGGACCGTATCTTTGGCGGAGAGGTCACAACCACCGTAAATCTTGTCCGGGCCGATTAACTTGAGCAGGGTCTGTTGCTCTGCTGTCAATCCAGGGGGCATTATCCCGTATGTCTTATAGCACTTGTCAATCCACTCCTTCGAGCTCTCGATTAAGGGCTCCTGAGTAAATGCCATCACGCCTTTCTTCGCCTGTTGCTGGGCGATATTCCAGGCTTCCTTCATGGCCAGCGGCACACACTCTTTGCCTATCGTGTCGCTTCCACCCTTGAGGTTAGAGAGGAATATGGCCAGTAGCCTTATCTTATCGTGGCTGTCGATGTGGACGCCGCAGACCTGACCTGGTCCCCATTTACCCTTGGCCACGTTCTTGCAGTCGAAGCCAAACTTACTTTCGAGGTAATCAGCTAATTCCTGATTCCAGAACCCCTTATCGATTGGTATGAAGACATTGTAACCGCCCTTCGGGTCTTCATCCTCGACTACTAAGTGATATGATTTTGGCGCTACTTTATGCTGAAAAGAAGCACCACCACCGATGGGCTGCGCTACTGTTCCCGTTAATGCTCCTTCACAATAAGAGAGAGCACCTGCGTTTATGTCGTGTAGGCTTGTTCCAGTGGGGCAATTCCCATATTCTCCCAGCTTCGCGAGTTCGTGGATGAGAATATTGTGTATCGTATTACCTAAGAGGTCGCTTGTATCTCCACTACCTGAAGTCTTGAACTGTTTTAGGAGTGACTGAGCTTTGTTTAGATAACTCTCTGCCCATTTATTCTTCTTAGTTAGGGTGAGGGCTTTCTCAGCATTAGCCGCAATATCGGTTACTGCTTTCTTCCCGGCATGTACTCCCACATCCACGCCCATAGCATTTTCAAGCTCATGGTGCCGGTCGCGGTAAATTGCGAGTTGTTTCAGGTCGCCGTAAATCTTGGACTTCGCCAGTGTCTCTTTATCCTGGAGCCACTTGCTGTGCATAGAATCCCAGTTAATAAGCCCCTGCCCTGACTCCCAGGTAGCGTCTCCATGTTTTAAGACCAGTTTGTTGACATAGTCCCATAATGCATCAGATACGACAGGGATGGCGTCTTTTCCCAAATGTATATCGGCATTGATTACCAGAGAAAAGAATGCGGCAAGATTAGTTAGTTTGGCTGCATCAATTTGACCAGAGCAGTAGAGATTTGGATGTTGAGCAAAACAAAGCAAGTCCTCCTTCTCTAGTCTACTTTTTACACCCTTCAGTCTGGCTACTGACCCGGCATGACTCGCGTCATATGAATCGTGATACTCTATGGCGACGTTCGGCTTTTCGCCTGTTGTTAAAGTCGATGTTTCCACTTTATGCTGTTTTATACCCAGGCTATGGATTACGTTAGTTGGGTAATGTTGAACAACTTTCTGCTTACCTGAAATAGTAGCTGGTAGGTACTTTAGAGGACCTTTAGTTACCACTGCTTGGGTTAGGACACCGCTACAGTATTTAGCTATAGACGCCATTTCCTCTGAGTCTATATTGACTGCACTGCAAGCCTGAATTTGCCCGCTAGTTACGATTAACTTCCCAGCTACATCGTGAAATAAATTTGATAGCCAGTTAATAATCGTATTGCTGAGGAATGCCGTGTCTTCGACCCAAAGGTCTACGGTATCGTTCTCAGGTTTATAAATTCCGTTCATTGCTTGGAGAGCCTTTACCAACGGGTTTATACCTGGTAGTTGCTCCCCGGTGGCTTCGCTAATATGGTATTCTAGTTCTACGGCATTTGGGAGAAATTGTGTGGTAAGTGCTTGTCCTTCGAGGCTCAGTTCCAAGGCTTTAGGGATAATAGAAGCAGGAAGAGTGCTGACTTTACCCACATCCTTCTTAGTAGTGCCTATCTCACCTATCATCAGGTGAAGCTCACTATTTACACCAAGGAGCTTAATTGAGGCATCTGCTTTAGCTTTTTTTGTTATCTTAGGCATTGGTCATGTAATTCACTATCTGGGCGACCTCTTTAATGTCCTTCCCGTATACGAGAGGGACGGCGCCAGATTTAGCTACATCCTCCACGTGAGATTGCGTATTATCTACGAACATGGCTTCCTGAGGTTTATAACCAAAGGTCTTCATCTGCTGGTTGAATACCTTACCCTTATTGTCCCACGAATCACGAATGTCGAGATAGTGGTCTGTTAAACCGAACTTCTCGATTATCCTGCTCACCGTACCCTTGGTGTTCAGTGAAATGATTGAATTAGTCACGCCCTGCTCTTTCAAGGTATCGAGTAGGTCGCGATAACCTGGCATCAGTTTAATATATATCTTGGTGGGTTCACCAAACGTGCTTTTCTTCTTCTTTCCTGGTTCTTTAGGAGGTGTCTCTGATTTTGTGGGTAGCTTGGCCTTCTCACCAAAGAGGCGAAGTTTATCCTTTTCGGCAGTTGTCAGCTCCTCTGTAAGCTCGGTCATAATCTGGCTTACTTCGAGAGATGTTTCGGAAGACTCTTCAGGACTGGGGTTACTAGGAGTGTGTTTCTCAATGTCCTTATCTATCTGCCTGAGGAAGAAGTCTTCCGGTTCTTCTTCAGCAGGATAACCAAACTGATGGCCGTATCTATGGCCATACTTAAAGTCTTGGACTTCACTTTGTGATGGTAGGGGCTGTTGGGTTGGTGCCTTATAAGGCGGACGTTCTTCGACAACTGTATCCGGGTCTAGTAATGTCAGTTTTCCGGTTATATTAGAGGCTATTCCGTAGGGCTTAATATCCCATATTGTGTCGTCGGCATCCCAGGCAATGTGTTTGATGACACGGGGCTCACATAGCACTGGGGTTCTCTCGCACGGAGTTTTGTAAGAATGAACAGGCCAACCTGGTTCCTCCACCTTCTCCTTCTGCTTCGGCTTTTTCTGCTTCTTTTCCTTCCATGGCGTGTAGACCTTGGTCATATATTCGGCAGGTGTCATTACGGCGGCGTTAGGTCCCATTGCCAGTTTCTGGCCTTCAAATTCAAAGTCAATACTGCCGTCATCGTATTCGGCAACTATCTTTGGATTATCGAGTACTTTAAGGGCATCCTCTTGTGCTTTTGAGCGTTTAGCCATATATCACTCTTTCAGGGCACCCTAGCTTCTTAGATTGTTCATCAATGATAACCCTGGACTCAGCTTCAGGAGTACTGGTCTTGGATGACATAGTAGTAAAAACTCTTACGAGAACCTTTGCTGTTTCCGTAAGGCTTTCTTTATCCCTATAATGGGGGCCACATACCATCAACTGCTTTAACTCGTCACTGTTATGAAGGGTATCTCTGACCACCTCCATAGCAGACACGCCATTATCCTCGCCTGAATCGTAACGCTTTAATGCGGCACGCATTTCAGCTAAGAGACTATGGTAAGGCTCTTGCTCCTCCTGGTAGTCGCCATAGAAGAGTTGGAGAGATAGGTGCTTTTTTATATCGCTCGCGATAAGACCGAGCACTTTATCTCCCGTAGCTGGACTCTTACCCCAGGTGTCGTACGCCCTTGTCATATCTCCGACAAGGCGAAGAGCCTCACACTCACATTCTTTACCTTTCATTACTCCCCCTCAGGGAGTAAATCCTTCAACTTGGCTTTGGCGTCTGCCATAGACAGCTCACCCCTCTGAACCTTCTGGGCAAGTTGAATTACCGGGTTAAGGTCTACTCCCTTTATTTGTAAATGGCGTAGCCTGAATTCCTGGCCTAGTATGCTGGCATCTGCCGCAACCTGTTCTAAGTCGTCGAATGAGCCTAAATCACCGATGCCCTGGCGGAGTTTCCTTATCCTTGGCAGGTATTCCTCGGCAACTGCCTTCTCTTCTGGAGGGCTGGCCAGCAACGCTTCTGGTGAGAGGTCAATCCTCTCCAGAATGTTTGCTTCTTCTTCTGCCTTCTGGATTCTCATTATAGCCTCGGGGTGCATTATTCCTCTCTGGTCACCGCGGGCAAACCTCACTGCTTCACCGAGTCCACCGGCTATAGTTGCGAGGTGGCTTCTCGAGCAGGAGAGGCAAGCCGTAGATACTACTTCACCGCGGACGTCAGTTGGTTCTACCGATATAGCTGTGTCTACAGCTCTCGGAGCTTCACCGGTGGTGGGTTTATCGATAACGGGAAGGGGTATTTCATCTGTTTTGACCTCGTATAAGCTACTAAAATCGGCCGCCGGATATTTTATCCTGGGGACGGCCTCAATCATCGAGGAGTAATCGGTCTTTGGCGGTTTTGGTCTCGGGATGAAGTTAGGTATGATTTCCACTGCCTTCAGGATTATAGCTGTTATGTCTACTGCCATAATTCACCCCCTTGGCTCTTATTATTATCAGTGGTTCCCTGCTTTGTCAAGCCTGGTGATGCTTGAGCGGGTAGGCATTGCCCTGTGGACCTACATTCCTCCTCTGGTTTTGTCATTCAGGACCTTTAGTTTAACTGCTGTATAACGGATGTCTTGTATAAATACAGATATATATGGATATATATGGATATATACACTATTTAGCTATGACAAATGTATATAATATACAGGTCGGCATACATCGGCATACACTTGAGAGTGCATACATATCCGGCATACACTAATATATACAGTAGATATATACACTACGTCATGGAGGTATTAGAGGGCTTGACAAAGCGGATATATTTATCTACACTATTCCTATGGTTAAGGAAGGGACACAAGGGAATAAAGAGCAGCTTAAGATAGCTTTTGAACTAGGTAAGAAACTATCTACCAAAGAGGTGTCAGAGAAGCTAGGTAAGCCTCTAGTCAGTGTCCAGAAAATACAAACAAAGCTAAAGCATGGATGGAAACCTGACCTCTCAGAAGAAGCGATTGCTAATGCCCCGGCGTCCCCTGGTTTTCTGGGGAATAAGGGGGTCTCCTCTCCGGAGAACCCTATTAAAGATGGGGATAAAAATGTCGTAACAGAAGGCCCGAAAAAGCCCACCAAACCGCAGGCCGGCTATCTTGCCCTTGCAGCAATACAAATCCGAAGTGTATATACGCCTATCATGTATATGGCCAGGCTGGCAGCAGAGGATAAGTGGGACTGGTCTGGAGACATAGCCTACGAGGACTTCATTGATATTTGCCTCTATCACTTCTTCAAGGATAGGGGCATTACGCTACAGGGTTACATAGTTGACGAAGAAATCAACAAACCAGGTAATGGGGAAATCAAAGAACTGAAGGAGACAGTTCAACAGCTAATTAAAGTAGTTGAGGAGGTAGCTAAAAAATGAAGGAATTAGTCGATGTTAAAGTGCCAAAACCAAAGGGGGTAGAAGACGTGACAGCACCAGAGCAAAGGAGAAAACCAGTCGGTGACCGCATAATTGAAGCTGAGGAAGACGCACTTGTGCATGACGCTACAATGAAAGCGCATGGTCGTGGACAAGGGGAGGGGGGGGAACAGCAGCCATCGATACAAAGCCAAATCGTGACCAACGCAATGAATATGCAGACAAAGGCAATAGAAAATATGGATAAGAGAGCTGGGGTTCTGGAAGGTGAGATTAAGGTTGCCAATAAGGCTGCATCAGACATGCAATTCACACTCCTGCAGCAACAGCTAACCATTCTTCAGGACGCCCAGGTAAAGTCAAATGAGGCGGCCAAGGAAGCACAGGCAGCTGGCGCTCCAAAGGATGCCTTCGGATACTACGCCCAGGTCAGAGACCATCTTGAGGACTTGGTGAAGAAGGTAACACCGGCAAAGGAAGAGACGACAGCACAGCAGCCCGGTATGAGTGATGCGACCCAGATAAGATTGAAAGAGCTTGAGTTCGCGCAGACACAGGTTCTCGCCCAGATAACAGCCGATAATACCAGGGCACGTGAGCAGTTCCAGCTACAAATGTTGGAGTTTAATGACAATAAGGAAGTAAGGCACCTGGAGTATCAGGACAAGAAGCATTTTCGCCAGGAAGGGATGCAAGGTGTCAGTGATTTAGTCACTGCGCTAGGTGCAGGGGTAAGCCAGAAGGGTGGACCGGATGGTGAAACTACCGAGGCACCAGAGAAAACAGAGGAAGAGGCCGGTGCTTACATAAGCTCATTCAAGTGCGGCGTCTGCGGTGGCGAGATTCCAGTTCAGGATGGTCAGTCAGTTGCGAAGTGCCCTAACCCCGATTGTAATGCTACTTTCACGATTAAGGCGAAGGAATAATGGCTCTAAAGTTTCCTAAGATAAAGTTCAATGCCAATGCTTTCGGCCATACCTTTGTTGGCAGGAAAGCTACAAGATGGCTGCAGGGGAATTTCGATGGGCTCGGCAGGGATAGAATTATCTATATTGTTCAGAATAACCTGGTGCTCATCGATTTGCTTCCAGCGGAGATGAAAGGTCACTACACAAAGCTCGGCCGGCAATATCGTGAGCTGTTTCCCAAGTTTACCGATGAAGAAGTATATAGCTGGGTTCCTAATTACTGGCGAGAGGTTATCGAGGGTATAGATGGCGGGCAAGAGTGGGGTCTACGCCAGGTTGCTATCATCCGCAAAATAATTATGACGGGTTGACAAACATAATAAACGGTTCTTATACTCTAAATAAGAGGTATGGACCGTAATGCCAATACTTATCATTGCAGATAATCAACCAATCGACGCCAGGTTTGGTGACTCGGTATGGTTAACGTCGTTTCTAACACCGCAAAACCCTGATGTCAGGCTGAAATACCTCGAGCTTACCGATGGTATAGCCTCTACAAAGGACAAAATAGACGCACTCTGGCGCTATGTCGCCGAATTCAAGTATCGACCGATAATAGCCAGCACTTTAGTCACACCAGGCAGAAAACTCTACCAGGAAGATACCTGGTTCTACCCCGCGGAAGCCATGCTTTTGCAGAACCTCAACTGCGCCAACCGTGCTTTCCTGCTTACTTCATTACTAAAAAATGAGCTCCCTGTCCGTGGCCAGGTTTATTGCGTGATGGGTGCCCTGACCAATAATGGCAGAGGTAATCATGCATGGGTTCAAGCGCAGATAAACGGACAACTTTATATACTTGAGGCTACAATAACGAATAAAGCCCGGGCAATAATCCCGGTCGAGTGCCTCGACATTTATAAAGGAGAGGTTTACTTTGATGAAGAGACGGTTTATACAGCTGGGGTTATAGACGTTGCTAGTATAATAAATAAGAGGTTTGAGTTAATAGATATACCTTTCCTCGAGAATTATCTTTGTGAGAAATGTCTGGAGCTGGAGGGGTAATGAGTAAGACGGATAAGGATAAGCACCAAGTCTATTGTGTGGTTAGGACTGACAGCAGGGCTTTAGGTGCAATCACATCCATTATTCTAGCCATTGGTGGTGCGGTAACAGCTACGTATGCGCTTAAATACCTGGCGAAACGAATAGGGAATACCGATGAAGACTCAAACGAGGAAGAAGTGTAGAATGTGGAAAGAAATAGCTGACGGAGGGGTGGTAGATTTATACTCGGGGATGCAATATTATGAGCAATTCATCCCAGAGGGTAGCAAGGTGCGTGTCCGCTTTAATTTAAGGCAATCTCTTTCTCCTTCAATGGTTGATAACTTGCAGCAAAGACTAGAGGACGCTGGTGTAAAAGATGTCCAGGTAACTACAGGAAGCCCAATTCTTGACGTGTCTTTTACTAAGGGTTTCCCCTGGTTGACCATTGTAATAGCTATAGTTCTGATAATAGCCGTTCTAATTATAAGCTGGAAACTGTTAATCTGGCTTGAAGAGACGGTACCAGGTGCTACCAGGCTCGTATTATGGGCTGGAGCAGGGCTGGTCGGTGTTCTTTTACTCGGAGCACTCGTTAAAACCAAGAGAGAATTTTTGCCAGGGAAAACATAGGAGTAGTAATATGGGATGTATCCTGGGAGAGCAGAAATGTATAGGTGGTAACCTCTATGAGTGCCGTTACGACCCTTTCTCTCCTCCAAATACAACATTTGTCCTCGTTGAGAGGGATGCTCCACAATGTGCGGTAGAGCCAGAACCGGAGCCTGAACCCGAGCCAGAACCTGAAGTTAATCCTGTTTCAATCGCAATAACGGCTCCAAGCAGTGCTGGAGAAGGTGAACGGGTCTCGGTATCCACTGCAGTAAAGAATATCTCGGCGAATTCCCATCTATACAGAGTAAGGCTATATGCGGTCCGGGACATCTATGCAGTTCCGACCTCCGATGAGAGAATCGGTAGTCTTGAAGTACGTATTCAAAGCGGGCAAACCCAGGTCGTCAGTGGGTCATTCACTATGCCTGCCTGGGATACTAACTTTCTAGTCATGGTGCATCGGTTTACTAACGCGTGGGACTTCGATAATTTCGCTTCAGACATTATCGAGTTAGAGTACATAGCCACTGACATTAGGAATATAACTATCGCTGTCATCAGTGCAGGTTTTCCATCCACTGACATTAGGAATATAGCTTTCACTGTTGTCGGGGTAGAGTACCCGTCCACTGACATAAGAAATATAGCTATCACTGTTGTCGGTGTAGGCTATCCGTCCACTGACATAAGAAATATAACTATCGCTGTTATTGGAGAATCTACTGAGCCTGGGGGTGAGCCAGAGCCGGAACCAGAGCCGGAACCAGGGGAAGAAAAAGGGAAGATTCCCTGGGTGCCAGTAGCACTTATTGCCGGTGGTGTTGGTTTGGCAGTAGTCGCTGGCATCGAACCTAAGAAAGATAAAGGGGGGTTAGTATAGCTATGGGAATACAAATAAGTGCCAACTTTGTTCAGTTGAGAAGAGGTGACTCCTTTGATTTAGAAGTAGCTTTTGATTATAAAGGACAACCTCAACCCTTGACCTTTGAGTTAAAGTTCAAGAAAGGACTATTCGGAACCCAATATTCCTCGGTGTCTCGTCCAGTTATTGACGTGGCCGGAATAATGGATTGGGGGACGGTCGGACCAATCACTGTTGCCTTCACTGTTCCGCAGGGCGTGAAAGATGGTGGCCAGGATTTACAGCTACATATAACCGCAGCTGATGGCGAACACGATGAAAGTAGCTGGCTAACCGATGTTATCGAAATTAACCCATAAGGTAAAACATTTTTTGAAAGGCTCTTGACAAACATTAAAATACTGTTTAACGTATAAGAGACACCAAATTAAGGGGGGGAAGCAACTCTCGACGTGGGTTGAGGGGCTTCCCCCCCTTTCCCATTTAGAGGGTTGCTCGACCCGAAAATAAACTAAGGAGGTCTGGGAATGCGAATAAATGCGATGAACGTGATTATTGGTGCAGGGGTGGGTGTGCTAGACGAGGTAGTTGAGAGACGCGACATCAACCGGGGCAAACTGGAAGCCTTTAATGGCCTTATCGGGTGGGGAAGAGTAGGTGTCACTCTTGCCGCATATGCCGGTCAGATGTTCAACATCCAAACTAATCTCACTATGCCTATTGCTCAATCCGTGCTCCCGCTGGCAACGAAGACAGTCGTTAAAGCCATCCTGCAGTCTACCAGCGGAGTAGTTAACCGGCAGAGGAGCAGGGCTACATCTCACAATCTGGGTGGTGGCAAGGTAGCCTGGAAACCAATTCCAATTGGTTAGGAAGACCAGGGTGTACCTTAGTATTTTATTAAAGGAGGAAAAGACTGATGAGGAAGTTAATTCCTATTGACCAGGTTAGCCCGGAGCAGGTTGATGGCCTGCGGGAAGCCGTTGAGTTACAGCTAATCGGGAAAGCAGCTGAATCCCGGCGAGATGTGGGTGCTTGGCGTGCAAGAGACCTTCTGTCATTCACCGACCTCGCTATCGTCTCGGGTGGTCAGGGTGCTGGCACGGCGAATTATTGGGGATGTGGTGCACTTGTTGCGTCAACAGCAGTGGTATATGTTCCCAACACTGTTCTTGCTTCACAGGAATTCGTCGGTATCTATGGTATCGCCATAAGAGACGCTAACCCCGCTGTCATCGAGATACTTATGGAGACGGCGGCTGGTGCCTCAACTAAGGCGCGCTGGAACGTGGAAAGTCTGTATGCTTCGCTCCAACCGGTTGCCATTAGCCCTGAGTGGATTTATTACGGCGCTCAAGCCACCATTCAGGTAACCCTTGTGCCGGATGCCGTGGGTAAAGCAGTTGGCGCAGATGGCGTGTCAGACCACGTCGAGCTGATTGGCTTAATGGTTATGCCCGTCGGCGATGTAATCAGTGTGTAGCTGATAGTTACTACTGGTTACTCGGGAATAAAGACATAGCCCGCCATGGTGGTAGGTGGTAAAAGTGGGCTGTTCTTTCTAAAATTGAATATTATGCCTTAATAGGCTGGAAATAAACTGAGTCATTATGGAGGTAAGGAGGTAAAAATGGCTTACGGACAAGAAATTGCAGACCTGTGGAATAGGCAATCGTTTTGGATTCATAGCACCCCGTCGTTCTACGCCGCTGCGGCACAGGACATCTTCGCTATCACCGGTGGCCTGGTTCTCATCGAACAAATTATTGAGTATATGGATGAAGACCTGGTCAATGCTACCACTTCCACAATCGACGTAGGAGCTGTAAGCATGGATGCCGGCGCTGTCGTTATCAATGGCGGTGGCCAGTTCGGAATCGTAGTCTCACCGTTAGATGCGGCTGTGGCCAAGATAGATTCTGTGTTGGCAGTCCAAGCTCCATCACTCTTAGGCTTTGCTACCAACCAAGGTGTTATAGCAGGTCCTGGTGTGAACATCACGGTGACATTCGCTACTGTGATGGTTGGAGCGGGCAGGTATAGCTTGCATGTGAAGTATCGCAAGATTCATCCCAATGCCCTTATAGCCTAAGATGAGAGGGCTAAATTAAATTAAAAATCCTAAAATAGGGAGGGGAAAATGGTTCAGCAAAGAGGAATAGCTCAGTTAATTGCAGACATGCATAACCGGGAAATGTTTATTGCCCAAACACTCCCCGCGAGTTATGGGGCTGGGGCTCAAAATGTTCTGGCAATAACCGGTGGCATGGTTCTTATCCATGGCATCTTTGAGTATTTAGATACCGCCCTTGGTGGTGCGACTACTACCCGGGTTGCTGTAGGTGCTGTAGCTTGTGACGTTGGCGCTGTGGCAATTGATGCCGGTGGCCAGTTTGCTATCGTAGTTTCGCCGCTGGATGCGGCAGTTGCCAAGATAGCTTCTGCTCTGGCGGTTCAGGCACCATCCTTACTCGGTTTCGCGACCAACCAGGGTGTTATCGCCGGACCGGGTGTGAACATTGTCTGGACATTCGCCGGTGCGGCCATGGGTGGCGCCGAGCGCGTGAGCCTGCATGTTCTCTATGAGAAGGTTCACCGGGAAGGGCTTATAGCATAATTATAGGTCGTAACTGAATAAACTAAAGAAACTGGAGAGAGGTGAAGCATGACAGGACCTTATCAAAATTCGAAGCAAACATTCCTGGCCATGGTAGAGTCAGGAAGAATACGATACCAGACCTTACCGGTTAACGGCGTCGCCATTGCCGATGATGCGGCTTGGGACCAGCTGTTTGCCGCAGC
>SDBV01009105.1_pt1 | contig 13257 bp, 16 predicted proteins | sample 2277081 | NCBI WGS metagenome assembly SDBV01 (sample SAMN10402039, study PRJNA504765) | marine sediment metagenome | isolation source: marine sediment core GS10_PC15, 223 cmbsf | place: Arctic Ocean: Southern Knipovich Ridge | collected 2010
GCCGGTAGGCAGGTACCAAAAAGTGAGCAAGTGACTGAATGACTGTCAATTAGAAGCCACAGTAAATTTCTAATGACAATTCTGGGTTTAAGCTGGTTTTCACGATCAATTTTGCTTGATCATACAACCGTTCGGACGAACATAAGAATTCAGCGGTGCCTCGCCTGAAAGTACCTTTTCAATAGCATCATTTAAAAAGAAAGATTTTACATCACTTGCCACTTGCGGGTTATCATCTATGGCCCCCTGGTATAGAATCACAAAATTCTGCCCTGAAGGTTTTAATACAAATGCTTCGGGGCATTTTTTAGCCTTAAACGAGCGTAATGCATGTTGTTCCTTATCTGCCAGGTATGGTATAGGAATTTGATTGTCTTTGATAAATCTCACCATATTATCAATGGATTCTTTTTCGTCAAACTTATCCTGAGATGAATTAATCAAAAGAAATCCCACCGATGAAAAATTCTTTGTGAGATTAATAATTCTTTCAACGTAGTAATTTGAATAAGGACAACTATTGCACATAAAAATAACCACAACAGCTTTTTGGGATCCAAAATCCGAAAGTTTCACTTCCTGACTTGTTGATACATCGGTTAAACCAATATCTGGCATCACAGATGATTGTGCATACGCACTGGAACAGGCTAAAAGTACACCAATCATGGAGTAAAAAAATTTTTTACCGAACTGTAAATGTGATGATATGTGTTTCATTGCAATAGTATTTGAGATCATAGATGGAGTCCTTGTCATCCAACCGGATATGACCCCGAAGCATTCCTTCATTCCCGGTTTGGAATTCATCTATTTCAAGATCCTCTTTGAATATAACAAATTTCCTGCCATGAAGTTTGTACAAAGTTTCCTTAGCACTCCAGAACATTGTCGTTTTATCCACATTTTCACCGGCAATAACTATTTCCCCGTCATTTAAAAATTTTCTGGAAATTTTGAGGATCTTTTCCCTTGGGTGCTCCAGATCTATACCAACATCCAGGCTTCGGTGATAAATCACCGCAACGAAAGGGAATGAATGAGTAACGGAAATTTTCCCATTTTGGTCGACGAGGTGTGGTTTACCATGTTCATCTTTGGTTATCCCCGCATAGTTAAGATTCAGACTTTCCATCAATTGTCGAAGCACTACGCGAGTGGCCAGCCATTCAAGCTTCTTATAGTGATTGGATATAATATCAAGAGAAGCCTTCTCCTCTTGCATTAAATCCAATTGAAGGAAAAAATTACCTATTTCCTCTTTTATTTCCCAAAGAGCCCAGGAAGAATCGTCGTTAATTTTCTTTATATACTTTAATGGCATAAGTACAGGCTAATTTAATTATGAAATAAATATAATTATCCGGTTTTCAATTAATTTGCATGCAAAATTGTATGCAAAAGGTTTTTGTAAATAAAATTGCTACTCTGAAGGGGCATAAGGATGCTATTTATGCTCTATGTAGCTCCCAATATAATAAAATTTTTTTTAGCGCCGGCGCCGAAGGATATGTATCCGTATGGAATATGGACAATCCGCAAGATGGAAGGCTGGTGGCAAAAGTACCAAATTCGGTTTACGCGATGTCTTATGCCAGGGAATCCAACCTTCTGCTAATCGGGCATAATTACGATGGTTTACATTTTCTCGACTGGGAAAACAAAGTAGAAAAAGCTACTTTAAAGATCACTTCTAAGCAAATATTCGATATTAAAGTAATAGGAAATCTAGCCTATACAGGTACTGCTGATGGCGAACTGGTAGTGGTGGATATCGCTTTAAAGCAAATAATTGCCCGTAAGAAATATACAGGGAAAAGTTTACGATCAATTGCTGTAAATCCTGCGATGAACCAGATAGCACTTGGATTCAGCGATAATTTTATAAGGATAATTGATCCCCAATCGCTTAAGCCGTTGAAAGAATTTGAAGGTCATCAGAATTCGGTATTTTCTCTTCGTTATACCCAAGATGGAAGCCGGCTGTTCAGTGGTTCCAGGGATGCCCGTCTCAAAATTTGGAATGTTGAAAATAAATTTGAATTACTTGTAAGCGAGATCGCGCATATGAATACCATCTATGACATTCAATTTAGTTCTGATGGCAAACATTTCGTAACTTGTAGCATGGATAAAACCATTAAAGTATGGGATGCCGAAAATTGTGATTTGTTGAAAGTGATTGATAAAGAAAGACATGATTCACATACATCTTCGGTTAACAAACTGTTTTGGAGTGGATACCAAAACCAGTTGGTATCCGTTAGCGATGACAGAACAATAATGATCTGGGATATTAAGTTTGATAACAAAGAATAAAATCCGGTTAAATGAAGATCACTCCACTTGAAATTCGTCAAAAGACCTTTGAAAAAAAGCTTCGGGGGTACGATAGGGATGAAGTAATTGCATTTCTACTTACACTTTCCCAGGAATGGGAACGAATAATCGATGAGAATAAAGAGTATAAATTCAAACTCTCTGCCTCTGATAAGGAGGTTCAGAAGTTGAGAGAAGTAGAAAGTTCTTTATTTAAAACTCTGAAAACCGCTGAAGACACAGGGGCAAACATGATCGAACAGGCCAATAAAACCGCCGAATTGCATCTACGTGAAACGCAGATGACTGCTGACGGAATTCTAAATGAAGCAAAAACAAAAGCACGTAATATGATCGAGGAGGCCGATGATGCATCCCGGAAAATACTTGATGATATGGAGCGTCAGGTTCATGAGCTCCACCATATTTACAGGAATATCGAAAATCACAAAGATTCATTGATCTCCGAAATTCGCCACCTTGCACAGGAAAGCCTTGAACGCATTGAAAAAATAAATAAAAATACCAGGTCAATTGATCTCGATTCGCAACTAAAAAACTTAAAAAGAAGTAATGAACCAAATCTTGCGAAAAAGGACAAAAAAGATGTCAAAAGAGAGGAAGAACCTGTTTCAGAAAAACCTGTAATCACACCTCCTGTAAAAGAAAAAGCTCCCCAAAGCGGATCTTTTTTTGACGAAATCGAATAGCCGGGGAATGAAACTAAAAAAGTTGAAGGGATGGGTAGGGCTCAAAAGTATGGAGTTTCATGCCTACCACGGGGTACATGACCACGAAAAGAAAAGCGGGGGCAACTTTCAAATAGATCTTTTCATCAAAACGGATATGCTACATGCTGCTAACAGTGATGATTTGAAACTGGCAGTAAATTATGAATCACTTGCCAATACAGTTCTCGAGGAAATGCAAGTACCTTCCTCATTACTTGAACATGTTGCAAAACGCATCCTGGAAAAGGTTCTGGTACAACATACTTCCGTTTCAGTTGCTAAAATAAAAATCTATAAACTGGATCCACCCGTTAATATTCCATGTCGTGCATCCATCGTGAAAATGAAGCTTAAACGGAATGATTTATAGCTCAAAGCTCACAATCTCAAAACCAGATAATTAGTACCATTTGTAGATCCTTATCCCTGCACCGTAGAAAACCAATCCGGTCACTGACAGAATAATAATTGCAGGCATCACATCGGGGAGCATGGCGCCTTCATTAAATACGCTTCTGATATTATCGGCGAGGATGGTTAATGGCATCCATTCGATGAAGGCTATCACCCAATCAGGGAACCCATGATAGCTGAAAAATATTCCAGATAAAATCATCATAGGCATTACCACCAGGTTGATCAGACCGTTTCCTACTTGTGAATTGGCAGTTCGGGATGATACCAGGATGGCAATTCCAGTGAATGCAGCATTTCCAGCTACAAAAAGCAACAATAAACCAGTGATACTTCCTTGTATACTGATTCCAAAATAGATCCAGGTGAAAACATAAATGATCATCACTTCCATCCCACTAAGACCCAAACGGGCAATAAATTGTGCCATCATAAATGCTGACTTTTTCATAGGTGTTGCCACCATTCTCCGTAATAATTTTCGGATACGTTTATCTATCAGATTATAGCTTATCCCCCACATGCACGACATCATAATGTTCATAGCAATCAGGCCGGGTACAAGAAAATCAACGTACCGTGACCCTTTATTTGTTACGGGATTGATCCTGGCTTCATCTACATTTTGTTGGGTGCCAGCTAAAATTGACGTAAAGTGATAATATGCCAGCTGGGCATCCGGGTTTTTGGGATCGAACCGGTACGAAACTTCACCCTCTGACTCATCCAGGACAAGGGTTACCTTTCCTTTCTTCATCATGAGGTCTGCCTCCACCGGGGTAGCCGGAATAAGTTTGTAAGTAGAATGACCTACGGCATCGTTGCCCGCAATGACTGTCAACACTCCATTTGCATCAGTTTCTTCGTTGGGAAAAATGCTCATACCATCCTGGTTTTGGATCCAGGCGGCATTACGAATCAACTGGTCTTGTTTTGTAAAAGCAATCCCCAGGCCCCAGGCCATGAGCAATGGAAAGAAAAGACTCCAGAATATGATCCCGGGATTACGGAGAAATTCTTTATAAATAACCCCAACAAGCTGTGTGACCTGATTCACCATTCGCCTGCCCGTTAATTAATTTTCAGTATCCCATTTCGGGGCAACAGATTGTTGAGATATCAGATTATTCCGGACATCTTTAATTGTTGCCTGATCGAATTTTTCCCAATTCTCCGGGGGTATCATTTCCTGTCCTGGCTTTAGAATTTTTATTTCTGCATCATGATAAGTTGCTTTTATATCTCCCCAGGTAGTTTGCGCCCAATGCTGATCATCATATACTTTCAAAGGCATTTCCAGCATAGGGCCTGAAACACCTTTACCTATTAATGGCCACCAGGTGCTTTCGGTTTCCCTGTCCCAGAACACAAACCCATCAAGGCCATCCCACACTTTAGAGTCATAGTAAGTGTAACCACTGAGGGCAAATGTGAATACTTGCCCCCCCATGTTCCGGTCATAAATAGCACCCAGGTCAGCCAATACACAGTAGGCTGCCATTACAGGTTGTCCGCCCACCAAGTCATTTACAATTTCATGATGCGTTAGCAACTCAATGCTGTATGCCCTTACATCGTTTCCTATTTGCAGGGATAAAAACCTGGCTGAATCAGGAAAAATCTCGTTTGCCTCTTCTCTGAAGATAAATTCTGGGTCAATAAGTGCGTCAAATGTTTCGCGACCGATACCAAAGTGGTATTGTTCGTCTTTAAGGATGCCATTGGTGATATCAAAATTCCAGGTTGAGTCCTCACCACCATACATATATTTCTTACCGTTTTCATTATAAAACTTATTGTTTTCAATTGCTAACGGACGCTTTTTTTCAACTTTCCCATTTGCTTCTTCCACAACTTCTTGCTTCTGTTGTGGTGCGCATGCAACTGCAATTCCCCAAATAATAATTAATCCAAATATTCTGTTTCGTGTCATGAGTTGTGTGTTCGTTACAATTTGTAAATGTACTAATTTTGAATACAGTTAATTAATTTTATTCCCCTCCACGTAACCTTTACTTCCTTTTGTCAGCATAATCAAATACAAGGTTGCAAAAAGCTTTCATCCCAAGTTTCATCCCGGTATCATCAACATAAAAATCCGGAGTATGATGTGGTGGCGCAGTTGCCGGGTTGTTTCCTTCTGGCATTCCTCCCAGGAAAAAGAAGAGACCTGGTACTTTTTCTTCAAAAAAGGAAAAATCCTCAGCCCCGGTTATGGCTTTGTGCACTGATACGTTCTCAGCTCCGGCGGCTTCTATCAATGAGGGAGCCATCATTTTTGTGAGTTCAGGATCGTTATAAGTGATCGGATAACCTTCGTCAATTTCAACAATAGCAGTGGCACGCTGGCTCTCTGCAATTGAAGTTGCGGTACGACGGATATCTTCAAGTATCTTTTTACGCATATCATAATCGAGTGTGCGTATCGTACCTACCATAACCACTTCTTCAGGAATGATATTGCTTCGTACACCACCGTGAATAGACCCTACTGAAACAACAGCCGGCTCTGTGGTAAGTGCTGCCTGACGGCTTACAACGGTTTGTAATCCGTTGATTATGAGTGCGGATGTGACCACCGGATCAATACCTGTCCATGGGGTGGAACCATGTGTTTGTTTACCTTTCACCGTAATTGTGAAACTGTTCACGGCGGCCAACGCTCCCCCTGGTTTATATTCAATACGATTTACTTCCAGTTTCGAACTTATATGTAATCCAAAAATGACATCAACATCCGGATTTTGAAGTACACCTTCTTTTACCATCAGCTTGGCTCCTCCCTCTTCACCCGAAGGCGCACCTTCTTCTGCCGGCTGGAAGATAAACTTCACAGTTCCTTTCAGGTCTTTTTTCATTCCTGATAAAATCTCGGCTGTGCCCATCAGGATCGCCACGTGGGTATCGTGTCCGCAGGCATGCATTACGGGTACTTCTGCGCCGTTGTATTCGCCAATAACTACCGATTTCCAGGGGATGTCAACACGTTCAGGTACCGGGAGTGCATCTATATCAGCACGCAATGCAACTACAGGACCTGGTTTGCCTCCTTTTAGCACACCAACTACGCCTGTGTGGGCAATACCCGTCTCCACTTCCATTCCCAAAGATTTAAGATGACTGGCAATATATTCTGCTGTTTTAAATTCCCTGTTTGAGAGTTCCGGATTCTGATGGACGTGGTGCCTCCACTCTATTACTTTGGGTTCCACTTTATCAGCCATCTCCGCGGCACGGGCCTTAAGTTTGGCTGACTGACTGTAACTGTTGTAAGAAAAAAAGAGCAACATTATTGCAAGGATGAAGAATAAATATTTTTTCATAGTATAATCAGGTTAGCTTAAATTTGAATAATAATCCCGAAGTTTACGAATTGCAAGTGGGACACGCAAACAATTTGATCTGTTTATGGATTAAGTGAATTTTATTGGTCGGATGAACCCCGGGTTCATGGTATTCTTTCGTCTCCGGAGGCCTTAATATGTTTCTTAATGATACGCATGAATGTTTCGGGTTCCGGGCGAACACGATAGTTGTCTGTTTGGTCAGAGAAGAGAATGGTACCCCCAGCGTCGGTAACGATCAAAGTGGGGAGAACGGTTTCGGAGTTGTACCCAAATAATTGAAATCCCATCGGGGTACCAAATCTGTGGTCGATCCCTAATTGTCGGGCAACTTTATTTTCGGGATCCTGCCAGTATGAAAATTCAACCCCCGTTCTTTTTGCAAGTTTTTTAATATAGCCCATTGGCTGTGGACTAACCAGCGCTACGCGTACACCTAACTGCTTGATCTGTTCATATTGCGTTGCAATTTCTTTGATTTGGGCCATGCACAAAGGGCACCAGTTACCTCGATAAAACAGATAAATCGTGAATAAGTCGTTACCTTCCCGATTGGACACTTCAGTTCCGTTAACTTCCAGGAACTTCAATTCGGGTAATCTTTTATCTGATTCCAGCTCCTCATTTATCCGCTTTCCTAATCGGGAGTACCATGTGAGATAAAGGACCCATAGACCTGCACTCATGGAGGTAAGGAAAAAGTCAAAATCTCCAATTCGATTGTTGTTCAGGTAGTTGAATAAGATCCAGGCCCAGGCCAATCCCATTACCAGGGTTACAGGCCAGAGTTGGCGCGATGTTCGCGGAGTTTGATACCTGAACAGCTTTAAAAGGAAAATCAGGGGCGTCAGATAAACCGCCAGGTTGATCAGGTATAGAAACTGAAAATCATAAATCAAATACTGTGAAATATGCAAAGTTGCAAACACCCAGATACTGCTGGCAAGCGTAATAAAGATTGATTTTAATAAATTCATTGGGGCAATTTAGCAATGAAACCCAAGCCTGTGGTGAATAGTTCAGTAACTTATTACCTGATATTTATTATCTTGTCATACTTCCAATCAAAAATGAGATATGAAAAAGAAAGTAACAGGCATAGGAGGAATATTTTTCAAATGCAAGGATCCGGATGGTATGAAATCCTGGTATAATAAAAACCTGGGATTGGTAACCAATGAGTATGGTTCCTTGTTCGAGTTTAGAAATACCAATCGTCCCGAGGAGATCAATTACCTCCAATGGAGTCCAATGACCGATAAAACAAAATATTATGAACCTTCGAAAAAAGAGTTTATGATAAATTACAGGGTGGAGAATATTGAAGAACTTGTTGAAGAATTAAAAGCTGAGGGCGTTGAAGTTGTTGATGAGATTGAGTCTTTTGAATATGGCAAATTTGTTCATATTATGGATCCGGAAAGTAATAAGCTCGAATTGTGGGAGCCTATAGATCAGCCGTTTACAGACGAATACAAAGACAAAACTACAAACTGATTTTTTCTTTAAATGAAGGAGGGATCAAAAATAAGATTTACATCTTGTAAATCAACGTATTAATATTCATTCCTGCTCCAACTGATGCGAAAACAAGGATATCACCTTCGCTTATTTTATGCGGTTTCAACTTATCTTTTAATATGAGGTCTAATAGGGTCGGTACAGTGGCTACGGATGAATTGCCCAGCCAGCCAATGGTCATTGGCATGATGTTTTCAGGGATATCATCAATGTTGTAAAGACAATAAAGTCTTTTCAAAATCGCATCATCCATTTTACCATTCGCCTGGTGAATCAACAACTTCTTAATTTCGCTCAACTCTGTATTACTTTTTTCAAGGCACTCTTTAATGGCCAGAGGTACTGTTTCCAGTGCATATTGATAAAGTTTACGACCATTCATCTTTAAAAAAAGGTCTTCCCCGTTTTTTGGATCCGGTTTGTAAGATTTACCCATATACAACATGTTAGAATGTAAGAATGTATCTGAACGGGTCTTGTGGGCAAGTATTCCGATGGGGGCATCACTCTCTTTCGCTTCCAGAATAACTGCTCCGGCACCATCGGCATATAACATACTATCCCTGTCGTGTGGGTCGGATATCCTGGATAATGTATCAGCACCAATAACAAGGATCTTTTTGGCATCACCTGACCTTATAAAATAATCAGCCTGAATAACTCCTTGTATCCAGCCCGGGCAACCAAAAGGCAAATCATAGGCAACCGTATTGGGATTTGTAATTACCAGTTTATGTTTTACGCGAGCGGCTAAGCTGGGAACAATATCTAATCGTTTATTATCATTCCTTACATCGCCGAAATTATGGGCAACGATTATGTAGTCTAATTCTTCCTTATTAATGTTTGTAGATTTAATAGCATCAGTTGCTGCGTAATAGGCAATATCAGAAGTTACCAAATCGTCAGTCACATACCGTCTTTCTTCAATAGTCGAAATTTCCTGTAGTTTATCAATTATTTCCTTATTCGTTTTCCCGAGCTTTTTACCATCTGTTTCATAAAAGTCATTTGTAAGAAAATCCTCATTCCTGATACATCTTGACGGGATGTAATTGCCTGTGCCTGTAATAACACTATAGATAGTACGTTCCATGTTTTAACTCACAATTTGCTTTTATACCAACAATAATTCAAAATGGTAATAGTGATCAATCCGATAAATTTGGTGGATAGAATTAACATTAGAAAAAAGTATAGCGTGCAAAGCTACAACCGGAAGACGTTTCATCCTGTCAAACGGGCGAATTTTAGCAAATATTTGTAGTTGTTATTATTACGATGAGCATCCTAAAGCTACGAACTCCCTGGTAACCTACATTATCAAACAAATTTCAAATCCGGCATTCTTCTTCTGCCAAAAAATCAAAATCATTCGCTAACTCCTGGAGCTACCGCATTGCTGAATATCTTTCCTGCAGATATTGGAGTTTGAACGCTCTTAAGCAAACCCCGGCGAAGCTTCGATACGGGTCCTGAAATCATTCTTAATTTAGCTGGTTTGATGTATTGGATATATATCTGTACATTTGGATCTCCTGTAACCTCAATTATAAAATCATAATCAATACCACTATTCAGAAATAATTACCTGTACTTTGCATACACATTTAGGAGTATTCCGGTTGGTAATGAAGTAGAACCTTTAACCAAAGACAGAAATTAGATTGAATGGTTAAGCAATATCTGATATTGATATTAAAGGATTTGACTATCTTGCATTGCCATCGTTATTCATCCATATAAACTATGAATAGGTAAACAATAAAGGTTAAAAATATAAAAAAAAGAAGCTACATTTATTTCTTTATATTAAGGCAATGAAGAAATAAATGGTGATGTTAGTTCAAAATTTATAAATGCGACAAAATCAAAAAGGAAGACCGGCTACGAAACCGGTTAAATTAAAAGAAGGATTCTACATAGAATTAAGAACAAAAGGTTCCAATGCATCTGTCAAAATAAGAAGAGACACCAAAGTTGAAATTGATCTTGCAATTAAGCAGTATGAAAAAATCAAAATTGTCAATTATTTAGGGCAGATTAAAGACGGCAAGTGGATTGATGGTAAAAATATAGGAAAGAAAACGGATTGAGTCCGATTTCCTAATCCACCATTTTCGTCAAAAGAGATCTTTTGTTTCCTCGAAAACCATTTTGCAGGTAAAATCTGTTCGCTTTTTCGTTGTGAATTTCAACTTCCAAATGGATGGCATGCACACCCAATATTTTGGCTTGTTGGTTCAGAAATTCAATTGTATTTTTTTCTAATCCCTTGTTTCGGAAAGGTTTTTTAATAAAAAATTCATCTACGAACGCATCAAGGCCATTGTATTCAAAACTGAATCCGAAGGTAAGCGCAACATACCCGGCGATTCGATCATCAGAATTGATAATCCAAATTCTGCCCAAATGGTCATTATTATTAAGTAGTACAATGAGGTTTTTTTGGAGATTTTTAGCAATAAAACGATAATTCTCAATCGCATAGAAGTCCTCCACCATTTCCAATATTTCAGGAATAGAATCTTCTGTTGCTCGTTGAAAGGCTACATTTTAATCCCTTAATTGTGAAGTCGTAAATCAATAATATTTTTAGTTTCTAAATTAAGAAATAACCCGATACTACACGATAAGAAGGCTAACCAGGGAAAGTATACCACCATGCCCACAAAATCAGAACACCTTGAAATGGAATTCTGAGGGTTAGGATCCAGAGAGGAATTCCTCTTCCGGGCTTTACGGAAGTGAGGTGATAAATGTTAGCAGGAAATACAGCAATCAGCAGCACAATAATTCCCCAGGCCCCCGAATTGGAATATGGTGGGTAAAGTAATAATAAACCGAGAGCAATTTCAATCGCACCGCTAGTATAGTTCACGGCTTTGTGCCAGGGTATGTAAGGCGGGATAATGCGTAGATAGAATTTGGGGTTTACAAAGTGGTTAATGCCTGCTAATATGTACAGAACGGCCATGATATACAGGCTGACTTCTTTCATTCGGAAATCAGTTCTTTGGTGTGAATTCTGAAAACATATCCTTTGCTTCTTTCACTTCAGCAACGGGTATAAATTTACATACGTTAGCATATTCCTCCCACAACTTTACAACAACAGGATTAGAATGTGCCGCTTCAATAGCTTCTTTTGATTTCCATCCAAAGACTTCAACGATTGTCCCGTCTTTTGCCTGCATTATTATTGGTTCCCTATCAGAGATCAGTCCTTCTTTACGGAGAGTTTCTGCATGTGATATTGTCAATTTTAATAGTTTTTCTTCTTTTCCCGGGAAAGGCTGGTATCCGGCAATTACTATTCTTTCTGTATTCATGATTGTATTAATACTTTATACTTTTACAACAAGATCGTTTTCATTACTTTTTGGAAAGTTGGGTAATCCCGATTTCCCGGTTTTGTTCATTTTCTGATTAAAATATAAAATAAAATTGAACAAATAAAATCAATTAATCATCCAACCGTCTTCCGGTCATTTGAATGAATAAATCATCCAGGGTCATTTTACGGCACTCAAGGGATACTAATTCAAGATTTAAGGAATCAAGGCTATTTTGAAGCTGTGGGAGATAGGTGACTAGGTCATCGACCACAAGGCGCCATTTATCCGAACGCTCGGTATAATTCACTTTTTGAATTTGTCCTGAATTTGGTAAGTCCTCAATGGTCATCGACCCGTGAATCGAGAATTCGATAACCTCGCCATCCATATAATTGGAGAGCAATTCATCAAGTGTTCCACGGGCCAGCACTTTTCCTTTGTCCATGATTACTATCCGGTCGCACAGAAAGGCTGCTTCTTCCATATAATGTGTAGTAAGGATCATGGTCGTTCCTTTCTGCTCTTTAAGTGATGTAAGAATATCCCATACATCCCGGCGTGCGGTGGGGTCTAGTCCGGTAGTGGGTTCATCAAGCAAAAGTATTTCCGGATCATTAAGTAAGGCAATACTCAGTGCCAGCCGTTGTTTTTGGCCTCCGGAGAGATTTTCGGTGTATGCTTTATACTTCGATTGCATATTTACCATTTCCAACACTGCATCAACCCGGGCATTTTCAAGATTGTAGAAACTTGCAAACATCTGGAGGGTTTCCCTCACCCTCAGTCTATCAATGAACCTGGTTTCCTGAAGTGATATGCCCATTATCTTGTGGAGTCGCTCAGAATTCCCCGACCATTCCATCCCGTTGATGTGTATTTCTCCACTGTCTGGGCGTTGGATTCCTTCAATCATTTCCACCAGGGTGGTTTTGCCTGCACCATTGGGTCCCAGCAGGGCAACATACTCCCCCCTGTGAATCTCAAGATCGATCCCCCGAACAGCTTTTACCTCTTTGAAAGATTTGAAAATATTTCTTGCCAGTATCGCAGGTTCCATTTTATATACAATTGTGGTGTTAAATCTAAAGAACTTCTTTATAAATACTGCTTAAAGTATTTCTGATGAATGGGATTATGCAAGATACTTCTTTACTTTCTTAAGGAATGGATAAATACCCCCGTGGAAACTATATTTGCAAGAAAACAACTTAATCTAATAAGAAAAAATATGAAGAGTAGAATATTAGGGATATTTATCACATTTTGGGCCGGAACTGTCATAGCACAGAACAAACCAGCTTATAAAGTTTATGATAAGGAAGGTATTGAAACTGATTTTACGGCCATTGTAAATGCAGGACTGAACGCTGATATTATTCTTTTTGGTGAACTCCACAACAATGCGGTATCCCATTGGCTGCAGTATGAAGTTACGAATGCAATCATTCAGGATAAAGGGAAAAATGTAATCTTAGGAGCTGAAATGTTTGAATCGGATGATCAGCTGATGGTGGATGAATACCGGAGTGGGGTCATAAGCGAAAGCAGCGTCGACTCTCAGAAGCGGTTGTGGACAGATTATAAAACGGA
>SDBV01009106.1_pt1 | contig 13257 bp, 11 predicted proteins | sample 2277081 | NCBI WGS metagenome assembly SDBV01 (sample SAMN10402039, study PRJNA504765) | marine sediment metagenome | isolation source: marine sediment core GS10_PC15, 223 cmbsf | place: Arctic Ocean: Southern Knipovich Ridge | collected 2010
TTGTCTATTGCTCATTTGTAGTTTGTTGTGTTTTTTCTTTTTTTCTTGGAATTTGAGATTTGGGACTTGGAATTTGGGACTTTTAAATATTATGCCGACATTATGGACAGACACTAATTAGAGTATGTTCATAAAGTAATGATTAATTTCAATTAAATTTTCATTCCGCGTATATATAATTGAGAAATGCAAAAAGGAATAGTTATACATATTCTAATAGTTATACATTGTATTCTAATGCTTACATCATGTGAATATGATTACATAGAACCTGTAAAAGTATCTGCCGAAGATACTGTGAGTTTTTCAAATGATATTATACCAATATTTGAAAATAGCTGTCTTGGAGGCGGTTGTCATTCAACAGGTGGAATATCTCCGGATTTAACTTCTACTAATGCTTATAATGAATTATTTGCAAAAAACCAGATAGATACTTTAAATCCTGCCTCAAGTGTTTTATATGAAAAAATAATAAGTACAGGGAGTATGAAAAATTATACTACGCCAACAGAAGTAAATTTAATACTTGAATGGATAAAACAGGGAGCTAAGAATAATTAGTAAATATTCAGCTTGCACAAAATGTTTTGTTAATAACTTTTCACAAATATTACAATATATTAAACGAACCATTCTATAATTATGATTATAAATTTTCAAAAAATTATTAAAAATATCGCTGTCTTTTTACTATGCACAACCATAGCATACTCTCAAGATACGACTGATAAAAAAGTTGAGCAAGATAAACGTCCTGTAAGGTCACCTTTTGAAAGTGGTGTTTTAATTGATAATCAAACTATTATAATACCTTCTGCTAAAACTTTAGAATTTATTATCCACCATAGATTTGGTAAAATTGAAAATGGTAGTTCAGACTTATTCGGCATTTATGCTCCTTCAAATATCCGGTTTGGTTTAAATTTCAGTTTCACTGATAAAATAATGGCAGGAATTGGGACAACAAAGAATAATAAATTACAGGATATTCAATGGAAATGGAATATATTACAGCAAACCCGCTCAGGTAGTATGCCTGTTGCTGTTACATATTTTGGAAATGTTGTTATTGATGCAAGAGCAAAAGAGTATTTCGGAGAAGGTGCGAAATTTACCCACAGGATCTCATATTTTAGTCAACTTATAATTGCGAGAAAATTCAACAAGTTTTTAACGCTACAACTATCTCCTAGTTTTACTCATTTTAACCAGGTAGAGGTTAAAGAAGAAAAAAGAGATCATGATAAAATTGCATTATCGTTTAGTGGCAGGTTTAAGTTTAGCCCTCAAACATCAATAATCTTCAACTATGATCAACCATTAGGTATCAAGGGAATACAAGAGCATAGAGATCCTGTTATGCCGAAACCTAACCTTGGGTTCGGAGTAGAAATTTCAACCAGCACACATGCGTTTCAAATTTTCTTAGCCACAGCAGATGCAATAATCAACCAAAAAAATAACTTATACAATGCTAATGATTTTACTGCAGGTGAAATGTTACTTGGATTTAACCTTACTCGTTTATGGAATTTTTAAAATATATCCATTAAAAGTAAAAAAAACAATTCCCTGAAGAAAATTATTATTAAGTTTGATTACATGATTTAACACTGTAGTTGAAGCAGAATTATAGTACAATCCAATTTAATAATTTTAAAAAATTATGCCAAAATACATTGTAAGACTTATATTATTATTTGTAATTTTTATAGGTTTATTTTTAATCGCCCGGCTTCTGTTAGTTCCTGATTCTTTTGGAGAATTTGGATTTTATAGGGGAGATGCTTTATTTGAAATTGCATCGAAAGATGTCAAATATGTTGGTTCGGAATTATGTGCAGACTGTCATGATGATATTGATACACTGAAGAGGTCGGGATCGCATAAAAACATCAGCTGTGAGACTTGTCATGGACCAGGTTACAAACATATTGAGGATCCAACAACAACAAATATAATTAGAAAGAATACTCGGGAATTTTGTGGTAAATGTCATTCCAAAAATGTTGCACGTTCCAAACTTATAAAGCAAGTAAATATTAATAAACATAATATAGATATTCATTGTGTTGAATGTCATAATCCTCATAAACCATGTCTATAGAAAAAGATAACAAGAAATCAAGAAGAAAATTTTTTAAGATTTCTTCAGTTTTAGCTGGCAGTGCATTAATTTATTCAATTATAAAACCTTTTAATACATTTGGAGGAGTCACTTTTCTATCTAAGTCAAAAGATGATGACAGAGAACACTGGTATGGATTTGGATTCGATATTGATAAGTGTATAGGTTGTGGTAATTGTGCAAATGCCTGTAAAACGGAAAATGATGTTCCTCGTGAACCATTTTTCTTCCGTACCTGGGTAGAACAATATACCATATTAAATAACGGTACTGTTCATGTTGAATCTCCCAATGGTGGAATTGATGGATTTAGTCAGTTAGTGCCTGAGGAAAAAATGTTTAAAAACTTTTTTGTCCCCAAATCATGTAATCATTGTGAAAAGTCTCCGTGCGAAGAGGTGTGCCCTGTAGGAGCATCTTTTTTGAGTCCTGAAGGAGTTGTGCTGATTGATGAAAAATATTGCATAGGATGTGGATATTGTGTGCAAGCTTGTCCTTATGGTTGCAGATATTTACATCCCGTGAAAAAGGTGGTTGACAAATGTACATTATGTTATCACCGTTTAAAAAAGGGCTTGCCACCGGCATGTATTTCTGTTTGTCCTACAGGCGCAAGAATGTATGGCGACCTTGATGATAAAAACGGACCATTGGTTAAATTTCTTAAAGAACATACTTGCCGGGTATTAAAGCCTCATCTTAATACTGTACCCAAATTATTTTATAATTCACTAAGCGAGGAGGTTGGATAATATGGAAAATTTTGAGAATTTATACTATGCGCTATCACAAGTTGATGGTTTTATTTTTCCCAACGAAATTGAACTACGCTGGGGAATTTTAATAGTACTTTATCCTTATATTACCGGGCTTGTAGCAGGTGCATTTATACTCGCATCATTGAATCGTGTATTCAAAATTAAAGCACTAAAACCCACTTATGAGATATCTTTGCTTGCTGCCCTTTCTTTTTTATTAGTTGCAACTATGCCTCTGATATTTCATATAGGAAAGCCTTTACGATTTTACGAAATGATGATAACGCCACATTTTTCATCTGCTATGGCAATTTTTGGGTTTGTATATCTATGGTATTTAATGGTGGTTTTATTATTAGAAATATGGTTTGATTACAGGCGTGATTTTGTTCTTTGGTATAAGGAATCAAAGGGCTTAAAGAAGCTATTATATGGTATCCTTACTCTCGGAGATCATAATATCTCACCGAAAACTATAAAACTTGATGATAAAATCGGTTACATTATTACTGTTATTGGTATTCCTTCAGCATTTTTGCTACATGGCTATGTTGGTTTTATATTTGGTTCACTTAAAGCAAATCCATGGTGGTCATCTGTTTTAATGCCCGTAATTTTCCTTTTTTCTGCTATGGTGTCAGGAATTGCCTTAGTATTACTTGCATATATGGTCATTACATTTGTTAGAAAAAAGAAACTTGATATATTATGTCTGGATGCTATCGGTAAGTATCTTTTTTATATCCTTATTATTGCCTTCAGCCTGGAAATGTTAGATTTGATTCATAGAATCTATCAGGCAGAAGAATCTTTTGATATTATTTCAGTTTTAATGTCCAGCAAGATGGCTATCACTATGGAAATCATGCAGATCGGGCTGGGAACACTAATTCCGCTTGCTGTTTTAGGATTTTTCCAATTCTACAAGCCAAAAATTAAAATCAGGCAGACTGCTTATTTCATAGTTAGCCTTCTCGTTCTTGTCGGGATATTTTTTATGAGATGGAATGTTGTCATTGGTGGACAATTATTCTCTAAAAGTTTTTATGGATTTACAACCTTTAAAGTAGGGTTAATTGGTGCAGAAGGGATTCTTGCTGCAAGTATTTGGATAATTGTGCCGATTTTTATTCTAATTTTCCTCTTATGGTTATTACCTCCATGGAAAAAACATAACAATTTATAAAAAGAAAAACTTAAGATGAAAGATAAAATTTATAAATCTAATAAGATATTGTTTATTTTATTTTCTTTAGTGTTATTTGTAATTATTGGTTGCAATAAAAGCAAAATGGGAGAAAAGGAAGAACAGAAATACAAAGAGGAAGAAATACAAAAAGAAGAGAAAATTATTCAGGAAATAGCTGTTTCGAGACCTCCTTTTACCGAAGGTATATTCCCTTGTTCAGAGTGTCATGCTGAAATGGAAACGAATCCTGTAAGAAGAGAACTGGGGATGCATGACGAAATTGATGCCAATTTTACTCACGATGAAGAAAACCGGTGGTGTCTTGATTGTCATGATGCTAATAACAGAGATTCTCTAAAACTTGCAAGTGGTAAATTATTGGATTTTAAAGAATCATATAAATTATGCGGTCAATGTCATGGAGATAAATTCAGGGATTGGAAGGTCGGTGTTCATGGAAAACGTACCGGAAAGTGGAACGGAAAAAAACAGTATCTGCTTTGTGCAAATTGTCATGATCCGCATTCTCCTAAGTTTAAGCAGATTAAACCGGAACCACCGCCTGTAAGACAGGAAGATATTTAGGATTTAAAAAATGAGTCCACTCTAATAAGTAAAAAAAATAAAAATGCCACTAAAACACCAAAACACTAAATCCCACAAAACCCTGAAAATCAATTGGTTAATTTTTGGTGAAATTTTGTGTTTTTGTGATTTTGTGGCAAAAAAGACTTTTTAGAGTGGACTCAAAAATAAAAAATGAACAAAGAAGAAAATAATAATTCACGAAGATTTTTTTTAAAATCGTTACCGGTACTTGCATTAGGTGCTGCTGCCCTTGCAAGCTGCAACTCTCAGGAACTTGATGAGTTTTTGCAACAAAATTTCAGGACTTTGTCAAAATCAGAAATAGATGATATAATAAAGAACCTTGAAAAAAAATACACCGCAAAATATGGAAAGGAATTTACCGTATCGGCTAAGCCAGCAATAGATGATACTTTATTTGGATATGCGCTTGATTTATCCAGATGTGTTGGATGCCGAAGATGTGTGTATGCCTGTGTGAAAGAAAATAATCAGTCGCGTGATCCTCAAATACACTGGATTCAGGTACTTCAAATGGAAAAGGATAAAGGTATTGATTTCATGCATTCAAATGTTCATTATAATCCGGAAAAGGTTCCTGAAGAAGGTCATTTTTATGTGCCTGTTAGTTGTCAACAATGCAGGAATCCGCAATGTACCACTGTATGTCCTGCAAAAGCTACATGGCAGGAGCCGGATGGAATTGTTGTTGTTGATTATAATTGGTGTATCGGTTGCAGATATTGTATGGCAGCCTGTCCATATAATGCAAGACATTTCAACTGGGGTGAGCCAAATATCCCTTCTGAAGAAGTCAACCCCGAAACTCATTATCTTGGAAACAGACCTCGCATTAATGGTGTTGTCGAAAAATGTACTTTCTGTATTCAGCGGGTCAGAAATAGTAAATACCCGGCTTGTGTCGAGATTTGTCCGACAGGAGCAAGAAAATTTGGCAATCTGTTAGACCCCGAAAGTGAAATACGATATATTTTAGAAAATAAACGTGTACTTGTTCTGAAAGAAGAACTTAACACTCAGCCCAAGTTTTATTATTACTTTGGATTATAAGAACATAGCAAAGCAAATTAATTAAAAAAATGTAATTACTTAAAATTAAGTGAAGTAGAAATAAGATAATGTTACTGGGTACTGGGTACTAGGTGCTGGAAACGCTAAAACCCAGAACCTAGAACCCAGCACCAAGAACTTAAATGCAGAAAAGATAAATTATAAAATAAATTTTATTAACACATTGAAATTCTGATACTATAAATATATGAATTTTTTACGATTTATTCTTGACAGTTTTAAAATAATTTTCAAGGGTGGGAAGTTTTATTATTCCTGGGTATTATTTCTTATTTTATTAATAATCTGGGGTGGTTTTGGCTATATCAATCAATTACAGGAAGGATTGATAATAACCAATATGCGCGATTCTGTTTCATGGGCATTCTATATAGGGAACTTTACTTTTCTTGTAGGTGTTGCTGCTGCCGCAATAATGTTGGTAATTCCTGCATATATCTATAACTGGAAACCTATAAAGGAAATCGTTATCTTCGGTGAAATATTAGCGGTTTGTGCAGTAGTGATGTGTATTCTATTTATACTTGTTGATATCGGTCAGCCACTTAAATTCTGGCATATGCTACCGGGAATTGGCACAATGAATTTTCCGGCATCCATTCTTGCATGGGATTTTTTTGCTCTCGGTATATATTTCTTAATCAACCTTATTGTTGTAACATATTTATTGTACTGTGCATTTTATAAGAAAGAGTATAAAAAATCATTTATCTTACCTCTTATTTTATTAAGCATACCAATGGCAATTGCTATTCATACAGTAACAGCATTTCTTTTTAATGCACTTCCTGCCCGACCTTTTTGGAATAGCGCCCTGCTCGCACCAAGATTTTTAGCAACTGCATTTTGTTCAGGTCCGGCAATACTTTTAATACTGTTTCAAATCCTTCGGAAAACCACTAAATTTGAAATTCGGGATGAAGCAATTTGGAGGATTGCAGAGCTTATGGTTTACGCAATGTTCATTTATCTGTTTTTTACATTAACAGAACTTTTTAAAGAATTTTATTCTGACACCGAACACCTTATTTATTGGAAATACCTGCTCTTCGGTATAGGTGATAATAAAGAGCTCGTTGTGTATATCTGGGCTTCTATTGTTATGGGTAATATTGCATTTCTATTATTCTTAATTCCAAGGACCCGCAAAAATCTCATAACATTAAATATTGGTACCGTATTAATTTATGCGAGTGTATATATTGAGAAAGGATTAGCATTAATTATTCCCGGATATACACCAGATGTATTAGGTCAAATATATGTTTATACCCCTTCACTTATTGAAATTCGTACTGCTGTGATGATATTTTCAGTAGGATTTTTATTTTTTACATTTATGTTAAAAATAGCAATTGCTATTATTTTCGAAGGGTTTACTTTTGAGAGTTTGAAGAAAAAAAATAGATAACCCACATAAGTACTCTCTTGTAAGTATGTAAAATATATTATATATTTGAATGGTTTTATTTATTCTTTAAGAATTTATTATTAACATAATATCTTTCAATCATAATGCTTAAAACCGATGACACACCCTGACAGTAACAATATTCCAAAATTAGATGAAATTCTTGAGAAATTAAATTCTCTTGACAAACGTTTATTTCAGGTAGAAAGTTCTTTTCAATCACATAAATCTGATATAAATGATATTAAAGGCAGTCAAACCATTTCAAATATAAATGAGGAGGAAACAAGTGGTGGGATACTTGATATAAGTGAACTGGTTATTGAAAATAAATTAGGAGAATTTGGTCTTGCCTTGATTGGTAATATTGTACTTTTATTTGGGCTTACTTTCCTGACACAATACATTCAAAATAAAGGATACCCTGCTCTCTCAAGTATCCTGGGATATTTTTCTGTTCTATGCGTTATAGGATTCTCCTATTTCTTTCGGAAGTCGTTCCGAAACTTATCCTTTATGTTTAATTTACTTGGTCAATTACTTCTTTATTATTTTACATTTCGTTTACACTTTATTTCAGATACCCCATTGATATCTGATAAAATGATATGTGTATATTTATTATTACTCGTGAATATCCTGCAATTTTATTTATCTATGCGTCAAAAATCAACCATATTGGGAGGCATTGCAATTATTTTAACCTTGATAACAGGTATTTTAAGCCATTCAACGCACTTTATGCTCTCTGTTAACATAGCTATTGCAGCTGTTTCAGTATATTCCCTTTACCGTTTTGGGTGGCGGACATTATTGATGTTTTCTCAAATTCTTGTTTACTTTTCAATTCTAATATGGTTTTTGGGTAATCCTTTCATGAGACATGCAATTGAAATTGCCGGCTCACATCAATTCAGCTATATATATTTATTTTCGGTTGCACTAATATATTCAATACTTATGTTTGTTCCAAAAAAAGATTCTATTTCGAATGAATTTATAACAGGTACAATTATTCTTAATGGACTTGGATTTTCTTTAATTCTTTTGTTGATGGTACTTAAATTTTTTGAAACCAATTATATTTGGATTTTCATATCAATATTTGTTCTATGTTTCCCTTTCTCTATTATTCTTAAGTCAAGATCTCCTTGGAAATCCTCACATGCTTTATATGCACTTTATAGTTTTATTTCGTTAAGCGTCGCTGTTTACGGTATTTACGAATTTCCTGATGCTTTTCTCCTACTTTCCATCGAAAGTCTGCTTGTTGTTTCTATAGCCTTATTGTTCCGTTCAAAACTTATTGTCTTTCTAAATACATTTCTTTTTATATTTTTACTGTTAACATATTTTGTTATTTCTGAACCCATAAATTATATAAATTTTTCATTTGCAATAATAGCATTTACTACTGCCCGTATAATCAATTGGCAAAAGGGAAGATTAGATATTAAAAGTGAACTTCTGAGGAATGTTTATCTTGTAATAGGATTTATAATGTTATTATTTTCGTTATATAAAGCTGTTCCTGAAAATTATATTACTTTATCATGGGTATGTACAGCTTTGTTATACTTTATTATGAGTTTAATCTTACGCAATGTAAAATATCGATGGATGGCAATATTTACATTTATTTTTACGGCTTTCTACCTTTTTATTGTGGACCTTGCAAGTATTGATTTGGTTTATCGTGTTATTACATTTTTAACATTGGCAATAATATCAATAATAATTTCTATTATTTACACAAAACGCATTAAAAAGCAAAACATCATAAACATATAAATATAATAATTAATTTATAAATAAAAAAAAGTTATGAAAACAAAAAAAATAAAAATTACAAAATTACCACATGCTTATTTTAATACAATATCATATATAGGTACTATTATTGCTATAATTAACATTTTATTTATTATATCTTTATTTTTTATCACAACTTACCGGCAAAGTGGTGGGCCATATACAGGTATATATATATATATGGTATTACCATCATTTTTAGTACTTGGTTTAATTCTTATTCCAATTGGAATGATAATCAAAATTAGAAAGAGTAAAACACAAGAAAAAGAATTAGTCCACAAAAAAATGATCATTGATTTGAATGATTCCCGCCATAGAAATGCTTTATTAATTTTTTTATTAGCAACTATTTTTTTTATATTCTATATAAGCTACATCAGTTATGAGGCTTTCCACTATACCGAGTCAAATGAATTTTGCGGAAAACTCTGCCATACTGTAATGGAACCGGAATATACTGCTTATCAAAATTTATCGCATGCAAATGTTCCTTGTGTTGAATGTCATATAGGGTCAGGTGCAGATTGGTTTGTTCGTGCTAAAATTTCCGGTATGTACCAGGTGTACTCAGTTCTTCTTAAAAAATACCCACAACCGATACCTACCCCGATCGAGCACCTTAGACCTGCCCGTGAAACCTGCGAACATTGTCATTGGCCTCAAAAGTTTACCCCAAATCTGTTAATATCTGAAAAACATTATCTTTCTGACGAACAAAATACTGAATGGAATATTGACCTTAGAATGAAAATCGGGTCGTCACACAGTTCAATGGGTTTGCAGGAAGGTATTCATTGGCATATTAACAAAGATGTAAAAATTGAATACGTTCCTTCATCTCCCGATAGAGAGAATATTCCATGGGTTAAGTATATAAACCTTGCCACAGGCGATACAATAATATATGAAGACCCTGAAAACCCTATAAGTGAAGAAGTTCTGCGTGAATCTACTCCAAGAGAAATGGACTGTATGGACTGTCATAACAGACCAACACATAATTTTCTTACACCGCAGAATTTTATTGATAATGCCATTGCTGCAGGTGATATTCCACAGAATTTACCGAGGATCAAGGAGATTACCATGCAAATCTTAACCGATAACTTTGATAATACTGACACTGCGTTACAAATAATTGAAAACAAGATACTGGACTTTTATAAAGAAAATTATCCGGATATCTTTTCTGACCAAAGGGAATTAGTAGATAAAGCTATTTCTGGAGTTCATGATGAATTTCAAAAGAACATGTTTCCTGAGATGCACGCTGACTGGGATGCTTATCCTGATCATATAGGACATATCGAATATAATGGTTGTTTTAGATGCCACAATGATAATCACAAAAGTGAAGATGGCAGAACAATCACCAAAGACTGTAATTTATGTCATACAATACTAACACAAGGGAAAGCTGATAGTCTGGAAGTTACGTCACTTGATAGCTCTCTGGAATTTCGTCATCCTATAAACATTGATAATGCGTGGAAAGAAGCCAAGTGTGCTGATTGTCATCGTTATTTATATTAATTTGTGATTTAATTTTTATACAAAATGAGAAAAAAAAGGATTATTTATTTATACAAAAGGACATCTTTTGTTCTGGTTTGTTTGCTTTTATTAGTTATAAATAACTTATCTGCTCAATCTGATGAAGATTGTCTTATGTGTCATGAAGATCCTGAATTGACAACACTTAAGCATGGAAAAACCATATCTCTATATACAAATGCTAAAGTCTTAAACAGCTCTGTTCACAAAAATGTAACATGCGCTTCATGTCATAAAGATGCTGTAGTTGATGAATTCCCGCATCCCGAGACCCTAAAACAAATAGATTGTGGCAGTTGTCATTCTGCTTTTTCAGAACAGATTAAGTATGATGTTCATCATAAATTAAAGGATATAGTTGGTAATAAGGGACCTACTACATGTAAGACATGCCATGGTACTCATAAAATACAACACCCTGCTAAAGTTGAAAATAAAGCTGAAGTATATTGCGGAAAGTGTCATGAGGAAAATGTACTATCTGCTCCTTATCACACCCAGACTGTTGTTAATGAAAGTTGTTTAGAGTGCCATGATAAGAAAGATTATATTTCAGAACTGGCAGGATCAGTTCATAATATATTGTCTTGTTCCAATTGTCATGGATATGTAGTCAATAATTTATCACATCATGAAGAAAAGCCGGAATCAGGGCGGTTAGCAGATTGCTATAAATGCCATCATTCCATAGCAAATGAGCATAAGGAAAGCATCCACGGTCTTGCGGTGAGTGAAGGAATTTTGGAGGCGGCTCAGTGCTGGGATTGCCATGGTTCTCATAACATATATCCAGCTTCAACCGATAGCAGTAAAGTTTATCCTGCAAATTTAGCATCTACCTGTGGAGCATGCCACGATGATCCTGTATTTGTACAAGAACATTCTTTTGCCGTTAAACAACCGGGTAAGATGTATTCTTTATCTGTCCATGGAAAGTTGGTTGAGCATGGTCGCATGGATGCAGCAACCTGTGTTATTTGCCATGGTATTCACAATATTAAAAACAGAATTCAGCCGGGATCAAAGATCTCAAGTGTGAACCTGCCTGAGACTTGTTCTGAATGTCACAAAGAAATCACAGAAGAGTATAAACAATCAATTCATTGGATTGGTGTTAAAAAAGGTTTACGGGAATCACCTGTTTGCAATGATTGTCATAGTGAGCATAGTATTCATGCCATTAACACAATTGATAAAAGAGAAGAGATAAAAAAGATACAAGAAGAAACATGCCTTGAATGTCATCAAAATATATTACTTTCTGAACGATATAGCTTAGCTGGTAAGAGTGCCGGCAGTTATCAGGATAGTTACCATGGATTGGCTGTAAAGCGTGGTGATAAAGATGCAGCTATGTGTGTTGATTGCCATGGTGTACATAAGATACTACCTAAATATCATGAGGAATCTACAATCAACAAAAAAAATGTGTTAGTTACTTGTAAAAAATGCCATAGTAATGCTACAGATGTTTTTTCAAACAGCTATTCGCATGTGACCGAAGAAGATACCACTGCTCAATTTGTTGAAGATTTAGTTGGTACAATATATTTCTGGCTCATTATTGTTGTAATTGGAGGTATGATACTACACAATTTAATTATTTTTATTTATGATATACGTGAAAAGCAGAAAAAAATAAAAAATGAAATCAAAATTCCACGCTTTACAACTAACGAATTGCTCCAGCATATTATATTGATTGTTTCATTTACAATTCTCGCCATAACAGGATTTCAACTGAAATTCCCTGATAGCTGGTGGTCGGAAGGATTGACCTATCTTGGTATGGATGAGATAACACGTCAGTATGTTCATAGAGGCGCTGCCGTTGTAATGATTGCTCTCTCTATATATCATGTTTTTTACTTGCTTTTTACAACAAGAGGTCGTGCTGTTGTGGTGAGCTTGCTTCCTAACCTAAGTGATATTAAATTAGCTATTAATAATGTTTTATTCTATTTACATTTAAGGAAGAAGCATCCTGAATTTGATAATTATAACTATACCGAAAAAGCAGAATACTGGGCTTTGATATGGGGAACAATTATTATGGGTTTTACCGGTTTTATATTATGGTTTCCTACAATTGTCGGAGATTGGGCTCCTGTTTGGTTCATCAAAGTATGCGAGATTCTACACTTTTATGAAGCCATACTTGCAACACTTGCTATTATAGTATGGCATTGGTTCTTTGTTATCTTTCGCCCTAAAGAATATCCTTTGAGTTTTACTTGCGTTAATGGGAAAATGACAATTGCACATTACAAAGATGAGCATAAATTAAGATACAAAAAAATTATTGCCGAATGGTTAGAAGTGAAATCCGGAAAACGCAGCCAAAAACAATTAAGTCATTTGTCTAAACTTTTTATTTCTGCAATTGAGAAATCCGGTGTAAATCCTGATGAATTTTTTCAGACAGAATTAGATAATGATGACCAATTAAAAGCTTTTATAGAAGAAAAGAATTTATTGAAATATGTTTATTAATGTGGTAACCACCTAACCCGGATAAAACTGGATTTGATTTCTATGTCTAATGCTATTTTACTTTTCTGCCAACGATCGATGGAAATCCTTATTGAAAAATACACGAATATTTAGAATTATACTGCGCATAGTAAAAAAAATGTTAAGATTTTAGCTATTGAAATTATCTACACAGAGTTTTGGTCAATTAACAAAAACAAGTTTGGATTCAATTCTCTAAAGCCAG
>SDBV01009107.1_pt1 | contig 13256 bp, 11 predicted proteins | sample 2277081 | NCBI WGS metagenome assembly SDBV01 (sample SAMN10402039, study PRJNA504765) | marine sediment metagenome | isolation source: marine sediment core GS10_PC15, 223 cmbsf | place: Arctic Ocean: Southern Knipovich Ridge | collected 2010
GTCTCCTCCAGGGCGAGGTCAGGCCGGGTGAGCAGCGGGGCTGGGGGGACGCCGGCGCGAACCCGAAGGAACGAGGCGGATGTCCGGTACAGGAAGCGCCGGCCCCCGGCCTCCGCCTGCAGCAGGCCGGCGGTGAAGACCTCCATGTCCCGGTAGGTCACTCCGTTGACGATGCAGATACGGCCGCCGGTCAGCCCGGCGAGCTTCCCGGCAACGTGCTCCGGACCGCCGAGGCGCAGGTCGTCGATCGACACCGACGCAACGTCCCGTGCGGCGACGGCGCCAGCGGTCTTCTCCTGGACCCACTCGCGCAGATCGGAAGCTCTGTACCCAAAAGCGGGATCGCGGGCGAACTCCGTCTGGCCGGCCGGGACGAGCCGGTCGCCCTCCCGAACGTAGTGCACGTCCCGGGCGGTGACCCGGCCTCCCTCCAGGAAGAACGGGATCAGGAGCCAGGCGTCGAACGCTTCTCCCAGGCCTTCAACGATCGCGTGAACTTCGCCCGGGAAGTGCCCGCGAAGGGTCGAGTCGCTCCGGCTCGCCACGATGAGGCGGCGGTCCGTCCCCTGCCCCGCGAGGCGGAGCAAGCCGCCGATCTCGCGGTTGACCCTGGCGGCCTGAGCAGCCGCCATGCCGCGAGAGTTGGTGAGGAGGTATACGGACGGAAGGTCGTTCTCCAACTCCTCTGCCAGGGCGGCGGCGTCCCAGCGCGTGAGGATCGGCAGGTCGTGCACGGTCTGGGTGCCGGTAGGGTCGTCGTCCAGCACGACGATCTTCTCGCGGCGCGCACGCACGATCCTGCGGATGCCGGGGAATGGATCGTCGGGCCACTCCGGGGGGAGCGACGCGACGAGGTCGTCGTACGAAACGGCCGCGGCGAGACCCTCGGACGCTGTCACTGCCGCTCCCCTACCGAGGCGTGTTGCGGACGCCGCCGGCCGGCGTCACGGGACGGCCTCGCCGGCCAGGACGCCGGTGCACCGCTCATGATCCACGGCGACGCGGCCGTTGACCAGCACAAACGGGATGCCGACCGGGTACACGGCGGGATCCTCAAAGCTGGAGCCGTCGGAGACCGTGTCGGCGTCGAACACGACGATGTCGGCGAAGTTGCCTTCGGCGAGGACCCCGCGCCGGGTGATCCCGAAGCGCTCGGCCGGGGCCTGGGTGACCCGCTGGATGATCTGCTGGAGCGGCGTGTTGAAGCGGCGCCGCAGGCGGCCGATGGTGCGCGGGAAGCAACCGTACGCCCGGGGGTGGACCATCGCCGGGCTGTCGAGGGCTGAAGGGATGGAGTCACTGCCGACCATGTAGTCCGGGCGGGCCAGCAGCTGCATGATGTCTTCTTCGACCTGGCGCCACTGGCGGACGCTGACGGGAGGCACGCCTCGGAAGCCACAGGTCATTCCTTCTTCCACCATCACGTCGCAGACCATCTCCTCGATCGACACGCCCCGCTCAGCGGCGACGTCTTCCCAGGCCATGCCCACCAGATGGCGGTTCTCCCCCGACCCGATGGCGGTCCAGGTATTGCCGCCGAGCGATGTGATGGGGGTGTCCTGCAGGAAGCGGACCCAGCGGGCCTTCTCGGCGGGGTCGCGCAGCCTGGCCAGGATGGCGTCGGGACCGCCCTCGTGGAACTCGCCCGGGAAGAAGGTGCAAGGGAAGCTGGAGCCCACCGGGTACGGGTAGGTCTCCATCGTGACGTCGACGCCCTCGGCCTGCGCGCTCTCAACGGGGTCGAGGATGGATGCGATGTCCCCTGCGGTGGCTGGCTGCGTACGGTAGTGCTCCAGGTGCACGGGGACGCCGGATTGCCGCCCGATCTCCAGCGCCTCCGCCACGCCGCCGCCCCCAAACGCCCGGTCCGTGTTGTGGTTGCGGAGGTGGACGCTGTACGGGCGGCCGAACTCTGCGGCCACTTTGCACAGCTCGACCAGCTCCGCGGTGTCGCTGTAGGCATTCGGGTAGTACGAGAGGCCCGTGGAGAAGCCCACCGCGCCCTGCTCGAAGCTCTCCCTCAGCAGTCCCCGGGCCGTGTCGAGCGCTTCGCCCGTCAGCGGGACGTCGCGCATGCCGACCGCGGAGATGCGCACCGGGCCGTGGCCGATAAACGTGGCGACGTTGCACGCCGTCTTGTGGTGATAGTTGGCGAGAAACGCGGCGATGGACGACATGTCCAGGTCGTCAGGCGGCAGTCCGAGAATGCCGGACAGGTACCGGCGGTACATCCGGTAGTCGTCCGGCGACAACGGGGCGTATGACAGGCCGTCCGGGCAGAGGATCTCCGTGGTGACGCCCTGCCGGATGCCGCTGGCGTGCTGCCCGTCCACGAGCAGCGCGCCGTCCGAGTGGGCATGGGTGTCGATGAAGCCGGGCGTAACGGTGAGGCCGGTGGCGTCGATCACCCGCTCTGCAGTGGCCGCGCCCAGGTCGCCGATGGCCGTGATGCGGCTGCCGGCGACGCCGACGTCCGCCGGCCGGCCCGGAGAGCCAGTGCCATCGATGACGGTGCCGCCCGAGATAACAACGCTGAACATCTGCTGCACCTGACTCCCGGCAGTGGACGGTCGTCGCCCTGCCTCGCTCCAGACAAGGACCGGCGTGAGCGTAAAGCACGGGCGTGGGGCGCGCCAGCCCGCGACGCGGCAGGGCGGTTACCGGCGAGGGCTGTTGCCACTAGGATGGGTGGCCGGAGGTCAGAACTCGATGCCGGACCCGGATGGAGTAGAGGCGCCGGCCGCGGCGGCAGAAGCCCCGAGCGCGCGTGCCGTCCCCGCGGACGATGTGATCGCGGTCCGTGGGCTCCGCAAGCGGTACGAGGACGTGCAGGCCGTCGACGGCGTCTCGTTCGCGGTCCGGCGCGGCGAGGTGTTCGGGATGCTGGGTCCGAACGGGGCCGGCAAGACGACGACGGTGGAGATCCTGGAAGGGCTGCGCGAGGCCGACTCTGGAACGGCACTGATCGACGGCATCGACGTGACGCGGGACCCGATGAGGGTGAAGCGGATCATCGGCGTCCAGCTCCAGGCCAACGCCTTCTTCGACAACCTGACGCTGTCCGAGCTGCTGAGGCTGTTCGGGACGCTCTACGGCTGCCGCGTGGACCCGCGGCCGCTGCTGGAGCGAGTGGACATGGCGGAGAAGGCGAAGTCGTACTTCAAGACGCTGTCCGGAGGCCAGAAACAGCGGTTCTCGATCGCCGCGGCGCTCGTGAGCAACCCGGTCGTGATGTTCCTGGACGAGCCGTCCACCGGCCTGGACCCGCAGGCGAGGCGCCACATGTGGGAGCTGGTCCGGGGGCTGCAGGCGGACGGGACCACGGTCCTGCTGACGACGCACTACATGGAGGAGGCGGAGGAGCTGTGCGACCGGGTGGCGATCATCGACCAGGGGCGGATCATCGCCCTGGACACGCCCGCGGCGCTGATCGACGCCTTGCTTGCCACCGGGTTCCGCAACGAGAGGCCGTCGAGGGAGGCGAACCTGGAGGACGTGTTCATCAGCCTCACGGGCCGCCAGCTGCGCGATGAGTAGCAGCGGGCCGCGATGAGGGTGGCGCTGGCGCTCACGGTGGCGTCCCTGAAGATGTACTTCAGGAACCGGCAGGCGCTGTTCTTCGCCCTGTTCCTACCGCTGCTCATCATGGTGGTGTTCGGCATCATCAACTTCGGCGATTTCGCGGAGGCAGACATCGGGGTCGTCGACGCCGCTAGCAACGAGGCGTCGGCCGGCCTAGTGGAGGGCCTGGTGCAGGCCGGCGAGGGCCTGGCCAACGTGGAGCGGGGTGGGCTGGAAGAAGAGACGGCGCGGCTGGAGGCGGGCGATATCGACGCCCTCTTCGTGATCCCGGAAGGTTTCGGGGCGCCGGGCTCACCAGCGACGGTCCAGGTCAGGATCGATCAGCGTTCGCAGCAGCAGGCGTCGCTGGCCGTCACGCTGCTGGATCAGGTGCTGGACGACCTCTTCCTGCAGATCGCAGAGGTGCCGCCGGAGTACCGGGTTGAGAGCCGGTTCCGGATCGACGTGTCCAGCGTCCAGGGCGACGACAAGAGCTACACGACGTTCCTGGTCCCGGGGGTCGTGGCGCTCTCGATCATGCAGCTGGGCATCTTCAGCGTGGTGTTCGCCCTGGTGCAGTTCCGGCAGCAGGGTGTGCTTCGCCGGCTGAGGGCAGCCCCGATCAGCCCCGCCCACTTCCTGTTCGCCCAGGTTTCCACGCGCCTCACGATCTCGGTCCTGCAGACCCTGATCCTGCTGACGGTCGGCCTGCTGGTCTTCGGCGTCGCGGTGGGCGACGGGGGCGCGGGCTCGTGGCTGCTCGTGACCGTGCTGGCGCTGGTGGGCGGCGCGCTGTTCGTGACGATGGGTCTTGCGATCTCCGGGTTCGCCAAGACGGAAGAAGTCGCGGCCCCGGTCACCAACCTGGTGGCGATGCCGATGATGTTCCTGTCCGGCGTGTTCTTCCCGCTGGACACCCTCCCTGGCGTGGTGAGCGCAGTCACCCGGTTCCTGCCCCTCACGTTCCTGGCAAACGCGATCCGGGCGGTGGTGACGGACGGCGCCGGCCTGGCCGATATCAGCTCCGACCTGGCCGGCATGGGGGCCTGGGTAGTGGTGGTGTTCCTGGCCGCGGTGCGCCTGTTCCGCTGGGAGTAGGCGCGCATCGCGGTCACCCGGGATCGATCGCAAGAAAAGAAGCGAGCCGCCGGCCCGGTGCACGGTCCCGGGCCGGCGGACTCGCTTCCAACTCATTTTACGAAAGAAAACTGCTTCGTGGATTCCGGCGGGTTCGCGGACGGCTCTTTCGTTGCGCCCAGGGGCTCCGCGCGGCCTCTGGACGACCCCGTTCCCGGTGCCGTAGTCTGCCCGGGGAAGGTCTTCAAGTTGATGCTTGACAACGCTCGCGAGAGCACAGGCGAACCGCACGGGATGCCCGTCGGCGAGTTGGCCCGCGCCACCGGGGTCAGCACGGCGACGATCAACTTCTACATGAACAAGGGCCTGCTGCCGCGACCGGTCAAGACCGGGCAGACACGCGCGCTGTACGACCCGTCGTGCGTTGGCCTCATCAGGCGGATCCACGACCTGAAAGCGCGGGGCCTGCCCCTGGCTGTGATCGCCCGGGTGCTCGACAGCGACAACCCGGCAGTAGAGCTGGGCCTGGCATCGGCAGGCTCGAGGCGAGTTCGCGGGCCGGTGCGCCTGGAGGGGTTCCTGGAGGACACGGGCCTGGACCGGGGGACTGTTTCGTCGCTCGTTGAGGCCGGAGTGCTGCGGCCGCGTGAGCCCGGCGCCCGGGACGAGGGCCTGGAGTTTGACCGCGCCGACCTGGCAGCCGGGCGGGCGGTGGCGCGCCTGCTGGCAGCCGGGGTCGGACTGAGCACAGTGCTGCGGCACGCCGAGTACGAGCCGGTGACCCGGGCCGAAGCGCACTTCCTGGCGGAGCACCTGGCCATGGCATTGCGGGCCGACAGGTCGCCGCGCAGGACGGCCGCGACGCGGGCGGCGTTCGCGACGATACGCGACTACCTGCGGCTGCGAGAGCTGCAGGCCGCATACCCGGAGCTGGCAAGCCCCGGCGGGTAGCCGCCGGCTCGCGACCGGGCCGCTGCTACAGGGTGTCCACCGCCCCGGCGAACTCGAAATCGAGGGCCGTCAGCCCTCCCGCGCTGTGTGTCGACAGCCTCAGGCTCACGAGGTCGTAGCGGATATCGATATCCGGGTGGTGGTCTTTGCGCTCCGCAAGGTCAGCGACCCGAGTCACGAACCCGATGGCCTCCGTGAACGCGGTGAACCTGAAGGTCCGGGTGATGGACTCGCCCGCCCGTGTCCATTCCCCCATTCCGCTGAGCCTTCGAACGATCTCCTCCTCGGGCAGTCTGTCCCGCATCGCGTGCGCTCTCCTCCCGGCTTGGCGGGTCCGTCAGCGGTCGATCCGCTGTCCGGGCCCACCACTAATTGTGCATTTTGCGAACCGCGGTTGACGGACGGCGGCCGACCCGCGGCCGCGGCCGCGGGCGTTACACTCCCGGTAGCCTCTGAGACGCGGGAGGCCCACCGGCAAGCCAGGAGCGCGGAAATGCGGATCGTGCTCATCGGCCAGCAGGCGTTCGGAAAGGCCGTGCTGGACGCCATCCTTGACGCGGGAGATGACCAGGTTGCCGGCGTGTTCTGCGCGCCGGACCAAGCGGGGCGGCCGGATGACCCGCTCAAGACCGGCGCGGAGGCGCGCGGCGTCCCGGTGTTTCAGCCCGGCCGGCTCCGCGCCGAGGCCGCGGTCAACGAGTTCAAGGCGCTGGCGCCGGACCTGTGCGTGATGGCCTACGTGACCGACATCGTGCCGATGGCGATGATCGAGGCGCCGCCAAGCGGCACGATCCAGTACCACCCGTCCCTGCTGCCACGGCACCGCGGGCCGAGCTCCATCAACTGGCCGATCATCCAGGGCGACACTCGCACGGGCCTGACGGTCTTCTGGCCCGACGAGGGCCTGGACACCGGCCCGGTCCTCTTGCAGAAGGAAGTGGAGATCGGGCCTGACGACACGGTCGGCTCGCTCTACTTCAACCACCTGTCCCCACTCGGCGTTGACGCCATGATGGAGTCAATCGTCCTGGTCCGCGCCGGGAAAGCTCCGCGGGTGGCCCAGGATGAGAGCGAGGCCACGTACGAGAGCTGGTGCCGCCGGGAGGACGCCCGGATCGACTGGACGCGGCCGGCCGCGGAGGTCCACAACCTGATCCGCGGCTGCGACCCGCAGCCCGGAGCGCACACGACGGCGGCCGGCGCGCCACTCTCGGTCTTCGATGCCGCCCGGGTGGACGGCGACCCCGGAGAGCCGCCGGGGACGGTGCTCGCGGTCGACGAAAGCGGACTCACCGTGGCTGCGGGGGGCGGGGCGGTCCGAGTGGGCCGGGTGCGCCCGCCCTCTTCCGGAAAGATCCCGGCCGCAGAGTATGCGTCTGCGGCCGGGCTGCGTGTCGGCGACTGTCTGGAGTGAGTGGGACGGCAGCCGCCGGTTCGTGGCCCCTCGGGGGAAAGCGAGGGCTATTTGCTCCCCCGTAGCTTGGGCCGTGACTATCTGGTCTGGAAGGTGGCGTACACGGACGTCACGCCCGGGTCCCTGGCAGTGAAATCGGCCCCGGAGCCAGACGTGATCGCCAGTTGCAGGATGCTGAGGGCTACCGCTGCGCCTGCGGCAGCCACCGCGACGTAGGTGCTCACGCTGCGCCGACGGACGGCGACGGCTTCCGGGCGCCCAAGGCGGAAGTCCGGCGCCAGTGGCAGAGATGCGTTCTGTGCTGCGGTAACCATCGTCGACCTCACTCCCGATACGGTGCCCGGCGTGCCCCGCTGCCAGGGTGGAAGGCAGCGAAGCCGTCGCCTGCGATGATCGCAGCGGAGCGAGGCGGCCGTGAGTGCCGCGTGGTTCACGCGGGCCGATCCCCAACGGCGCCGCGCGCGAGCCGATCGGGTCACGCGAGAAAGGCCGGCGGCACGTGAAGGTGCGAACAGGGGCAGGTGTGTGAGCGGGCGGCCGGGGCTGTGGGGAGGGTCAGTCGGGGTCGGTCAGGCCGAGGAGGCTGATGGAGGGGTCGTACACCGGCTCAGCGCTGGCCTCGCGTGGGGCTGCGCTCCACATGACGGCGCTCAGCATCACGACGAGCACCATCGCGATGACCGTGGCGAGCATGGCCGGGCTGATCCCCGGCTTCTGCGTGACGGTTGCCTGAGCTGTCTGGTGCGGCATTGGCCGTCCCCCGATGCGCGGGCTGGTTCCGGGCGGCGCCAGGCACTGCGCGTGCCGTCCTCACGCCACAGGTTCCCGTGCGGGGGGCGGCGGTGCGAGCGAGGTTGCGCCATACCTGCGAGGGTGGTCACACGTGCGCCCGGTTTGCGGGAAACCGCAGTCGGCTGTGGCGAGGATCGCGCGTCGCCCGGTGGTATTCTCACGAATCCCTCACACGGGACTGCGCCGCGCTCACACTTGCCTCACGGGCACGTGAACACGATTGGGCGCGGGCCGCGAGGTGTAGCGTCGCGGTCCGGTTTTTTTCGCGACTACTCCGAGGACACCCACTTGACGGTGGCGTACCGCAGGGCGCTCGTTCCCCTCGACGGTTCCGACCTTGCGCGGTCGGCACTGCCGCTCGCGACTTCTCTGAGCCGCCTGTACGACGGTGAGGTGTCCCTGTTGTCGGTGATCGGCGACGATGACGGGCCGTCCGCCGCGAACGGGGGCGGAGGATCAGGACAGGACGCGGTCGCGCAGGCCGTCACGCCGGCGCGGGCGCAGGCCCAGGAGTACCTGCGCGGTGTCGCGAGCGAGGTCAGGGCGCAGGGCATCACCGTCAGCGAAACGATTCGGGTGGGCGATCCGGCGACCGAGATCGTTGCCATGTCCCGGGAGCGCTCAGCCGATGTCATCGTGATGGCCACGCGCGGTAGGTCCGGCCTTGTGCGCGGGCTGCTGGGCAGTGTGACTGACCGGGTCATCCACTCCTCTTCGACACCGGTCCTGATGGTGCCGGCACAGGAGCACGCGGTGATCGCCGACCGCTGGCTGCCCCGCAACGTGATTGTGCCGCTCGACGGGTCGGAGCTGGCGGAGGTCGCCCTGGCCCATGCGGAGTCGCTATGCGGTGCGGCCGACGCCGGGCTGATGCTGCTGCGCGCGGTCTCCTTCCCGGCCGTCTACGCCACGGATCCGTACGACGGAACGTCAGCAGCCACGATCGGCATGATCGAGGCGGAACAGGACGAGACGCGGCAGTACCTCGCCGCCATCGCAGGCCGGGCATCCGCGGGCGGCTGCAAGGCAGGCGTGCGAGTTGGGACGGGGCACCCGCGAAGCGAGATCGTGGCGCTGGCGGAGGAGCTACCGGATGCCATCGTGGTGATGACCACCCGGGGCGCGACCGGCCTCACGAGGTGGGTGGTCGGCAGCGTCGCCGATACCGTGATCCGTTCCGCGCCCGTGCCGGTGCTGGTGATACCGCCGCAGATCGGGTTGTAGCCCATAGGGAACGGCGGGAGCCAGAAAACGCCGAGCGGCCGGACCGCTCTGCGGGTATCACGCCCTGGAGCGCGCTGACGTGAGAGCCATCCAGACCTTCGGGCTTACGAAGCGCTACGGATCGGTCCGTGCGCTGACGGGCCTCGACCTGGCGGTGGAGGCTGGCGAGGTTTTCGGCTTCCTGGGGCCGAACGGCGCCGGGAAGACGACGACGATCCGGCTGCTCCTGGACCTGATACGACCGACGGCGGGCCGCGCCGAGGTGCTGGGGCTGGACACGCGCCGCCACTCGCTGGCGCTCCGGCATCGCCTCGGCAATCTTCCCGGTGAGTTCTCTATCTACCCGGAACTCACCGGGCGGGCATTCCTGGCGCTCTGTGCGAGCGGCCGCAAAGACGGGCTGGGGCGCGCTGATGACCTGGCGAACCTGTTCGGGCTGGATCTGCACCGGAAGGCCGGTGGACTCTCAACCGGCAACCGGCAGAAGCTGGCCCTGAGCCAGGCGATGATGCACGAGCCGGAGGTCTTGATCCTCGACGAGCCGACTGCCGGCCTCGACCCGCTCGTGCGAGATACGTTCTATGAGCTCCTGCTCCGCGAGAAGCAGCGCGGCGCGACGGTGTTCTTCTCCTCCCACATCTTGCACGAGGTGGAGCGCGTGTGCGACCGGGTGGGCATCGTGCGCGAGGGGCGCCTGGTGGCCGTGGAAGACGTTGCGGCGCTGAAGCGGCACAAGGTGCGCCAGATGGAGATCGTCTTCGCAGTCCCGGTCGACGCGGCCTCGCTGGCGGACACGGGCGAGGGGGGCGTCCGCGTGCTGTCGTCGGCAGGCGACCGGGTGGCCCTCACCATCCCCGACGGTGCAGCGGGCCGTGTCCTGCAGCGGCTTTCGGGGTTGCCGGTCGTCGACATGGTGTTCCCGGAGGCGACGCTGGAGGAGGCGTTCAGGTCGCTCTTTGAGAGCCCGGCTCCGGACGACGAGAACCCGTGAGGCGCGCCCTGCTGATTGTGAACCTGCGCCGTGGGCTGTACACGAACCTGGTGTGGGCAGGCGCACTGGTGCTTTACGCAGCGGCGATTGCGGCCCTGTTCCCGTCGGTGGCGGAGACGGTCGCCTGGTCCGACTACATCGAGGCCCTGCCGGAGGAGCTCCGGCAGATGGCAGGCCTTGCCGACACCGAGCTTGCGCTGACCGCGGAAGGGTTCTTCACCTTCGAGGGGTTCCTGGGCACCGAGTACATGGCGTGGTGGCCTGTCTTCATGGGGGTCTACGCGGTCATCGTCGGGGGCGGCCTGGTGGCCAAGGAGGCTGAGCGCGGCACGCTCGACATCCTGCTGTCGCACCCGATCCGGCGCTCCGACCTGCTCCTCACCAAGGCGGTGACGCAGATCCTGGTGTTCGCCGTGCTGGCGGGGGTCTCGGCCCTGGCGATCGTCGTGTTCGGCCTGTTGTTGGATGAGCCGGTGGCGGCGACGCGGGTGGTGGCAGCCCACGGGATGGCGTTCGGACTCGTGGTGGCGATCTTCGGCTACTCCGTGTTCTTCTCCGCTGCATTCCTGAAGTCCGGGCGGGCGATGGGGGCGGCCGGGTTCCTGACCCTGGTCCTCTATGTGCTGAACGTGCTTGGCCCTTCGCTCGGCAGCCTGGACTGGATGGTGAAGCTGTCCCTCTTCAACTACTTCGAGGGCCTACGGCTGCTGAGCGGGGGCGCGGTGAACATCGCGGGAGTTGTCATCTACGCGGTGATTGCGGTGGTATCCTTGGGCGTCAGCGCGTTGACGTTCGAGCGCAGGGACATCGTTACGTAGCCGCTCCGATGTTTCGCTCGGCGGGGGCCGGCTGGCCGCCGCCCGGTACACAAGTGAGCCGATGCTCCATGTCCGCGCGCCAATCCCGTGTATGACTGACGACGCAGCCCTCCTCCCACCCCGGGGGACAGATGACGCGCTCCGTACTCGCATGGAGCGTGTCGTCCTGGCGACACGGCGTCAGCTGGACGTGCCCATCGCCGCGATTGGCCTGGCCGATGGTCGACGGGCATGGTCAATCGTGTCCGGACCGGGGAGCGAGCCCGGGGCGTCGCCCGACCAGATTCCCCTCCCGATCGACCATCCGATGGCCGGGGACCGTCTGGTGGTCGCCGACGCGCTCAAGGAAGGCTCGATGCGAGACCTGCCGGTGGTCGCCGGCCCACCGAACATACGCCTGTACGCGGCGGTCAGGCTGCGCCTCCCCGATGCCAGTGCCGAAGGCACACTCTGCATCGCCTCGCCGGAGCCGCGCGTGCTCACGGGCGAAGAGCTGGAACACCTGGGCGACCTCGCCCGGTGGGCGGAGAGCGAGCTGGGCGCAACTCAAGCGGAGCAGACCCGCGCCCGCGAATCGGAACATGAATCCCGCCACGCCTCGGTCCTCGAGACGATGGTGGACGGTGTGATCACCATCGACGAGGCGGGGGTGGTGCTGTCGTTCAACCCGGCGGCGACGCGCATCTTCGGTTACGCGCCGGAGGAGGTGATCGGGCAGAGCGTGTCAATGCTGATGCCGGACCCGCACCGTGCCCGGCACGACGCGTACATCAGCGACTATCTGCGCACGGGTGAGGCCCGGATCATCGGCATCGGCCGCGAGGAGGTGGGTCTTCGGAAGGACGGCTCGGAATTCCCGATCGAGCTGGCGGTCGGCGAGACGGTGCTGCCCACGGGGCGCCTGTTCACCGGCATCGTGCGGGACGTCACGGAGCGTCGAGAAGCCGAAGAGCAGGTACGGCGGTTGAACGCCGAGCTGGAGGAGCGTGTCACGGAACGCACCGGTGAGCTGGCCATCGCCAACGAGAGCCTGGCGCGAGAGGCTGCAGAGCGCACCGCGCTGGCGGAGATCGGCCGCATTATCAGCTCGTCCCCGCATGTGGGCGAGGTGTACGGGGAGTTCGCGGCGCAGGTCCACGGGCTGGTCCCGTTCGAGCGCATCGCGATCTGCACCATCGACGCCTCCCGGCAGACGTTCACCGAGGCGTACGTGGCCGACGGTCGCGGCCTGCCACAGCCGCCCGGGGCCGTCCATAAGCTGCCGGGCACCGCGGCCGAGGAGGTGTTGCGCAGGAGGTCAGCGGTGCTGGTGGCCGAAACGTCTGCCGTAGAGGTGGCACGGGCGTTCCCGTGCATGGGGCCTCTGATCGCCACCGCCTCGGCGGGCGCCGCCGCGGTGGGCGCTCCGATCATCGCGTCTGACCGCGTGATCGGGCTGATCAACGTCGGCGCCCGGGACCCGAAGAGGTTTACCGAGCGCGACATGGCGATGCTGGAGCAGATCGGCCTGCAGATAGGGGCGCCGCTTGAGATGGCGCGGTTGTACGAGCTGGAGGCGACACTGCGCGACCGAGCGGAAGACGCGCGTGCGCGGCTCGAGGCGATCCTCCAGGCGTCTGCGGCGGCCGTGGTGATCGTAGACGCCGTGGAGAACCGCGTGCTGGTCGCCACCGACGAGGCGCGGCGCATCCTGGGCGTCGATCTCCAGCCGGGCGACGGCCTTGAGCGGTACGAGCGCCCGGTGAGGTTCTATCAGCGGAACGGCTCCCCGCTGCCCCCCTCGGGGCTGCCATTGCAGCTTGCGCTGACGCGACGCGAGGTGGTCCGGGACGTAGAGATCAGCGTGGAGCGCGCCGATGGCAGCCGCTTGCCCATCGTCGTGAGCGCGGCGCCCGTGGTGGCCACCGACGGCCGCCTGACAGCCGCGATCACGGTGTTCCAGGACATCTCGCACCTGAAGGAGCTGGACGATGTTAAGGATGACTTCCTGTCGATGATCTCGCACGACCTCAGGGGGCCGATGGCCACCATCCAGGGGCTGGCCTCGGCCGCCCTCACGCTGGCGCCTGAAGATGGCGAGGACTCGGAGCGGCTGCGAGAGTACCTGCAGTCTGCCCACGAGGAGGTGGGCCGGATGACCGAGCTCGTCTCCAACCTGATCGACATGTCGCGGATCGAGGCGGGCGTGTTGCCGCTGGAGCCGGAAGAGAGTCACATGGCGGACCTGGCCGGGGACGCTGTGCGGCGTGCGCTGCGCTCGCGGCCCGGCGCGGGGCGGACGGTGACGGCGGACGCCCCCGTGGACCTGCCGCCGCTGTACGTGGACCCGGGTCAGGTCGGGCGGGTGCTGGACAACCTGATCAGCAACGCGTTGAAGTACTCGCTCGGCGAGGTGGTGGTGAAGGCCCGCCACCGGCCTGATGAGGGC
>SDBV01009108.1_pt1 | contig 13256 bp, 10 predicted proteins | sample 2277081 | NCBI WGS metagenome assembly SDBV01 (sample SAMN10402039, study PRJNA504765) | marine sediment metagenome | isolation source: marine sediment core GS10_PC15, 223 cmbsf | place: Arctic Ocean: Southern Knipovich Ridge | collected 2010
AAAAAGTGTTATCCGCGTCCGCCGGCGATGGCCGAGGCCGGGCTTGTCGAAATCTTCGCCGCCTTGGTAGGCGAAAGCACCTTCGACGGTATCCAAGCCCGCTGCGGTGATAGCGGCAATCAGTTGCGAGGGTTTTTCACAGGCGTCGCTCAGTTGCGAAGGTTTCTCACAAGCGTCGGTCAGTTGCGAGGGTTTTTCACAAGCATCGGTCACTTGGGAGCCCTTTCGGCTTGTGTCACCTTGAGATCCAGAAGTTCATTCGCTGCATCGAGAACCATTTCCGGATTTATCGCATCCATGCACTGGTGATAATGTGGCCCTGGCGGCTGGCTGCACATTTTCTTTTGGCACGGGCCGCAGGGAGTTTCGACAACTATGGTTCGCTCTCGATCGTAATTCAGTACCGTCCAGGCGGGGTCCGTACTGCCATAAATGGTAACCACGGCGATGCCCATTGCAGCTGCGATATGCCTGGCGCCGGTATCGTTGGTTACAAGTAAGTCGCAACGCGAGAGCAAACTTTTGAGCAGGCCTATCGAATTATCGTGATCGGCGAAGTTAATCAGCGGCTTATTTTTCATATTGTCAGCTACATCAGCTGCCACTTCTTTTTCCGACGGAGCGGCGTTGATGATTATCCTAGCAGACCTGCTGTCGACCAGCTCATCGGCGACGGCGGCGTAACGATCGACATCCCACATTTTCGAAACACCGAAAGCTCCGCCCGGATTGAGCATTACCAGCGGCCCGGATTTATCCGCGCCGGCTTCTGCCAGCATAGCTTCGGCGGCTAGCTCAATGTCCGGGTCAACGGATAGCTGCATTTTGGAATTATCAGACAATGCACCAACCAGCCCCGCCAGGGCCAGGTAGTAATCGATCATCGGAACCGGAACGAGCCGGCCGTCCTTTGACCGGGGGGGTGACATTTTATCCGTCAGCAGCAAGCCCCGTCCGTCGCGATTGTAACCGGCGATACGCCTGATACCGGCAAGGGCAGCCAGCAAAGCCGATCGGAAACTGTTAGGCAGCAAAACCGCCAGATCATACTCGCTACGGCGAAGATCCATCACCATTTGGAACATGCTCGCCGGAGAAGCCGATGATGCCGTGGTATCGACAATCCAATCGTCAACCCAATCGCTGGGCCTAAGGACATCTAACGCCACCGGCTTGCCCAATAACGTGAATTTCGCGTCTGGGAACTTGCTGGCAATTGCGCGTAGAAACGGCGTTGCCATTACAACATCGCCAACCCAGTTGGGCAGGAAAATTACAATAGATTCAAATTGAGTCATCGCCGACATTGTACAGACCGCCGGAGCGTATGAATAGAAGCTCCCATCTGAGGGGATCGGATTGTTGCATTCGGCGAGAAAAAACTGGCACTGGCCAGCCGGAAACTGCAACAATAGGTTATTATATTCGAAAGGTGTGTAAGTTTTAGCTTCAACCAGGCAGGAGTAGCCCAATGGCCAAGCACGGAATGGGCCTGAGCATCGACGAAGTTTATTCTCGGATGGTAGCGGATGCGGTTCAGTCGCATAGCTATGCAAACCGCCGTAAGGGCGAGTCGGTTTCCGCCTGGCAAAAACGCGCCCGCAAAAGACTGCTGGAAGTTCTCGGCATCGACGGCCAACCCAAACCCGCGCCGAAAGTTCGATTCACCGAGGAAGTTCCATGCGATGGCTACACGAGATTTCGCGGGTACATGCTGGCTGACGATGAACTTGCCGTGCCTTTTTATATGCTCGAGCCGACAGAAAAACCTGCAAAAAAAATGGGCGTCTGCATCGCCCCTCACGGCCACGGGCCGGGGAAAATCATACCGGTCGGGCTGGGGCCAACTCCCGAAGATCGAGATGAAGTAAAACAAACCGAACGGGATTATGCCGTCCAGGCCGCAAAACATGGGTGGCTTACAATCGCGCCGGATCTTCGCGGCTTTGGTGAGCTTACGCTTCAGGAAGACATCCGCTACCCTGAACGCGGCGGCCGAAGCTGCGAACGACTTGCACCGCGAGCCGCACAACTTGGCACGTCGCTGATGGGCCAGCGGGCGTCGGACCTGATGCAATTTGTCGATTACGCCATCGCCCGCAAGGATGTCGATTCTCGCCGAGTGGTGATCACCGGCAACAGCGGCGGCGGTATGATGACCCTGTTCACCGCAGCGATTGATACTCGCATTGCCGCAGCTGCCCCGAGTTGCTACTTCTCCAGTTTCGCCGCCTCCATCATGGCTATGCGACATTGCAACTGCAACTACGTTCCGGGCATTCAAAACGCTCTCGAACATGCCGACCTTGCCGGCCTTATCGCCCCGCGGGCGTTGCTGATCATTAATGGTACGACCGACCCGATCTTCCCCATCGACGCCGTCAGGACAAGCTTCGCCGAGGTTAAGAAAATCTACTCCGCCGCCCGCGCTGCCAGCCAACTGGAATTGTTCGAAGGCCCGGGCGAGCACCGATACTACGCGCATCGAACATGGGACTTCTTCGATGAGAAAGTACCCGTCGCCTAGTTCGATTTTCTTTGATATTCTTCTGTTTTCTTTGATGGCCTGTCCCTGGCCTTCGACCGAACTCGATGGTTTTAAATGTTTTTCGACAAAATTCAATATTCTTCGAGGTTTTTCAATCTACCGGGTGGGTGCCGTGGTTTGATGAGCCCCGCGAATCAACCACGTTGCTGGTCGGGTGGTGCGCCTATTCGGATGTGAAAAATGATTGGGTGGTACGGCAATATAGGGCGTGCTACTTGTTACACGCGGGACGAATGGGTCAAGATTGCGCGTGCAACAAGTTCCCGCGCCCTACCGCTGACAAAAATCGCCTATTCGGATGTGAAAAATGATTGGGTGGCACGGCTTGCTAGTCAAGCCGTGGGTTGAAAAACTGTACCCACCATCTGACCAATGACCGCATTTGCGCGCCCATCCTGCGTAGCCTTTTGGCGACCCAAGACCCCAACTCCCGGCCGCGCCGGCAAATACCACCCACAAATCTTTTTGATTTTCTTGCGAGATGCCTAAGTGCAAGACCGCCTTTGGGCGCGAACCTGCGTAGCTTTAGCGAAGCGGGGTCCGATGTGCAAAATGACAAGACCACTTTTGAGTTCATCCTGCGAAGCTTCAGCGAAGCAGGACGCGCAACCTGCAAATACACCATTTACTCTGGGCACCAAACCTTCCCTCAACACCCGCAATTAGCTTGACAAAAACCGGAATCCATCGTACCTTCGTTATTGCTGCGTTTCGCTAAACATGCGGATACACAGCCCCGTCATCGGGGAGGCCGGCGTGTTGGTTTGGGTTGGCTGTCTCAAGCTCGGAGGTGTTGTGCTCTTTGCCCAGTAAGTTATGGGCAGGCTCATGTGTTGTTTCACAAGTATCGTGTGTGCATATATAAATGGAGCGTGTCTGATGAAGTCAGTTATTAAGGTGGTATTCGTTGCGGTTGGTTTGGTGTTGGTTTTTACCCCGGCCGTACTAGCTGAGGCGCCCTACCAGGTCTCCTGGGCAAAACAGTTCGGCACAGCGGGTACCGACGAAAGCTTCTCCGTGGCAGTGGATGGTTCCGGCAATACCTATATCGCCGGCTTCACCGATGGCGACATCGCCGCGGCCAACGCAGGGCTCAATGACGCCTTCCTGATTAAGTTAGACAGCCTGGGCATTCAGCTCTGGTCGAAACAGATTGGCACGGCGGCTACCGACGAAAGCCGCTCAGTGGCCGTGGATGGTTCCGGCAATGTCTATATCACCGGCGTGACATGGGGCGACCTCGCCGCGGCCAATGCGGGCGAATCTGACGCCTTCCTGGTCAAATACGATAGCTCAGGCAATCATCTCTGGTCGCAACAGATTGGCACGGTGGGTGAGGACGAAAGCAACTCAGTAGCCGTGGACGGTTCCGGCAATGCATATATCAGCGGCTGGACCAATGGCGACATCGCCGCGGCCAATGCAGGGCTCAGGGACGCCTTCCTGGTTAAGTTCGACAGTTCCGGCAATCAGCTCTGGTCGAAACAACTCGGCTCGGCGGATTACGACTATGGCAGGTCCGTGGCAGTGGATGGTTCCGACAATGTCTATATCGCCGGCTTCTCCTTTGGCAGCATCGGCGGGACCAACCCCAACCCAGGGGTCATGGACGGCTTCGTGGTTAAGTACGACAGTTCCGGCAATCGGCTCTGGTCGAAACAGATCGGAACGACGAATAAGGACTGGGCCTACTCCGTTGCCGTTGACGGTTCCGACAATGTCTATATCGCCGGCCGGACACAGGGCGACATGGACGGGACGAATGCGGGTGGGCCTGACACCTTCCTGGTCAAGTACGACAGTTCTGGCAATCTGCTATGGACGAAACAGATTGGCTCCTCGGAGAACGACCAAAACCGCTCCGTGGCCGTGGACGCTTCCGGCAATGCATATACCACCGGCTTTACCACTGGCGACCTCGGCGGGACGAACGCTGGCGACTGGGATGCCTTCCTGGTCAAATACGATAGCTCAGGCAATCATCTCTGGTCGCAACAGATCGGCACGGCGAGTAGCGACATGAGCTGGTCCGTTGCCGTCGATGGCTCCGGCAATGCATATATCAGCGGCTCCACCGAAGGCGACCTGGACGGGACTAACGCCGGCGGCTCTGACGCCTTCCTGGTTAAGTTCGCGGGCACGGCAGTCGTCGGCAGGTACGTCTTCTATAACCAATCCGCATGGGACTGGAACAACCCCGACCCCGGCGGCAACGATGATGGAGCGATCGCTACGGATAAGGCTGCACTACTGCCGGGCGAAACGGCCAGCTTTGCCAACTACACCAGCTACTGGCGGGGCATCAGCGGAATCATGATCGATGCTACCAACACCGGCGGAACTGCCTCAGCAAGCGACTTTACATTCAAGGTCGGTAACGACTCAACGCCATCCGGCTGGGCTACTGCACCTGCTCCCACGAGCGTTACGATTCGCCCCGGCGCAGGCGCCGTCGCTTCTGACCGGATAACGGTTATGTGGGGCTGGTGGGCCGGCGGGATTACAGGTAAGTGGTTGCAGGTAACCTACATCCCCGCCGGCGACGTATTCTACTTCGGCAATGCAATCGGCGATACGGGCAACTCTGCTAGTGATGCCGAAGTTACACCGACAGATGAAGTTTACGTGCGGAACAACCAGGCGACGCTGGCCGTAAACCCGGCAGCGATAGATCACGCAGGTGATTTCAACCGCGACAAGAAGGTAGGCCCAACGGATCAAGTCATCAGCCGCAACAACGGGACGAATTCCTCGACTGCCCTGCAGCTGATTACCGTGCCGTAAGGGGAATGGCTGGCGGACGGGCTCTTGCTGAAAAATTTACAGGTCCAGTTTATTCAGCTCAGCCCAAGACGCACAAGAGATGGAGTTATCGATCTCGGGGGAGGTTTGTCCGATCAGTACTACCTTCATGCCGGCATCGGAGAAGGCCCGGCCGGCCACTTGCGAATCACATATCCCAACGGTCAGCCCCGGCAAGGTCTTGCGGAGACTCGCAAGCTGGCTGACCATTCGCGATTCGATCACCACGCGGGGGAATCTTCCGTCGCGCTTAACGTGCCACCGCTGGCGAGTCCAGGTAAGAATCGCCCCATCGGGCAGGCCCATCTCAGCCAGCTTGGCGTGGGGGTTTGCCTGTTGGGATGGGCTATTACAAGTAAGGTAAACAAGCTGGGTGTTGGCGGCGAGTTTCTTGAGAGCTTCAGCTGCCGAGGCTGGCGCTTGGCCCTGGCCGTCCAGAATTGAATCCAGGTCTACCGCCACTGCGGGCTTTTGCGGGTCGAGAACAAACACAGCACTACTGGCCTTGGCCTGGGTGCCCTGGCTGTCTTGAATTTGAGCGATCAACTCATATCGGCCCGTCTTGAGGGGCATTTTAAAAACCGTTCCCGCATAGCCAAGCTTATCGGTATAGCCGGCCCGGGATGATTCAGCTTCGCCGGCCAGGGTGAATCTGACGGGAATCTTCTCGACCGGATGGGCCAATAAGTATATTTCGCTGCGTTGGAGGCGGGCGATTACAGCGGCTTGTCCGCCGGCTGGGCCCACATGTTCGGGTACGGTCAGGAGATATCCCCCGCCGCAACCGGCCAGGGGAGTTATGCAAACCAATACCAGCAATCCGATCATTTTCCCGCGCATAGTCATACTCCTAATCTTACAATGACGATTAGGCCAGAAACCCACCCCCTTTGTCAAACCTACATCGCGAATACTGGCTACATAATCTTTCGATGAGGGGTTTATTTCCCAGCCCCGTGCCGATATTCTTCAAGGTTACTATTAATTCTCGATACTGACGGAACTGGAGAAACCATGTCCCCGCATCAAGAGTTCAAGTATGACGATACGTGGCGAATGTTCAGGATCATGAGCGAGTTCGTTGATGGCTTCGAGACGATGAGCAAGATCGGCCCGGCCGTCAGCATCTTCGGCTCGGCCCGTACGCCAAAATCCGACCTGTATTACAAAAAGGCCCGCAAGCTCGCAGCTATGCTGGCTAGGGAAGACTTCGCAATTATCACCGGCGGCGGACCAGGTATTATGGAAGCTGCCAATCGCGGTGCATACGAGGTCGGCGGAGTATCGGTAGGCCTGAATATCACACTACCAAACGAGCAGAAAGCCAATCCCTATACAACCTACTCGTTGGATTTCCGCTACTTTTTCGCCCGGCTGGTGATGTTCGTCAAATACGCGTCCAGCTTCGTCTGTTTCCCCGGAGGATTCGGCACGCTGCATGAATTTTTCAATTCCATGACGTTGATCCAAACGGGCAAGGCTATTGAATTCCCGGTGATCCTTTTCGGCAAGGAATATTGGCGAGGCCTGGAAAAGTGGATTGTCAAGACAATGCTCACGAACGGGAATCCCAGGATCGACCCCAAAGACATGAACCTTTTCACCGTTACCGATTCGCTGGAAGAGGTAGTGGAAATTATCTGTCAGTCCCAGGCCAAGGTCGAACGAGAACGGTTGATCGCGACCCCTACAGGCAAGCCCGAGTTAACTGGTGAAGGCACACTTGTAGGAAAACCATCCAGGCGAAACAACCATCCGACCAAACGTAAGGTAAAAAAGGTAAAAAAAACCAAGAAGACCATACGCGCCACAAAGGCTAAAAAATAAGCTCCAATAAAACGTTGTGAAACGCCACTTTATGGAACCGGGTCATACCCGCCCTTGCCGAAGGGATGGCAGCGGAAGATTCGTCTGAGCCCCACAAAGCCCCCTCTTAACGCGCCGAACTTTTGAACTGCACGAATAAAATAGTCGCTGCAAGTCGGGGTAAATCTGCACTGTCTGCCCAGGAAGTTCGACAGCGTTGCCTGGTAGAATCTCGCAGTAGCAATCAGCAGCCTTGCTGGCAGATTCTGCAGAAAACTCGCCGCGCCGCGCCACGTCATTCGCTTGCCCCCTTAGCTTTCTCGGCAGTGACTCGACCAACGAGTTTTATTATCGATTCCTGCAGTTCACTTACAGTCAATTCTACCCCTCTATGCGGGATTATCACATAGTCCCATCCGGGTGGAAGTTGATCGCGAACAAGGCGAAATGCCTCGCGGCTCAGCCGTTTGATATGGTTACGCTTGACCGCATTGCCGTGACGCTTTGAAACCGCCACCGCCAGCCTTGCCGGAGCCGACTCGTCAGGACCTGGTAGTGCCCTCACTGCAATGAGTTTATCAGCCACACGCCGACCCCGGCCGAAGATACGTGAGATATCTTCGCTGCGCTTGAGTCGATACTGTCTGCCCAATTTACGATCCATTGCAGCTCACGTTTTCAACTTCGTTAACAATCGCCGGTCATATGGATCATCGCCTTGATGACGCCATCGCGATAATCTGCAACCAGTTCAAATGCCTCGGAAACCTTATCGAGCGGAAAATGATGCGTAACCAGCGAGCCAATATCTACCTTTCCATTGGCCATCATCTCCAACGCCGGTCCGATGCACTCATTCTGACGGCGAACGTTCTGGATGGACAGTTCCTTTCTCCGCAGTAAACCCATTGAAAGGCTGATCCGGCCGGCCTCAGGTATGCCGACGATTACAAGCTTCCCGCCGGGTGCCAGCAATTCAACAGCCTGGTCGAGCGTCTCGGGCTCGCCGGCACACTCGAAGACACAATCAAGCCCGCCCGGTTCACACGCTGAGATATCCTTAACCACATCAGAAGTTGCTGCGTTACCCGTCCAATCGGCCCCGAGCTTAGCTGCTATGGCTATCCGCTCATCGAGCAGGTCTGTAACGTAAGTTTTGCACTCGGTCGTAGCCCGCATTGCAGCTAGCACACCCAGGCCAATAGGCCCTGCGCCAAGGATGCCGATTTTAGCGCCGTCGGCCTGGCCTGAAAGTCGCTGGGCATACAGGCAAATCGAAAACGGTTCTGACATCGCAGCATCGACAAGTGTCTGGGATTCACTTATCTCATAGCAGCAGCGCGCGGGCATTACCAGGTATTCGCTCAGACAGCCTGGCAACTCGCCGGGACAGCCCATAAATACCTGATCCCGACAGGTATGCTCCCTGCCAGATAGACACTGGTCGCACTTGAGGCAGCTTATCAGAGGATCGACGGCTACCCTTGCCCCTACCTCGATGCCGCTTACTTGTGGGCCTACTTCAACTACCGTAGCGCCGAACTCATGACCTATCGGCCAGGGGAACTTAATCACCTCATCGCCGATCCTGCCGTTGCGGTAATAATGCAGGTCAGACCCGCAGACTCCGACAACTTCAACCCGCAGCAGTACATCGTCTGGTTTGGTAATTTCCGGCATATCCGCCTGCATTACCTCGACCTTGCGAATTCCTGTTAAAAACGCCGCTTTCATTATGGCAAATCCTTTATAAGTGGTTATCCCCGGCAACCGGGTTCCCTCTCATGTTATTGTTTAATCCACCCGAGATGAACCGAATTCTTTTTACCTCCAGGCGGAGCGGGTATAAGACAACCCAAGCCCGGCTTGATTAAAGGCCCATTCGCGTGTAAAAAGGCATATTCAAAATCAACCGACTTACCCAGGAGTAAGACTTTGAGAATCGTAGTTCCAATCAAGCAGGTTCCCGAGACCAATGCGGTGAAGATGGACGAAACGACCGGGACGATGATACGCGACCAGGTCGAGGCGATCATCAACCCGCTTGATCTTTACTCCATTGAGGCAGCCATCCGCTTGCGAGAGGCCCACGGCGGAGAAGTTACCGTCATTTCCATGGGTCCGCCCAATGCAATCACAGCCTTGCGCGAAGCAATTGCCATGGGCTGCGATACGGGCGTGCTTATTTGCGACAAAGCCTTTGCTGGCTCGGATACATGGTCCACCAGCTACACGCTTGCAGCTGGGATCAAAAAGCTCGGTTCATTCGATATGATCATATGCGGCGAACGTGCCACCGACGGCGATACCGGGCAGGTTGGCCCGGGGATCGCTGCCTTTATGGACCTGCCGGTTACCACATACATCAGCGCAATCGACGAAGTCACCGGCGGCAGATGCAAGGCCCATCGCCTTGTCGAAGACGGATACGAAATCCTGTCGATGAAGCTGCCGGGTGTTCTCACGGTGATCAAAGAAATTGCCATCCCCCGCCTGCCTACTTTGCGTGGCAAGCAAAAGGCCCGTGCGGTTGATATTCCTACCTGGGGCCCGGCGGACCTGGATGTCGAACCTGAGAACCTCGGCTTAAATGGCTCGCCGACGCGAGTGGTGAAGATCTTCAGGCCTAAGGTTGCAAGACAATGCGAGAAGGTTTTCGTAACCGGGGATTTAACCGCAGACGACGCAGCGGAAAGACTAGTTGCCTTCCTCAAGCAAAGGAACGTGTTGTAACATGGCAGATAAAGGCGTTTGGATAATAGCTGAACAAACCGACGGCCGCGTCCGGATTATTAGCTACGAACTGCTGCGGCGAGGCAGGGAATTAGCTGACAAGAGAGGCTGCGAACTTACGGCTGTGATTTTCGGCGATAAGATCGATAAAGACGATCTTCAGGAACTCATCCACCGCGGGGCCGACAAGGTAATCGCAACTGAAGCTCCTGAGCTTGCCCACTTCGACTGCCAACGATACTCAGCCTGCCTGGCTGAGCTAATCCAAGCCAATAAGCCCGAGATAATAATCGCAGGTGCAACTTCCAGCGGCAGAACGCTGATGCCCTATGTTGCCATCAAGGCCCGCGCAGGCCTGACCGCTGACTGCACAGAGCTGGATATTGAAGCCGGAACAGGCAATCTGCTTCAGACCCGCCCCGCTATCGGCGGGAATATCCTGGCGACTATTAAGACACCCAACCACAGGCCTCAGATGGCTACGGTTAGGCCTCACTCGACCAAGCCGGCCGAGGCTGACCCGACCAGAACCGGCGAGGTCATCTGCCGCACCGCAGAGGCCCAACTGCTGGCAAGCGATGTCGAACGGCTGGGATTCGTCCCAGATACAGCCGAGCATGGCCTGGATGACGCCGATTTAGTCGTTGCAGTCGGTAGAGGAATAAAAAAAGCTGAGAACCTGCCGATCGTAGAGCAACTGGCTGATAAACTCGGTGCAGCCCTGGGTGCAACTCGCGACGTCGTCGATCGAGGCTGGCTGAGCTACCCGCACCAGGTGGGGCTCTCGGGCAAGACCGTAACACCTAAGCTTTATATCGCTATCGGTGCATCAGGGGCGGTTCAGCACCTGGCCGGGATGCAAACGGCGGAGACAATCATCGCGATCAACACCGACCCGGAAGCGCCGATCTTCCGCGTGGCCGACTTCGGCATTATCGGCGACCTGTTCGAGATAGTACCGGCCCTGACGGAAAAGATCGGAAAGGACTAGCGCGCTGCATGACAGAGCAGCCCTATAACCCTGTCACGCTGGGATTGGTTGGCCAGCTCAAACAGATCGTTGGCAATTCGTACGTCATCCACGACGACCCGGATCGCCTCGAACCATACTCGCACGATGAGATCCCCGAGCGCAAATACGCGCACATGCCGGATGTTCTCGTCCGCCCGCGAACTGCCGCCGAGATCGCGGCGATAATAAAACTGGCCAATTCCGAGCACGTTCCCGTTACGCCTCGCGGGGCCGGGTCGGGCCTATCCGGCGGAGCGGTACCCATCTTCGGCGGAATCGTACTGCTGTGCGACCGGATGAACCAGATCCTCGAAATCGACACTGCCAATATGATGGCAGTCGTCGAACCGGGCGTCATCACCAACGAGATCAACGAACGTCTCAAAGAGTTTCGGCTTTGGTATGCGGGCTATCCGATGAGCCAGGAGACTTGCTTCATCGGTGGAAATGTCGCCGAAAATGCAGGCGGCGGCAAGGCTGTCAAATACGGTGTAACTGGCAGGTACGTCCTCGGCCTGGAGGTTGTAACCCCCACGGGCGATATCATTCAACTCGGCGGCAAGCGATTAAAAGACGTTACGGGCTATAACCTCGTAGCCCTGATGGTCGGCTCGGAAGGTACGCTCGGCGTGATCACCAAAATCACGCTCAAGCTCATGCCCTTACCCGCAGCATCTGTAGACCTGCTTTGCATGTTCGAAAGTCTCGACGATGCGATCTCGGCCGTGCCACTTATTCAGACGCAAAGCGGCGTGATCCCGACAGCCATCGAGTTTATGGATGTAACGTCGGTTCGGATGGCGTGCGAGACTCTTAACGAGTCGATCCCCTACGAACAAGCCGGGGCAATGCTGCTAATAACCGTCGACGGCCCCGACGCCGAGCAGGTGAGGCGCGACTACGAGCAGGTGGGCCAGTTCTGCACACAGGCAGGCGCATTCGAAATATACGTAGCCGACAACTTCACCACCAGCCATCGAATCTGGCGCGTCCGGGCAAGCATCGGCGAGGCTCTTAGCCTTATAACTTCAAGGCAGTCGAGCGAAGACCTGGCCGTGCCCGTTGCTAATATTCCAAAGCTTGTAGCCGAGATGGGCGCCATGGCCAAAAAGTACGACGTTTTGATCCCCTGTTACGGCCATGCCGGCGACGGCAACATGCACACGCGAATCGTCTGCAATCCGAATTGGACTGCCGAGAAATGGAACGAGACGCTGCCAAAACTTCTGACTGAGCTTTACACGCTAACAGCATCGCTTGGCGGGACTATCTCCGGCGAGCACGGCATCGGCCACAAGAGAAAACCCTACATGTCCCTGGTCTGCTCTGAAGCTGAGCTGGAAATGATGCGCCAGATCAAACGCGCCTTGGATCCCAACAACATCCTCAACCCCGGCAAGATCGTCGATGTTTGATGGTCAGAGCTTAATGGGTCCAGCGCAAAAAATAGCGGGCTGAGCATCCTCGCGGGCCAATTTGACAGAGGCCGGGGCATGTGAAAAAATAGCGGGCTGAGCATCCTTGCGGGCCAATTTGACAGAGGCCGGGGCATGTAAAAAAAATAGCGGGCTGAGCATACTTGCCCAGCCCGTAAATACCCCTTGCCGATCCATCGGCCTTCATCTATGACTTCACCGCCTTGGCTTTCGCCTTCGTAGCGGGCTTCTTCAATTTTGCACTGGGGACAACTTCGGTCTTTCTCTTACGTTTGCGACGGCGTCCTGGTTCTGGAACGTCTGGCTTGGGAATCCGGATGGGGTGATCGGCAACCGTCTTGAGGGCAGTGCGAATATTCTTGGCGAACAGGTCTGCCTTGACCTCATCAGCCAGTCCGTCGGCCCGGTTGAAAACACCACCTGAAACGAGGATCTGCATATTCTCGCAGACCTGTATTTCACGAATATGGTCGATCATTCTGCGGATTTCAGGTACATCCTGCGGATTAGCTCCGTAGAGGCACAATACATCGGGTTTAAGATTGCCCAAAAGTTGGAGTAGTTCGTCAGTGGGAATTCCCGATCCTACGAACCAAACTGACCAGCCCTTAGACTCGAACAGGTCGGCTGTGATCTGTGCGCCCAATTCCGATAGCTCGCCTTCGCCACAAGCAACAATCATTCGCTTGCCGGTCTTGGGCTCGCGAGCCAACAGAGCGTGCATCTGGTCGGCAATCATCCGGTTGATACGCGTAGCCATATGTTCAACAACGCGAGGAATGCGGTTTTCGCGGAACAGGTGCTCTACCTGATCCATCGCCGGCCAAATGATAGATTCAAGAAGCTTCGATGCAGCTATCCCACGGTCCTGAGCGGCAAAAATAAGCTCACGGGCCTCACAACGCTTTCCTGCAAACAG
>SDBV01009109.1_pt1 | contig 13255 bp, 13 predicted proteins | sample 2277081 | NCBI WGS metagenome assembly SDBV01 (sample SAMN10402039, study PRJNA504765) | marine sediment metagenome | isolation source: marine sediment core GS10_PC15, 223 cmbsf | place: Arctic Ocean: Southern Knipovich Ridge | collected 2010
CCATTCAACCATCGACCGCAAGAATGGGAAATCTTCGTGGTTGCCATCGATCCAGTGAACTGGGACCGTGAGCTTCAGATCGTCCCATGTATATGCGACGCTCATGCGCTTGTCTGGGTGCCAGCAACCGAAGTCGCCCACCTGAATGAGCATCTCAGCACCCGCATCGGTCAGGAGTTGGACGTCCCGATAGAGATCGTCCCAGCGGCCGTGGATATCACCAATGAATCCAATCAACATTTCAAGGCTCCCGGCCGGTGTGGTCTAGCTATTGGGAGTATAGCCCCCCAAGCCATGAAGTCAACTAAATTTTATGGATTGGGTCCCGGATAACAGGGGATTGTTATTGGGCCGAGCAACGTCAGAGAGGAAGGAATAGCAGTCGATTCAGCAGTTTGAACCCTGACCTATAATATAATGGGAAAAATAACAATAGTTAAGGCGGTGTGGGTTCAATTTCGTTAGAATTAATTAACCGGCCATCCCCTAATAATCTCAGGTTATGCATCAATCCGAATCGGAGAAATTATGCTCGATAGTAGTCACCACCACAAGTAGAAGAGAAGCTATACAAAAACTAGGCTGGATAGTCTGTGCTCAGTCTTATGAAAAACTGCGCATAATAACCAGGTTTCTTGAAATCGACACATCCCATTGGAGGGTGTGGGGTAATTCGGCGCAGAAGCAACCTAGAAAAAGGCCGATTGAAGATTACTTGAACAACAAATATCCAATCGCGAGCAATAGCCTAAAGCGGCGATTAATCCATGAAGAAATTTTTGAAGAACGCTGCCGAGACTGCGGGCGCACCGAGTGGGAAGGCCGCGCCATCCCGTTAGAACTTGAACACATTGATGGAAACAACAAAAATAACACGCTAAGTAATCTAAAACTCTTATGTCCTAATTGTCATGCTTTGACGCCCACGTACCGTGGAAAGAACAAAAAATACAAGAATAAGAATCGCAATGTGGGATGTAAATGTAAAAAATGCGGCGCCCCCGTAGGCGTACGGAATAAAACCGGATGGTGTAAAAATTGCATCCAAAAAGAGCGTCCTCTTTGTCATCGTTGTGGGACGAGGCTGAAAACGCTGAGGTCTAAAACCGGGCTTTGTTCAAAGTGTGTAGAAACACCACCTCGACAAGAACGGCCGCCGTACGACGAGTTAACAAAACTAATTGAAACTCATGGTTGGAGTGCCGTGGGGCGGATGTACAAAGTCAGTTGCAACTCCATCCGAAAATGGGTCAGGAAATACGAAAAATTGAATGATGAGCGCCACACGCCATAAGGCAAAGGATTTTTCGTGCCGTATCAACGGCGAAAGTTTGCCAGTTCCGCCCCGAGCCCCGTTGCAGTCATGGGAATTATATCATCAAAAGTCGTCTAGGAAACACAATCCACGATGAACTTTTCCAGCTTGGTGATGGAGGCTTCTAAATCCTCGTCATCTGTATGAATTGTGAGGTCAGGATTGACCGGAACGTCAAAGGGATCATTTACTCCGGTTAGGTTGGTAACCCTCTCAGGGTGTCCCACCGGGAGGCGTGTCCGTTGATAGAGTCCCTTCGTGTCTCTCTCTTTCAGAGTATCTAAATTACAGGCGATGTATACGGTACGGCTCCTCCCTTCCGCCTCAGTTAATTCTTGTCGGATTTCTTTGTATGGATTGATGGCTGCCATGATCGAAATGACGTCGTTGCGGGCCATCATACACCCCACAAAGCCAAGCCGTCGAACGTTTCTGTTCCGGTCTGATCTGGAATATCCCAAGTCGTTGCCCAAGCCTCTACGGTATTCGTCACCATCGACCACCTCAACACGGAACCCTTTTTTCTTCAATCGCTGTTGAACTTCTATTGCCAACGTAGATTTTCCGGCTCCACTCATTCCTGTCATTTGGATAAAGAGGCCTTTTGTTCTCCCCCACTTAATGTGGTTCCAGACTCGTTCATGGAGGAAGAATATTCCAATCTGAAGTCCATGGTAAACCAGGGTGATCAACCCGGTTTCTAAAAGGTTGCCACCAGTAATCAAGTAGGAGATACCACCTAACAAGACCAGGGCGATAACGCGCCAAGAAAAAGACTTCGCTAAACTGCGTTTCTTGGAGTCAACCATATCTACCATGTTTTCTTCTTGACCGGCCCACTAAAGGGTACTAAACCTAAAGGTCAACTGGAATGGTCTGAAGCGCGAGCGAGAAACGTCAGGTAGAATGCGAGTCACTTTCCGTGATAATTTACGCGCGGGCCAGTTGATTGACTTCCTGCTTGGTCCACGTCTGTGGGTGCCGGATCAGACCTACCCCGACTACTTCGACTGGATACAGCGCATCGAGCCCGAACTGAATGGTGGATGCAAGCGCCACATGGCCTGTGTCTGGAATGGGGAACTGGCTGGCATCGTGGTTTGGCAGCGACACAAGACTGAGACATCATGGCTGGAGATCAAGAATATCACCGTGCGTCCGCTGGTGTCGGGGCGTATGGTGGGCAGCTTCCTACTGCGACAGGCTGAGATTGAAGGCGCGTTAGAGTTTGGTAGCGTGCAGTCGGTCTGTGATGCCAAGACGTCGGCTCGGGACGTGTTGGGATTTCTGGTCGCCTGCCACTACCGTCCGCAGTTGACCACCGATCTCTATGGACATGGGAGGGGCCCTGACGTGGTCCTTACGCGTACGCTGTTGGAAATTGAAACGAGGAAAAAATGACAACGATGAAAGTTAAACTCTTGCGGCTTCAAACTGAATTGAAGAGTACTCATCTAGGCCCACGCCAAAAGAGGGTACTACAAATGGCGATAGATCACTTGAAACAAAAAAACGATAAGGAGTAGAAAATGAAGAAACGGTTTATTGTACAGTCAACGCCTAAGAACTCCCCTGGACCCGGCTATGATATCGACACCATTGTTGAAGCCGAAAGTTACGATGGAGCTTGGCAGAAAGTTGTAGACGGCGCACTTTTGGGAGATGCGCTTTACGACATAAAGGTTGAGTCTTTGAGGGAGGGTATCGCGGGCATCACTATTTTTGAGGTGGCTGGAAGTCGGGAAGACCATTATCCTGCTTGGCTTGAAGCCCATATCCAAGTAGAGGAAAGGCGACGGGCGTCAGAGGAGCGAGATAAGGCGGAGCAGGAGTACGAGCGGATGAGAGAGGAATGCCACCGGCTGGAGGAGAAATTCGGATTTAATCGTTACTAATCTCCATGTAGGACAGACTGCACTTCACTCTCCAAGCGGTTTATAGTTGACTGTGGATCATAATTCTCGGGGAAGGTAATTCCGGCCTCGGTCTCTAATGCTGCAACGGCTGCTATTACCACTTCGTCAGCATTGAAGTATAGCCGCCACGGCGTATGCGCGGCGGAGGGGTCCACGCCGAACGCCGCAGCGGGCGGCTGGGGGTGCTTCCGCTCGCGTCGAATGGCAAAAATTGGGAAGGGTGCCTCACGACCTGGGAAAGGGGCGCTCCAGATAGCGTAAATAATTCCTACTCCGCTGTACAAACGAGGATCCAGGACCTTGAACGATTGCGATTGGGTGGTTTGACTAAGCGCCCCGATGATGGCAGGAGTGGCGCTTTCTATGCTAGTTGGGGGTGGTGGTTCCCAAGCATCGATTTCATCGACTATTCTCTCTTCAATGGCGTGCCACATATCAAGGACCTCGTTGGTTGGGCCTTCCTTCCACCAGAAACTTTCGGAACTCTGGACTCCTTCCCAGCGCCACTCTGCTGGTTCACGGTAATGTACCCTTGTCCGAGGCTCGGAGGGGCTAGGGGAAAGGATAACCGCTTCTTTATAGGAGCCGTAGCGAAAGAAATGGTTATCTACCATAAGCCATTTCGGTGTCCGTGCTTTTGCCATTAGCTCGTTACCAAAGAATAGACCTATTGTGACTATGGCCACGAGAATGTCACTACCGGCGCGTGCTCCCTCCTTACTAATGGATTTGGGTTCTGGATCAATAGGTTGCTCAGCGAGCATCTTAGCGTATGGGATAGGCCTTGTGCTTGATACGGGCTCCATCTCGGGCCAGTTGCCTTTCAGCATCTGCTTCGCATAGAAGAAGGCGGTTGGTCGAATTGATTGCTTTATTCGTAGGTAGGGATTCATGTTAAGCCCTTAAGCCCTCCATGAGGGTTTGCACTTCACTTTCCAAGCGGTCTATGATTGGCTGTGGATCAAAATCTTCGGGCCAAAAACCTGAAGCGTTAATCGTCGTCCCGGTATAGTCCCATAGGACACGAAGGGCGGCTACCACCGCGGCTTTAGCGCTGAAGTACAGTGTTGGCTTGGTGGGGCTGTGTATTACTCCCAATCCCGAACCAGCCTCGCGCTCCTCTCGAACGGCAAAAATTGGGAAGGGGGATTCGCGGCCGGGAAAAGGGTCCGTCCAAATTGCATAAACAATTCCTCCTCTGTACGACCACTCGACGGATTCGCTGCTAGGATGTGGAATCAAAAACGATTCTGTGACTTTACCAAGTGCCATTAGGATGGGTTCTGTGGCCTGTTCTAGGCTGGTTGGCGGGGGAGGTTCCCACGCATTGATTTCATCGACTATTTTATTTTCGATGTCAATCCACATATCAACGGCCTCCTCGACGGATGTCTCTTCCTTCCACCATATCAACGGGCTTGCCCCTTCCCACCACCATTGGGGTTTGAAGATAGGTTCTCTTGGTTTTGGGCGCGGGACGCCGGCATCGGTTGCGCCCGGCGGGGTGATGACGGCTTCTCTATAATTGCCATAGCGAAAGAAATGGTTATCCACCATGAGCCATTTCGCAGCTTGCACCTTTGCGAGTAACTCGTTATCAAAAAATAGACCTATCGTGGCTAGCGCAGTGAGGATATCGCTAGTGGTCAATACTCCCTCCCCACCGATGGCGTGGGGTAGTTCTCCTTCGATGGGTTGCTCTTTGAGAAGCTTTACGTGTGGGAGTGGTCTTGTGCTCGATACCGGCTCCATCTCTGGCCAGGTGCCTTCTAGTATTTCCTTCGCAAAGAAGAAGGTGCTTGGGCGGATCGGTTGGATTACTCGTAGGTAGGGATTCATGTTGTTAATCCCAAGGAGACACGCCAGGCGCACTCGGAGGAGGTGACTGTGAGGGATCATCCCAAGTAGAAGTCCAAGCCGTTTTCGGGAGAGTCTGGTGGCTTCTAAGGAGGCGTTGTACTTCGCGCTTTAAGTTATCTCTAACTGGTTGCGGATTGAAATTCTCGGGGAAGGCGAGGGACGATTCGTTATCTATCATTGAATACGCCACGTTGACTACATGCTCAGCTTCAAATGATATCAGCCCGAGCATTTCCGGCATGTCGTGGTGTGGATCCTGCCTAGCAGTATCGCGTCGGATAGCAAAAATTGGAAAAGGAGGGCGCTTCCCTGGAAATGGAGTCGTCCAGATCGCATAAGTAATTTGCACTCCGGAGTTGGGTATATTCGGATCGGGACTCGGAACTGTGAACGCTTCTGACTTTGGTTGGCGGCGAAGCGCATTTACGATGGCGGCTTCTGCGCTTTTTTCGCTAGTTGGAGGGGGAGGTTCCCACGCCTTGACTTCTTCGTCCATCATCTGGTCAATGCTTTCCCACAGATCATCGGTCACGTCGGTCCACCAGAAACCGGCTGCGTATCCCTTTTCCCATGAGTAGAGAGGGTTTTGCGCTTCTTGGTGGTTAATGACTTCATCAAAGGTCACGTATCGGAAGAAACGGTTAGCTACCATGAGCCATTTATATGCCTGTGCCTTTTCTATAAAATCGTCACCAAAAAATAGACCTATTGTGGCTAGTGCGCTGTAGGGTTCACCTTCATGTCGTCTTTTCTCGCTGATGGGTTCCTCTTCGAGAATCTCTGCGTGCGGGATTGGAGTTGTGCTTGATACGGATTCCATCTCTGGCCACTCACCTTGGAGTATTTCCTTTGCATAGAAATACGTGCTGGGCCGGATCGGCTGGTGTATTCGTAGGTATGGGTTCATCCTTCTTCCTCTTCCTCCTCTGCTAGGCTCATAAGGGTATCTCGTACCTGTGCTAACAACTCTTCAACCTTTTCTAGTACTACTATATTGGACGATGTTTGTTGACATATTTTATAAGCGGCTTTAACGGCGTGTCCAGCGGTAAAGTAGAGAGTGCTGGGTACACCAGTGACAGCGAAAACAGGGAATCCCTTTCCTCTAAAAATGCCTCCATCTCTCCAGACGGCGTAGGAGATAACAATCGTTGGTGGTAAAAGGGTGACATCCTGCCGATGGACCCACGCTTGGGTGCCATCGGTCTTCCATTTCACGTATATGTGGTTCCTTTCATCCTCTCGGCCGTAGAAGGTTTCTGGTGTGGGGTCCAGTGTGGGGTCCATCACTATTCCGGTTTGGTTAGGCGCTGCTATTGAGCGCACTCTATCTCCGGGTATCGGTATCACTTCCACCTCGGTCGCCGACGTTTCGCATGTAATACTAATATCGTTCTTTGGGGGGTATCCAAACGCCTCCAAGAGGAGGCCTTTTACCTGATCTCCAAGACGTGTGGGCGGTTTCGGATGCCAGTTTTTATAAACATTATTCAAAGCATCCTGAATACCATATTCTATCCATGGATAAACATCACCCAAAGCATTATTCATTGTGGAATTTATGTAGAGGTGGGGAGCACCACTGAAATCTATGGCTCCCCTTGCTCCAGCAGCGGGGCTGATGGTATATTCAAAAATGTGGTCTATCACCCTCAGCCATTTTTGCGCCGAGTGTTCCGAGATTAGTTCGTCCCCAAAGAAGATGCCAATAATGGCTTCCGCGTAGGGCCGATTCTTCACTCCCCCAATAGGACTTTCGCGTAATATTTTTATGTGTATGAGCGGCTTCGTATTCGATGTCGGCTCCATCTCGGGCCAGTCGCCTTGGAGGATATGCTCAGCGTACAGGTAAGCGGTTGGTCGAACTGACTGCTTTACTCGGAGGTATGGATTCATCGTTCCTCCGGCAGCTTCGATAGAGTATCTCGTACTAGTGCTGACAACTCTTCCACCTTTTTAGATACTACTATATCGGACGGTGTTTGGAGACACGCTTCATAAGCGGCTTGAACGGCGCTTTGAGCGGTAAAGTAGAGTTGAGTGGGTGTCGATGTTTTAGCGACAGCAAAAATAGGGACGTCTCTCCCGCTTAAAATGTCACCATCTCTCCAAATTGCAAATGTGATAAAAATCGTTGGTGATACAAAGGTGAGGTCAGCCGCAATGGCCCAGCTTTGGGTTCCATCAGCATCCCATTGCACGTATATGGTATTCTCTTCGAGTCCGTAGAAGGTTTCTGCATCCTCTTCCTCTGGTGCGGGGATCACTATTCCAGTGTGGTTAGGAGTCTCGGTTAGGCGGACCGCATCTCCGAATTTCAGTTTGCGAGGCGTGGGTTCGCATGCTATAAGAATACCTATAGGCGCGCTCCTAAGAGGGCTTCCAAATGCCTCCAAGAGGGCGGGTTTTATGGCAGCTAGACTCGTGGGCGGTTTCGGATACCATTTTTCATAAACATCATCCAAAGCATCTTGGAGACCAGGTGCTAGTTCTAACCATGGATAAACATCTCTTGTTCTGGGCTCTATGCGGGGATTACCCATGAGATGAAGCGCACGGTTGAAGGAGCCATATTCTAAAACTTGGTCTCTTCTTACCCTTAGCCATTTTTGAGCTAAGAGTTTGGTGAATAGTTCATCATCAAAGAAGATGCCAATAGTGGCTTCCACGTTATATTCATTATATATATCACTTTTGCCAATAGGACTTTCTCCCAATATTTCTACACGTAGAGTTGGCTTTGTACTCGATTCGGGCTCCATCTCTGGCCATTCACCTTCAAGGTAATGTTGCGCGTATAGGTAAGCGGTTGGTCGAATTCGCTGCTTTATTCGGAGGTATGGATTCATAGTTCCTCCGGTGGATTCATGACAAGTTTAGACAACTTTTTAGTCTGTTCAAATATGGTGCGGGAGGAAGGGTACTGGCGGCACATATCATAAGCGGCCTCAACGGCGTCGCGAACGGTGAAGTGAAGCTGTGTGGTCGCGCCTTCCACAGCGAAAACAGTGAGTTCCGGTCCCTTTGAAACACCTCCATCTCTCCAAACAGCATATGTGATATACACCTCTAACTCAGAATACACGAGCGAATCCGGACTAATCCACGTTTTGGCTCCATCAGCATCCCACTTAACGTAGACGGACGGAGGATTAAAGTTCGTCTTCCACGAGACGTCTTCTGCATACTTGTCCAACGGATCCAAGCTCGCGTCTTCTGCTGTATCGTTGTACTCGTCGTTTGGATAGCGCACGTTGAGCACTACACCCCTCTCTGGCTCGCCAGTCTCTGGTTGACCATAGTATGGCTCCGGATCGCCATATCGATCCACCAGATACACTCTATCTCCGCGTAGTAGGGGGGGTGATCCGCCTTGTTGGCAGTCTATAACTAGGGCCCGAGGCGCCCACGAATCTATGGCTCTAAACGCGGCAAGGAAGGCGGGTTTTGTGTTATCTAGATTCGTGGGCGGTTTCGGTTGCCATTTTTTATAAGCATCGACCAAGACTAATTTGACATCATTACGCAGTTCACCTAGGGATGATGGTATCTTCTCCTCCGTGACATGGGGCCCTCCATGAAACAACGTTAAGTTAGATTCCTGATTCCCGGAATATTCAAATTCGTGGTCTGTTACGAGGAGCCATTTTGTTACGGGGAATTCATTGATTAGTTGGTCACCAAAAAACAAGCCTATAGTAGCTTGGGCAGCGTTTGAATCCCTGCTGCGCCGCTCTGGCTCTTCGTCAATGGGGCTTTCGGTTAGTATTTCAGCCCGGATGGTGGTGTCCTTTGGCGAGGGCCCCATCTCTGGCCACTCACCGTGAAGGATATATTTCGCGTATAGGTGAGCGGCAGTGGCGGGTCCAGTAGGTTGTTTGATCCGAAGATAGGGATTCATCGTTCCTCCCTAATCTGGATTGATATTGAAGGGGAACACCCGAGCATCGCTGGGAAGATAAGGCTGCACTTGAGCAATAGCTTCGTTAAAGTCTTGGCTGAAAATTTCTGGGGCGTAAATGAGCCAATACCATTTGTCCGTTGTGACGAGGTTTGCTCCGTCGCCATACCCGTCCGTAATCACATAAACAAAAGCGTCCTCGTCACCAATTTCTGCGAAGTTGTCCCAAATTGCGGTGAAGCTCGTTCCCCATCCAACATCCAGAGTAACGGGTTGGCCGCTTTGTATTTCGCCTGTAACGTTACGGACATTATCAGCGAAGATAAAATAGTCCACCTGGCCTACTTCTATTTCTTGTTTTTGCTCCGTAACGGTTTCAATAACGGACAAGGAAGAATCGATGAATTGTTGTGTGTACTCGGCTACTGATCCACTGACGTCGATGTAGACTTGGAAGTTAACTGTTATAGTTTGGCTGATTAAAGCTGGTAACCGGAACTTGTCGGCTAATGTGTGATATCTTCTCTCTTCTCTGGCAAAGGTTGTGATCGTCGGATAATTCATTGCGGAGTTTACAGCCTTGGACATTTCGGTTCCAAAATCTGTTTTAACTAGTGATTGGAGCTTTTTCTTATCGGGAAGTATGGTTCTTTCGGGACCTCCGTCGGCATCCATCAACCTTTTTCCTATACCTCCGCCGGGACCTGGATCGCCCCCGGCAAGCTCTGCTTCTAATTCGCTGTTGCCCTCTAGTATCTCGCGTCCTAAAGCTTCCGCGATGGCTTCTGCAACTTTCTCGGGTGGACTATTCTCGATAAAATCTTTTAGATCCTCCATTGTTTCGATGGGCTTTCCGGCCCCCTTACTGAGTTCGTTTGTTGGATCTTCCTTAGATGCCAACTTCAGGAGCCACCAGGCGTAATACTCGCTGTCCTTACCACGGCGTTGGAACATCTCATAGGCCAACTGCCCAGTGGACTCCGATATTTGGGATTGTGCAACGGCGTTGGCAATCATTTCTTGAACTGTGGGGAGGAGTGTTTCCCAAAAAACCAACTCGGTTGCCAGCGAGCCAAGCTGTTTCTTGTCGAAGCCGTTCTCTAATAATGTTTCATTAACCACCAAGTCCATCGCGTAGTTAAAGATGGTCATCAAACTGTCTCGGGGTATGCCTGACTTTTCATGTTTGGTTGCGAATAGGACTATACGTTCCATATGATTCAAAATGATGTGCATCATCTCGTGCGCTATGATGAATGCTCGGCGGTACGGATTTTCCAAGTACTCCCAGAATACGGTAGAGATTTGGAAGAAGATCTTTCCCTCGGGACTGAGCCCGACTCCGGCAGTGTGGTTTGGATCGTCTACCCATCGGATGTCACTTGCTTTTCTTACTAGGGTGCTGATGATGGGGTCATTGATACTGAACTTCTCAAGGATCTGAATCACTTCATCGAGATCTGGGTGAAGCATGGCGGATCTCCGTTCAGTTATTAGTTACGAGAGCTTGTTGACTTTGCAGCAGCAGAGGTTCTAACGGGAATTTCCCAAAATGAAACTGTGCAAGGGTGCGCAGTAGGTTCCGTTTGGCTGTCGCGACTGGATCAGCAAACTCGTCTGGAAGCGGCAATTCAGCTAAGGTTTTGATTAGCGCTTCTAGGTCGCTTAGTTCTTCGATAGCGATGTCGGTTTCTAAGACGCTAGGGTCCATGATCTTGAAGATTAGATCTTTTAGGCTTGACTTTTGTTCAGGCCCTTCTTCGATATAGGCCAACGCGGAGTTAATTAACAAAGCCTCTAGCCGATACATGCTTCGTATTGGAGCGAGTAGTTGAGGTCCTCTTTCTTCTAGGCCGATAGCTTCTTGGGAAAGGAGGGCATAGTACTGATTGACAATATTCTCGAATGTGTTCTCTTCCTGGTTAGCCCAAATTGCAAAGAAGGTATTGCCCGGCTGCGCGAAGAAACCATATAGAATAGTCGCTACCTCTTCGGCATTGAAATACTCCGATTCCAAGAGACTAGCCGCCTCCACTTCTTCTAATTTCTCTACGATGCTGGGATACAAAAATCTCGTTATGTTATTGAAAACGGTTTTTGCCCCCTCCGGGTCGTCGCGTAGGATGTTGGAAAACTCACTTACGAGTGCTAGGTCTTTGGGATCCTCATTCAAGGCCTCCATAACATCGAGCATCAGATCCAAGGTAGTCGTCTCGACAGCTAAAAGGACGTTGAGGCCGTCTAACACGGCGGGGTACTTACCCAAAGACTTGGCAATAGCTCCGATTAGGAGTTGTTCGTTGCGGCGCTTGGCTCCCGCTACTTGAGTTAATAGGTTGTCCAGTGTACGGGGGTCTAGGTAGGCCTTTTCATCAGGAGAGATATTCTCGTCTTTTTGGAAGTCTCTCCACCAGCCGAGTATTTGTTGCATGACCACAGGACCGAATGCATCAAGTAAGTCCTGCCGACTCATGAAGTACTTTTCGGAAACGTCGTTTGGAAGTTGGTAGATGGTAAATCGACCTTCCAATGCCCAGTTCAAACTTTGGACACCATAATTCTTCGAACCGGTTTGTGGAGGGTTGATTGCGGCCCATACAAGTTTAAGGCCTGGGATGGTCTGGTCGTTGACTTTCCCTTCCAAAATGATTTGCATGAGCGCGTTTTGCACTGGCATTGATGCACGGTTCAATTCGTCAATAAAGATGGCATCTAGCCCCTGAGATAAGTTGAGGGGTAGCGCTGTTCTAGAAACGCGTTCGCCGCCTTCCGTTTCTTCGACATAAGGGAGACCCACAAGGTCCAAATAGGGGTCCATCGTGGCGGCATTGAAGATTGCGTAGCGTAGTCCTAGTTCATTGAATATCGAAGCGATAATGGATGACTTGCCAACTCCGCGATCCCCTACCAACAATGCGTTGAAAGTCGGTTTAGTGAATCCTCGTTGTTCTTCTATCTCGCCTATCTGCGCTATCTGTCCTTGTCCGTGAGCGAGCAAAGCGGTGTAAAGATCGTCCATGCTGGAGTGCTTTTTCACCTCGGCCAGTGTGGGGAAAATTCCGCGACGGCGACTCTTTAATCGCCGCACTGCACCAACCTGCCGCAAGGGGAGTAGCGGAGCTTCATAACGCTCGATTTCGGCTTGCGGTAAACTGTGGAGAACGTCTATAGCCTCAATCTGGTTCTCTGCGAAAAAGTCTTCTGCCTCTAGTGCTTCGGATGGAGTCAGGTTATCAATTCGATCTAAGTTTGCTTGCATGGACAGGAATAGGGGCGACGCCGAATCGTCAACGATTGCGGAGGTCCAAAAGTCCATTTCGACTTGGTCACGTCCATCAACAAGGCGATAGTGGTCATATAGTTGTGCCCTGAAGATGACTTTTTGTAGCTCCCCAGCAATATCAATGAGCCCGTTGTTTCGTAGATCGAAAGCGGTGCGAGCCAAGGATTCCAAATCCATTTCCATCGGGCTGCCGTATTGCGCTAGCACCCCTTCAACCTGCATTTGATGGTCAGCCGCTTCCAACCCATCTCCTATGGGGAGCGCGAGCAACGACAGTAACGCTAAATGCAAATCATCTGTCCAGCCCACAAGCTGGTTCATTGCGGTAGGATTAAAGCTGTTCAAACCCAAAAATGGCACCATCTTAAGTCGTCCCTAATCGTAACAGTGTTGGTTCAGTGTACCAAAGTGGTTGACGCTGCCGAAGTCATGCTCTAAAATTAGCGACCGTTCAGTGTTTTACTCCGGACTCGCATGCATTTCGTAGAACTTTGTACAGGATCGGCGGCGATGACTTTGCATCTAATGGGATACGGACGCCCGCTTGTGAGCTATGCTGGCGGGAAGGGTGGTTACGCAGCCGCTATCGCCAGAATACTGAAATTAGAGAAACCTACGGAACTGACCCTGCTTGAACCGGGGCCATGGGCGAGGACACTATCTGCATTAACGGACGAGTTTTCTTGTACAAGTATTGTAGGACTTATTAGGCGGTGGCAGGAAGAACCCGCCAAGGAGTTATGGGAAAGGTGCCGTGAGTACGTTGAATCAGAAGACTGCCGCACTGAGACGTACGCGGCGGCTCATCTGCTGCTAATTGCTGGAACGTATGGGGGCCACGAAAAAGGAGGCTTCAAAGGACCGCATAAATTGAGGCCCAATGTGGATGGATTTATTCCTAAGCGGGAGACGCTGATAAAGCGCGTCCAAAAAATATCAAAAGTGGATTGGCCGCTCGTACGCATCATGCGAACCGGAGC
>SDBV01009110.1_pt1 | contig 13252 bp, 15 predicted proteins | sample 2277081 | NCBI WGS metagenome assembly SDBV01 (sample SAMN10402039, study PRJNA504765) | marine sediment metagenome | isolation source: marine sediment core GS10_PC15, 223 cmbsf | place: Arctic Ocean: Southern Knipovich Ridge | collected 2010
CCGGCGGCGACACGCTGATTGCGGAACCAACGGGTGGGGGTAAGCGGTCGGTATCGGCCCATGACCTCGGCGCGTCCGTCTCCAATATGACTTGGTCAACTTCCGGTAGCATTGCACACTGTGCTTGCCGTATCCTTGCAGCTGCTGCTGACATTGTTATCACAGCTGAAGCAGCAGCCCTCACACTCGGTGGCCAAATTGCAAACCTTTTACAGGGCTACAAAATAGGTGCAAGTCCTGCAGCATTTGTAGCCTCTGGAGCAACAGTAAACCTCAACAAGGGTATTATAATAGACGCACTGCCTGCTACGTTTGCACTCGGTGGGCAGGCTACGAACCTTTTACAGGGTTATAAAGTCGACGTAGATCCTGCAGGTTTTGCTCTTGGGGGTCAGATAGCCAACTTGCAGCAAGGATATAAAGTTGATGTTTCACCTGCAGCTTTTACGCTTGCCGGACAGGTAGCCAATCTTTCCAGAGCAGTGTCAATACAGGCCGATGCTGCATCGCTCGTTCTTGCAGGTCAAATAGCTAACCTTTTACAAGGTTATAAAGTCGATGCAAGTCCAGCAGCTTTTGACCTTGCGGGCCAGATTGCAAACCTATTGCAAGGACATAAAGTTGATTCCTCACCTGCGGTATACATACTTGCTGGATCCAATGTGGACCTTATAGTAAGTACAGGTGATATCATTTTCCCAGGTGAATCGGCAAGCTTTGTTTTAGGTGGTCAAACCGTAAACTTATTACAAGGGTATAAAATCACTGCAAGTCCTGGTGTATATGTTCTCGAGGGGCAAACAGCTAATCTGTCAAGGAACGTTCCAATTACAGCATCTGCAGCGGGCTATACTTTAGGTGGACAAGTTGCTAACCTTCTGCAGGGATATGAGATTGCAGCATCCCCAGCTGGTTTTGTTTTTGATGCTCAAAACGCCAATCTACTACAAGGGTATAAAGTTGATGCAAGTCCCGGGATGTTTCTCTTCGACGGAAAAGCTATCACTCTTATTAGAATACTCATAAAAGCTGATCATACCCGTACATTTGACTGGACACCACAAGCGGTTGGGTTTAATTGGGGACCCAACTTATAGAAAGGAGCAACTGATGACAATCGAAACCGTAAAAGAAGAAGATAGCCTGATTGTGGACACCATAGTTTCCGAAAAGGGTGTTGTAAAGGACATAACGGGTGGCACGGTTCTAGGAGCTGTTAGAAACCCAAACGGCACGATCATCACTACTGGTGTTGTAGGAAGCATTCCAGTCGGAACGGACGGAGTGGCTAGGGTTACTATAGCTAAAGATATTTTTGACAAGCCTGGGGGTTGGCTAGGTCAGGGACGTCTCGAAATAGGGTCTGAGAGTAAAACCTTCTGGAGTGAAGATCTACAAATCGGCGACTCCATAATCAAGAACGCATGAGGCACAAATGACCATATCTCCAAAATACCTCCTTACCTACCTAGAGGCTTCACAGTCTCAGAAACACATCTCGGTCAATGAAGGGTTCAGGCGAATCGAAGCCCTTACCCAAATTGTAATCATCGACCGCGATCTTACAGCACCCCCAGGCTCTCCTGCTAACCTTGACGCCTACATTCCTAAAGCAACCGCTACGGGGGATTGGACAGGAGCCGAAGATGACATCGCCTTCTTTGACCTTGATGAATGGGTTATAGTTCCCCCCTCAACGGGTTTAAGAGTTTACATTGACGATGAGAATATATGGCTCTACTGGACAGGCTCTGTCTGGGCAGCCCTACCCGGTGCGACTATGACTGGTCGTGTTTATGGTCAAGCTGCACTCGACAACACTATTACGCGTGTACAAACATTTGGTCCGGGGGTTACTAAAGCAAACACGGGGGGCTCAGAAGCCACCTACGAAATCGCTGGTGGCCCTCCAGTTATCATAGATATGACACTTACTGCTCCTCCGGGCTCACCTTCTGCAGACGACATGTATGTTGTAGCTCCTACAGCAACTGGTGATTGGTCAGGTCAGGAAGATGACATTGCAAGGTTCTTTGATGACACCGTTACTAATGGTTGGGAATTCTACACACCCTTTACAGGAATGCAAATTAAGGACCTTAACACAAACCTGAACTATGAATGGACAGGTACCCTTTGGGCTGTGAATCCTTTAGAACCCCACTGGGATGAGGTTTCCTTCCTCACGGCACTTGACGGGGCTGATCTAGCAACTTCTGCTGTTGATGATAGTAATACAGTTCATACAATTACCTTCAACGGAAATGCCAAATTAATTACTGCTCAGAAGAAGTTTGGAACAGCCTCTGTAGATTTTGATGGTACAGGTGATTACTTATCAATACCCGACCACGCAGATTTTAACTTTGGGAAGCTCGACTTCACCATCGAATTCTGGGTACGTTTTACTGCAGAGCCAGGATCAGACGAGGCCTTAATAGCAAAATGGGATACTTCTGGAGATGATGCATGGATGATCCAGTATAATCCTACTACTAATGTAATGATAGGATTCGTCTCAACTACGGGTTCTGACTTTCCTTCAGCCGGCTTCGATTTTGACATTGATGATATCAGTGTTGCCAACTTCTTCAATAGTGCCTTCCACCATATTGCTCTCATAAGAGCAAGTGATAAAATCTACATGTACGTTGACGGCATTAGAGGAAGTACTGTTGCTACAGTTACTGTAGGTCTATTTGCAAATACCTCTGTTGATGTAACTATTGGGGCTCGCCGTACAGGTGCAGGTGTTAGTAATGAGATGACTGGACAGGTTGATGAGATAAGGATTACAAAAGGTTTCGCACGATATACTGGAATGGCATTTATAATCCCAACTAAAACATTCCCAAGGGGGTAAATACTTAGTTGTGAAAGGAAGGTACATGTCTGATATGAATCTCACCTATAAGAATGGACTTCGGATAACATTCCGAGTCTCAATGGTTTTAGGGCTCCTAGGAACGATTATTGCAGGTAGTTGGTATGCCGGTGCGTTTTCCGAAGAAGTTGAAACAATGAAGAGGGAGATAACAAGAAACACAGATGGCCGTGAGGACATTGCAAAAAAAGTAATTAGCCTACAAACAGGAGCAGCTGCAAGAGATGCTACAGCAAAGGGTACAGAACAGCGGCTGGATAGTATTGACAACACTCTCAGGAGGATCGAAGCAAAGATTGATAGAGCAACCCAGCGATTCAGACCTGATTGACGCAAACACACACGAGGTACCACAATGTCAGATCCAACTAATAACACACCCAACAACAAGGAAAACGGGAGCAAACCCGCTCTCATGAGCAAGGTGATCGTTACTAACCTGGTATCGCTCGCCGCTGCGTGGGCAGCTTACAAGGGGCTTAACATCCCTGAGGAGATGCTGGCTGAGATAACAATGGCTATCATAACCATTGCTAACACACTCAGTGTCGTGTTCAGGCTCTACAGTACAAAGCCTGTTCACATTAAGAAGCCCAAACCGACTGGGACTGGTGATGGTACTACACCAAAGCCACCTCCCAACACTTCAACGTAACCAAGGAGGCATACCATGAATCGCCTAACATCTATACTCATACCCATACTGCTAGTACTCGGCCTATCCGGGTGTGCAAGTATTATGGGTCTCGTAGGAGCGTCTGATCCCCCCGAACGTCTGATCTTTTCCGACGTCGCAAGGTTTGACGCCCTCTTGTCTTCTGCAGAGGCATACGAGTCACTACCCGACTGCTCAACGACTGTTACTTCCGGCTGCTCTGATGTCGACCTTCAGACACGCCTTCGTGAACAGGCGGTGATCACCGACGGGGTTGTGGATGCCGCTGAAGCAACTGCCCGTAGTGCGTCCTCAACAGTGGCTGCGAAGGATGTAGCGGCTGTCGACATCGACAGTGCCGTAAATGACTTCGAAGCCGTTGTCAACGAAATCCAGGGAGGGTGATATGAACATCGTTCTACAAATCCAAAAGTACCTGCAGGCCTTGCAGATGCTCGCTCCAGCAGCACTCCTGGGGTTCAATGATGTCATCACACAGTTCGAGGCTGCCCAGGATGCTGTTCGAAATATGATTCGCGAGGGGCGCGTCCCGACTGAAATAGAGTGGGCTATGGTAGCACCGAATCGCAAGGCTGTCCTTGAGCGCTTGCTCTCTGACAGCGAGTAATCTGGAGGCAAGTCATGCCAATACCCTTCGCGGGTATTCTTGTAAGTCTGGGTGGTAGGCTTTTCAAATCCCTTTTGGGGAGCTTACTACCTGGTCTCTTTGGCAAGAGTACTGAACGGAAACTAGGCGAAGCTGAAGCTGAGCTTCGTCAAAGAGATGAGGTCGACGATGCACGTAAACGTATGCGGGCTGTTGACAAGCCTAGCCATGATAGCACTGTTAAGCAGCTGCGAAACAAAGGGCTCTGAACGCCCACCCATAACGGTAATTCCCCAACTGGAGAAGTACAGTAATGACTACAGCAAACAGTTGGCTAACGAGCTTGAAGGGGTTCTTCAGTCGATTTGTCCGCCAGACATCCTCATCCCCAACTGCCTTGCCTGGCCACGAGCAGTCATCGACTATATCTACCTCCGCGAACAAATTCGAGCCGGAGCTACCACTAGAGTGGCCAACAACAGCGGTTAGGAGGGAGATTCACATGCAAACCTTCTTCAGTGCTGTTAGGCCAGTCTTCAATGGCAGGATGAGCCAGTCCCAAGTAGACGGCATCAAACAAATCCATGGCAAGTGTCTCGATGAGAATATTGACCGTCAAGGAACAGCTTATTGTCTAGCAACAAGCTTCCACGAAACTGGACGTCAAATGCAACCAGTTAGGGAAGGTTTTGCAACAAGTGACCACAGTGCAGTACGAATTGTCACTAGGATGTTTGAACGAGGTAGGATCAACACCAACTATGCCAAAGCAGACCCAGTTACGGGTAAGAACTATTTTGGCCGAGGCCACGTTCAATTAACGTGGAAGAAAAACTACCAAAGAGCAGGTGAAAAACTCGGACTCGATTTCGTGAACTTCCCCGAGTTAGTACTAGAACCCAATATCTCAGTTGAAATTCTCGTGGTGGGGATGAAAGAAGGATGGTTTACAGGCGTTAACCTCGATGATGTATCCGAGCCCCTAACGTCTGATCCAGACTTTACAAACGATCGTAAGATAGTTAATGGTCGAGACAGGGCCAAAGAGATAGCACGAGTCGCAGAGGTGTTCTACAAGGCTCTTGAGTCTGTAATGTGATTTGTGCAACGATGCCCGACCGAGGGCGGGGGACGGATCCTTAGTGCCTCGAGGGTCCGTCCCTTTCTATAGCGGCCGCCGTGTTACTAGGAGGTTCAAGAAAGGGCTGATCTTAACTCTCCATAATTGATGACTAGAACATCTGCAAGGAGAGCCATCAGTTCAGGTTCACCCTTCTTGAGGAACATAATCGTGTACTTACCCCTACCACAACCCCAGCCAAGTTCAAGGTGAGCAGAGCGTCCACAAGGTTGGAGTAGTACAAATGTATCTGCCCACTGCATCGCACGAAGATCGGACATAAATCCTCTTGCAGCTATTGGATCAGTTAACAACTTGTTCCTGTATGTAGTGAGCTGCCAACTTTCCCATTCAGGATCCAGCTCGCGCCAGGCGAAACCTCCAGTGCCTGATGGTGGGTTACGAAAGTCATAAACGTGGTGGCCCCAGCTACGGAGTGTCTTCACAAGATCAGGCTGTTCTTCATTGCGCCAAGACGACGCAACATATATACGTCTTTTCATTTGTACCTCCCTAGTGGGGTTCCTGTTTAGACCTTAGAGTGTTCGAATGTCCACACACCAATACTCTCCATTGTCATGTCCTGATAGATTGAGGGGAACTCGGTGATCATTGTTGCAGCTACCTTATGCATGACCAACTCGATTTCCTCTTCACTATGCCCGGAGCACCTCTGCTCAATGATGTGCCTCCAAGCGCGATGGTTGGCAGTCATGATTATGCATGTCGACAATCCGATAGGTATGATTCTCCTGAGTGCTGAAGTCAATGCCTTCTTCTGATTGAAGTCGGTCATCTTCTCAATACCAAAGTAGTCCACCAGGTACTGATAGTTCTTCTCGATAGCTTCAACGGTTTCTACTGTGACACCTTTGGCATCCCCAAAGTCAAGACTAGGAGGTATCCAAAACGGGATTTCAGTTAGGCGTACAAACCTGAGGGACTCTTGCGAGAAGGCTGTTCCGGCACGGTGTCTAACTATTTCATGTGTAAAGACCCTGCTAACTCCAAAGAACGCGAAGGTTACGGTTGAGTGTTCTAGGACAGAGCCATGCTTACTCTTCAGGATATTACCGATGTAAACTGCTCGATCCTTGCGGATCTTCTTAACATTAGGGTTAAGACCTACCTCGTAGGACTTGTAACAAGAGCGTCCAGCGAGTTCGATAAGACCTTCACCCTGCTCACCAGTTACAAAGTGACCCGTCATCTCATTTGGGTCTTCTACTCCCACAGCCGTTAGAAAGCCTACAACTCCTCCCTGGTGTAGTCTAGTCTGTGCGATCAGAAAGACCTGCGGCTCATTTGTCAGTTTCATGATTCTCTCCCTTCTTTCGTTTCCTTTTGGGGGTGTCTTAGAGCAGTAGCAACAGCAAGGGGTACCCAATTGTCAAGCTCTTTAATACTACCGTCGTTGATGATCTCAACGTGGTGACCCAGTCTTCCAGCAGACATTTCAGACACGTGTGTATCTATTTGCTCACTCAGTGAGGGGCGTTCCACATTAATGACTACAAAAGGTACACCCTCAGAGAGTGCCAACTTCTGAATAGCAGCTCTTTCATTAGGAAACCTCATGTCTGTAGCTATAACAATGTTTCCCAGACGCAACTCAAGTACAGTACGATTACTCCAGTGACGAACCCACATATCGGGCCAGTGGCCTCTAATTCCCTCAGTTGCAAACTGCTGTAGTATATGTCTTGGAGTTTGGTAAGGCCAAGTAGTTAGGGTGGTTTCTTTCAACTTGGGGTCAATCATTTGTGTTAATGACATACCAAACAGATCGGCGCAAACTTCACGGAGCTTGTCAGCAAAGTTTATAGATACCGTTTCAACAATCTTACCCTGCTTGTTGTATTGACACTTACTTATATAGCGTCTTAGAATGTCTGCACATGTATCCTTACCAGCCCCTTTCTTACCGCCGAAGACGATAATCATGGGCTCAACTTTAAACAGTTTTGTAGTTTTCGACATCTGGATCCTCCTAATCGCAGGTACTGTGGTTACATGTTTGACACACCTTGCATCCCTCTTGAGAGATCACTGCCGGGGATCCACACTTTGCACATACCTCACCAGCCACCTCTGCTACCAAGCGTGATAGTTCAGCCTCCCTCTCTGTTTTCGCGTTGTCAGTCTCAAGTCCCAGACTGTCAAAGTGTGATTCTAGCACTACACCGATGTTTGCAACAAGCGATCCATAGAACTTGCCCTTTATCCAGGCTGTGTCGTTCATGCTTTGTATTCCTCGCAGCACACGGGGTACAAAGGTAATATCACCACCACGTCGTAGGATAGCTGAGATCATTAACGTGAGGGCGGTTGTCCACTCCTGGTGCTTCGCATTTCTGGATTGAATGAAACACTCTCGTGGGATACCATTCTCATCATCGTTTATTGTTAAGTAGAGAGAGTTAGTACTGTTGGGCCATTTAATCTTATAGGTCTTTCCACTGAGAATATCTGGGCGCTCCCAAAGCTTCCCGCTACCACTCTGTAACTCAGCGGCCGCCATTCGCGCAGGATCTTCCAACGTCAAAGGTATCTCCTGTGTAAGAGTCCCAGGACCAGTAATGGTTGCTGTCTCGCCGTGTTTTAAAATAATCTTCTTCTCTCGATATGCTGGTTCGATTATTGAGCCTCTGGTTGTGCTCGGTCGATATGTCGTACACCCTTTACAACCCATTGTGTATGCTTTCTGGTAAACATCCTGGAACTCCTCATAAGGGTAGTCAGCCGGGATGTTAATGGTCTTGCTAACACTTGCATCAACCCACTCTTGTACAGCAGCATACATCTTAAGGTGATCATCAACGGTTAGGTAGTCAGGTGTAGGTGCGATTATTGAAAGCTCTTTGTGTGTTTCTGTGTCAGGAAGGTCTTTAACAGTTGTGCCTCGGTAGTGTGCATACAGGCGAGCTGTAAAGCCTGGAACGTTTTTGTATTCTTTCCAAGTATCATCATCCTGTAGGACTTTACGGTTTTGGAAGTGGGCAAAGATAGGCTCTATACCTGAGGAGATATTACCTGCTATGACTGATGTTGTTCCTACGGGAGCCACCGTTAATATAACACCGTTGCGAAGTCCGTTCTTTTTGATTCTCTTTTGTACCTTTGCGTCAAGCTTTCGGACAAATGGAGCCCTCATGATCTCGTTTTGGATGTAGTCCTTAAAAGGCCCCCTTACAGCGGCTAACTCAGCTGACTCGTAGTATGCTGCGTTTGCAATTATCCGCATTACAAATCCTGCCATATGAGCAGCTGCTGAGGTTCCGTAGGTCATACCTAGCTGAGCTAGCATGTCAGCCAATCCTGTAACACCCAGACCAATCCGTCTCTTGTTACGTTCCTCCAGTTTTTGTTCCTCAAGGGGATACAGACTTTTATCGATCACGTTATCAAGGAAGCGTACACCCATACGAGCAGTCTGTTCGATAACCTTTGTATTTACTTGTGCATTGGATGTAAACGGGTCTGTGACGCACAAAGCTAAATTGATTGCACCAAGATCACAGGCACCATTAGGAGGAAGAGGCTGCTCACCACATGGATTGGTGCAGTGAATCTCTTCAAGGTAGGAGAGGTTGTTCAGATCGTTTATACGGTCAATAAAGATCACGCCGGGTTCGCTATATTCATAGGTATTCTCGGTAATCATGCCCCAAAGCTCACGAGCCTTCCACACCGAGTAGATGTATTGTGTAGTACCATCCTCATCCTCGAACTCACCGTACATATCCCGTTTGTTGAATGTTGGCTCCTTAAAGTAAAGCGGCCAATCAGCATCTTCTTCTATTGCTGCCATGAGAGCATCGGACACTAGAACCGAGACATTAAAGTTCTTCAGGATGCCGGCTGTTGTTTTAGCTAGTATGAACTCGGGAAGGTCAGGATGCGTATCCACTAGAGTGGCCATCATCGCACCACGTCTTGAGCCAGCTGACATTATGGTTCGACACATTGCATCCCAGGTCTCCATGAACTTGATTGGTCCAGAGGCTTCTGACTGTGTCCGCTTGAGATATGCTTTCTTGGGACGTAGGGTTGAGAAGTCTACGCCTATGCCACCACCCTGCTGCATAGTCAACATCGAAGCCTTGAGGGTATCTGAAATTCCTTCCATACTATCCGGCATGTGGGGCATTACATAACAGTTCATCAGGGTGACTACTTTGCTAGTGCCTGCTCCTGCCCAGATGCGACCTGCTGGTAGCCACAAACCCATAGCCATGAGCTTTTCTGCTTCCTGCATGTGAATGTCAGTATCGCCAGATTGAGGATAAAGACCCTGGACCACACGGTGGGCTGAGTCACCTGGATAACACTCGTGCTCATATTTATACTTGGCCTTCCAGATGTCTCTCGAGAATGGGAGGTCCCAAATAGGCATCTTGGAGTGTATTGGATCTAGCTTGGTTGGGTTATAATCTATAGGAGCCTTGATTGACTTAGCCATGAGCTTTTCTTCCTTTTTGTCCGGCGATTGTTTCATGGAGTAATTCATGTAAGCGGTTAAGCTGCCGTTGACGTACGGGCCTGTGTTTCACATTTGTTTCTGCAGTAATTAGTATACCAACTGTTACTAAGGCTTGTTGCATATTATGTACGCCTGGAAGTTCTAAACGCTTTCTGCAGGCACTTGCGACTTCCCAGAATCTTTGTGCTGTCCTATCTATACTGCTTGTATTAAGGTAATGTACTACCATGACTTATCATCCCCCATCTTGTAATTGTGAAGGCTGCCCCAACGATAACCTACCTTAGCATCTGACACGAATGGTACAGCTGTCATCCCACGTTCAATTGGAACGGCTATCATAACATCCCCGGTGTACTTAATAACATAATCAATTGTTGTCTTGATGATAGGAACCTCAAACAGGATTGCATCATGTATGAGGTTGACAATGTGTATATTATACTTAATAAGGTGTGGTTGTACTATTATAGCAGATCTTAACGTAATGTCTGAAGCAATAGATTGGTGCGGAAAGTTTGAGGCTTGATTCTGTAGGTCTTTAAGACGTTCGCGTGATACAACACCATGACGCTTGCGACGTCCAAAGGGTGTAATCAGGTTCTGACCTAATAAGGGGGCCTGACGACACTTCTCAATGTACTCCCATGCCACAGGAAACTTTGTTGACCAGCCATCAATCATGTCTTGAGCATCAACTAGTGGGATCCCGAGATCCGCTGCAATTGAGGGTGCTTCACGTCCATATACAATACCAAAGTTTAACATCTTCGTCCGCATATACTCTTCATAGGCAATAATGAATATAGGGTCTTCAGGATCTTCGATTGCATATCGTTCTGCCCAACTATCACCCCAAAGACTGGTTGAGACCTCCTTGTGGATTGACAATCCTGGTGTGTTGTAAATACGACATAGTTCAGGATCTCTAGAACGTTCTGCCAGTGATCTTAGCTCTGCTTGATCTAAATCGACTTCAACATAGATAAAGCCTTCACTGGCTATGAACTGTCCTCGTAGTCTAGGATCTCTAGGAATGTTCTGTACATTTGGATCCCTTGAGACTAGACGACCTGTAGGAGTGCCGTGGAGCATGAATGAGGAGTGGACTTTACCATCACTGCCCACATGTCTATAAAGCGGCTTGACATACGTTCCGTAGCCCTTAGCAAGCTTTCTGTGTGCTAGAATTGCAGCTACAAGTGGATGATCAGGCATCTTCTCAAGGATCGCTTTGCCTGTACCCCTCTTGCGTCCCCTAAACTTAAATTTGTCATAGAGTATATGCGCAACTTGTTTAGGACTGTTTGGATTCAAACTTGAGAGTCCTACTGACTGTGCAATATCATCAATAACAACCTGTTGTTTTGCAAGCTCGGCCTCATAATACTTCTTGTTATCATTCACACGCTCAAAGTCAACACGGAGTCCATTCTCTTCAACTATAGTTAAAAGGTTACTTGCAGGTAACAGTAAGGTGTGGTACAGATAGCTTGAAGCTTTATCCTTCAGGAGACGTGGATAAAGAACGTCAAAGACCTGTCTTGTGTTGGTGACATCAAGAGATGCATATTTGTGTAATACGGGTTTTGGAATGTTGCGGTAGGAGGTTCTCCTGTTGGGCAGGTAAGGCTTGATCATGTATTTATAGTCAGGTGCACCTATCTCATCACCCGCTACTTGTTCTAGATCATGAAAACCACGTACCTCATTCATAGCATAGTTCATCAAGAGAGTGTCGTGATCAACTCTAGCCTGAATGTTGCGATAGCGGAAAAACTTGATGTCGAACTTACCATTATGCCAGACCCATTCAAACTCCTCATCTTTGAAGAGCTCGTATGTCCAGCCAATAAGATGCTCAGGAATAATATAAACCTTAGAGGAGTCAAGACTTATTCCCAGGCAGAGAATTTCGTCTTCACGATGGTTAAAACCCCCCGTCTCGATATCAGCGCCAATAATGTTGTTTTGGGTTTGCTGGCGTATTCTTCGAAACTCCCACAAGACCTTATAGACTTCGAGTGGTGTATTACACAGGGTCCAACTGTGTGGTATAGGCTGTCGGAGACTTTCTCCGCCAGCGAGATCAATTGCGTACGCGATGTCTTGTTTAAACTTCCCAACATGACTGCCTCCGCGTAGTAAGAAAGCTGGGTGTACTGCAGCAACGATACCCCTCTTGGCAAGTGGTGACTCATACAACTGTCCTCGGCATTGTGTGATCTTGAGACTATAGTCACCTGTAAGTGACCATAAGGCTGCATTACCCATTGCAAGGATAACCTCACGTGGATGGGCTTCAATCTCAGTGAGCAACCTTTTAGAACACCTCATACAGGCGGACTTCATGTTGTTCGTATTTTTTGCTGTCTGGTTAGCTAATTTTATGGGTAAGCACTGCATTGCATTCGTTACCCAAAAATCGTCTACCGTATAACCTTCAGGTAGACACTGTTCAAGAAGCATTCCACTCAGACCAATAAATGGTGTACGCTTTGCAATCTCGGTTGCGCCTGGACCCTCTCCAACCATAACCATTTTCGAGGAGAATGTTCCACGACCCCCTACGAACTGTCTTTTTCTAAAGTAACAGTTACCACACCCAACAGCTCTGGGCCGTACATCTATAATTGAGGTGGCTATTTGGGCAGTATCACTCATTAGGTTCTGCTATGTAACGGCGAATGAAATCCAGGTTGAATTCAATACGACGCCAGTCATCATGCGTTAAATTATCTACACCTCTGAGCTCCATATATTCCCACCATGTACCCCTTGGACCGGGATCAGACTGTTGGAGGTTCATTAAAGTCTGTTGTCGTATAGGAACAGCTGAATCAATACCCCATATAGAGGGGTGAGTTCGCAGTGTGAAAAGATCATCTGCAAGACTATTACTGAAACCTAGCAGGTGTGTACCAGCAGTTGGGAGAGTTCCTTGTACAGCCATAGCAGCAGCAGCACGGGGGACTGATAATTTCTCTTTTACATTTCGAGGGATTCCAACACAGCAGACCTTCGAAACTGGGTGCCCTGCAAACTGTGTGAGGTTCGACACCCACTCTCTAAAGTTTCCTCCCTGCGGAATGATCATCGGCTTAATTTTGGTGAAGTCGATTTTATCCGACCATCTTTCAAACGCGTCTATTGAATGTGCAAAGGTTCTATCACCTTCTAATAGTACATCAGGTAATGCTAGCACATTAGCATTCACGATCTCACAGGCTTCCTGGAGCATTTCAACTGATACAGCAGTACCCAACTCAATTACTGAATTGTCCATAATGATGAAGTTTGCATCGCACTCGGGAGTTCCGTCATTATAGACATTCATGTAAGCATCAGCATGCTTAACAACGTCGTGAGCCAGGAGAAGATGATAGTCTCCTAAAAGTCCCTTGGTACGCATTTGAAATGCGAGTTTAACGGGTACAACTGGTGCAAACTTAGGCATCTGATAGCTCCGAGAGAGTTTCGATCCAGGGTTCAAGTGTCTCTAC
>SDBV01009111.1_pt1 | contig 13250 bp, 10 predicted proteins | sample 2277081 | NCBI WGS metagenome assembly SDBV01 (sample SAMN10402039, study PRJNA504765) | marine sediment metagenome | isolation source: marine sediment core GS10_PC15, 223 cmbsf | place: Arctic Ocean: Southern Knipovich Ridge | collected 2010
TATCACTTTGCCCCGTATGCCGCGCACTTGCGGCCCGTAGGGGTCCATCTGCGCCATGTCCACCACCTCGCCGTCGCGCCGCAGCAGCACCTGCCCCCCTACCGTGCGGCCGGGCCTGGGCACAATGCGTATGATGGACTGGGCCATGACACTCTTGCCGCAGCCGCTCTCGCCTATCACCCCCAACGTCTGCCGCGCCCCCACCGAGAAGCTCACACCGTCCACCGCCTTCAGCACACCCTCATCCAGGTAGAAGTAGGTCTTCATGTGCCGGACGTCCAGTACCTTGTTCTCCGCCTTCTCCACTTTCTCCACCTTCGTCTGCCGCCTCGAGATCGGCGGAACCGTGCCCGCGCCCCGAGCGTGCTCCCCCGAGTGCGCGCCCCGAGCGTGCTCCCCACAATGGGTAGCACGGGATACCGCCCGCGGTCAAGATCGGCCCCGGGGGGCCGGGAATCGGCAGACCAGGCGCCGGATTCGAAGCGCTAATTGCAGCAGGCAGGCAGAGCGCGTTTCTAGTAGAGCAATCTGTTCGCATGCCGGGGGTATTCGCTGGCTCTGAGCATATCGGCGGGGTACTTCCTGTTGTTGCGAGCCACTCGCATGAGCAGGGGACATCTCTTCTGTGCCAGGTCCGTCAGAAAATCGTAGTCCTCGAGGAAGTACAGGCCGTTCACGGTCAGAATGTCTCTCACGCCGCTGTATCCCCGCAGTCCGGCGTAAAGTGCGAACCCGCGGGAGATGAGGTCATTCTTGCGGGCTGCCTTGAGACATCTCCAATCCGCCCCCCGCAGAGAATACTTGAGCCTGAATACCAGCCCGATGCGGACGTCGAATCGCACGATCATCAGATCCACGGGCGTGGAGTAATAGCCGCCGTAGTAGTAGTAGCAGGAGTCGGGGTGAATCCTGCGTTCTGCGGCGATTATCCTCTCCAGCATAAAGCCGGCAAAGATGTGATCGCCCAGGACGGAGTCGGGAAGATCCGCTCCGTCTTCGATTCCTAAGATCGGCAATAGCAGAGCAGCCTCGCGAATAAAGAGCACAGGCGCGGCAGGCCGCGCTCTATGTTGGCCCTCCGGGAGGAGATCTTTCGGCAGCGGATGGAGGAGGCGGATAATGCCGTTATCGACGAGTGTTTTGATTCGTCCTCGAAGCGTGGGATGGGAAATACCCAGCGCACGACCCAGAGTAGAAAAGTTGACCCTGCACCCCTGGTTTAAGCTCAGTACTTTTAGCGTGGGTTTCACGTCATCGACATCTATCTCGAGCCGTGGCCATGCCGTAAAGGTTGCCTTAGACTTCATCCGCAGTAATACCTCGATCACTGAGCTTTCCACGCTGGTTGCCTCTCTCACACTAATCAACGCACGAAACAAACCTCGTGCTTTTCTGCAGAGCCAGGAATGGGAGTTCGAGGGTTCGGGGAAGACCTAGCTGCACCATTGCGGAAACCGATAAAATTGAAAAACGAGCACCTTGGGGCAGCATTTTCTCTCCTGCCGGCTAGTAAAAATATGGCGATTTTCAATATTATCGATTTTCGTGAAGGGCGCGCACACCGCTCTAAATCGAAAGCAGCCGCATGCTCATGCCGCCCTCGAAGGATTGTGCCACGGCCCGGTGCACGGAATCTCTACCCTCGTTTCCGATGGCCCGTCCTACCATCAACTCCGGCCACGATCGCACACGGCCCTCACGCCCGCTCCGAATCACGAGTCATCACGAGTTTCATTGCGGGCCGTACCGATGCCTCCGATCCTGCTGTCGCCGAATACCTGCTTGCCGATGCTCACCCATTTCAACACCTCATCTACCGTGCCGGTACGGGCGCCGGCCATGTGCACCTCCAAAGCGCATTTCCGACCAACCGTGGCAAAATCCGACATCCTGTCGCGCAGGGCTGCATCCGGAACACCGATGCAAGTGGGCGGATTCATGTCCATGCGAATCAGACAGCGCCCCTTCACCGCGCGCATCACCGCCCCGAGATCTGTCCAGGGCTCCGAAAAATAGAACTGCCGGAGATTGGGAAGATCGGCGATCAACCCGGCCACGGGGGTCAGGTTTCCGCAGCTGTGGTAAGTTACACTGCCGTAGAGGCGGCTCATTCGCACCTCGTGGGGATGCACGAAACGGGCGTAGTCGTCGGGGCTCAGCACATCGCAGTTTACATCGTCCTCCCAGAGGCCGCCGTTGGTGTCATGCAAATCCAGGCCCAGAAGCTCCGCCCGCCGCTTCTCGTACAGTATCCGGCTGTCGGTGATACGTTCCATCAACTCGTGTACGAACTGAGGCCGGTCGCGGAAATCCAGCATGAGCTGCTGCCAACCGCGAAGCTGTACGGCGGTATCCATCGGCCCGCGGTTAAAGGTCTCGATGCCCGGCCGGCGGACCGCTAGAGCGCCGCCCACCGCCTGTACGAACAGGTCGTGGCTCTTCCGCGCTTGCACATCATCGTAAGCGATCTGCGGACAACGCACTTTCTTAATGTCCTTTGTGGTGACCACCAGAGCTTCCGCCTGCCGGCCCTCCGTTTCGACAATGTGCCGTCGCCTGGCGCCGAAAAGATCTCGCGATTCGGCCGGCGTGCAGTAGGACTCCACGGCTATTTCCGGCACAATCAGTGTATCGTCACGGATGCGCTCGTGGTAGAACAGTTTTTGTGCCAGTTGAAAGCGCACGCTGCCCTCCACGTTCTCCGGTGTAAGGGTTTGCAGGTCGCAGCCGAGGAACCGGCCCCACATGCTGTTTCGCACGTCCAGGCACACGGGTGTCGGAGCGTTTTCTTGCATGCCATTGTGGCGCCGCCAGATTTCTTCCAGGCCCTTGCAGCGGGGATGCTCGAAGATGTCTTTGACTCTGGCCACCAGTTCGTTTATAGTCGCCATTCGTTCCTCATCAGATTGCTTTAGGTAAGCGTTGATAGTATTATAAGCTAAATTGCGGAGTGCACCATGACACACAAAGAGCTCACGATCGCCTACGGTTCGGGCAGTTTGACGTGCCGGTTGCCGGCCGGCAGGCTCATCCCCTACGAGATCGAGAGCGAAGCCAAACCACTGGACCGCATCGAAGAGCGCGTAACCCAGGGACTGCGCGCCCCCCATGCGGGGCCGCCCCTCGATCAGCTCTACAGACGCGGCATGAAGGTCTGCATCCTCTGCGACGACTACACCCGGCCGACTCCCGCCTACCGTTTGATTCCTCCGCTGCTCGACGAATTGCGCCGGCTCGGGCTCGGCCCGGACGAAGTGAAAATCCTGATCGCCGCGGGTTTCCATCGGGAAATGACCCCCGCAGAAAAGCGAAAAAAATTCGGGCAGGCGCTCTGCGACGAGGTTCAGCTCGTGCATCACGAAGCCGAAGATTACGACAACCTCGTTGATTTGGGGCTCACAGAAACGGGCGTCCCGCTGTCGATCAACCGACTGGCCGCGGAATCCGATCTGCTCATCGGCGTAGGGGTTATCGAGATACACCCCTGGGCAGGTTTCGCCGGAGGCCACAAAATCCTCTCGCCGGGTGTAGCCGGCAAACGTACGATCAACTATACCCATTCCCTGCCCGTGACCCAGGACGGGGTGGAAATCGGCGAAACCTTGAGTAACCCGTTCTGGCGTTCTTCCAGGGAGGCGGGCGAAAAGGCCGGGCTGGCTCTCATCATCAATCCCGTGCTCGACGAAGCGGAGAACATTACCGGTCTTTTCATCGGTGAACCGACTCAAACACAACTGGCCGGGGTCGACTATTTCAAGAGCGTCAACGAATGGCTCTTTGCGGAGCGCGTGGATATCGCCATAACCAGCTCCAACCCCAAGTTCCAGTATTTCGGGCAGTCCATAATCGCCGCTTACAACGCGTCGCGCATCGTCAAGCCGGGCGGGATCCGCATAGTCGCCGGGGCCTGCCCGGAGGGTTGGGGGGACAGCGAGCGCGAAACCCGCTTCTACCACGACTCGGCCAGGAGGAGTTGGGCTTCCCTCGACGAGTACTGGCAACAGAGCCGAGGAGACGGAAACGACAATTCCCGCAATGCCTGCGCCTTCCACCGGCACCTCCGCGAGCTGCAGAAATCCAGGCTCATTTTTGTGACCGACGGCATATCCGCCTCGATAGAGTTGCCCTCTCTCTGCGTGCGAGACAACCTGGAGTCCGCTGTAGAAGAAGCACTGCGGGAAAAGGGCAATGACGCTACCATTGCAGTCGTCGACAAGGCCGGTATGGTCTTGCCTACAGCAAAATCAAGCTAAGCTAACTGGATAAAACCATGACGATAAAAGATATCCTGCGCCACCTTGGGACGGGCCTGGCCATTCTACTATCCGGGGGATTTTTTCTCCTGGTAATCGAGCTCATCAGGCAGTACATCAAGCTCTCTAAGGGCTTGCTGGCCTGGGGCGCGCTGTTCTCTATCTTGCTCCTGGGCATCGGCGAGATTGTCTACATCTTTCTCATCGCCAGCTTTTTTAAGAAGCGGGCCGATAAGAACCAGCTCGCGAGCGGGTTTTTTATGGTCCTGTCGATCCAGTTCTTCCTGTTCTTTTTCCTGGCTATCGGCAGAGTGCTCGTTTTTTTGCCGGCGCTCAGAACGAGCCGATTGCCCTTCTATGCGCTTTGGAGCTGGATAGACTACACTAATGCCGTGGGTGGATTTGGCCTGGGCGTGCTGTTCATGGTGCTGACCGCCCGGTTTACGAAACCGCCGGCCGGGCGCAAAAAAATCTCAGCGAGCGGGCCCGTTGGCAGCGATGCTGCGCCTTCGTCTTCGGACAGTGATCGAGACGCGGGATCCGGCACCACCGGTTGACCCTGTTGGGGGTTGCCTTCGAACCGGCTGATATCACCGCCTAACCCACGGATCTTCTCCTCCAGGTTGCTGTAGCCGCGCCGGATGTAGTGGATGCCCGAGAGTCGGCTCCGGCCGGTCGCCATGAGGGCGGCCATCAGGTAGGCGAAGCCGGCTCTGAGGTCGGGAATCTCGATCTCTGCGCCCGCGAGCGGCGTGGCTCCCGTTACGCAACACGGTTCGGCCTTGCGAGCGCACGGCAGCCAGGATTATCTGCTCGGTCGCCCCGACGCTCGGATAGGGAAGATCGATCCTGCCCCCCCCCCCTCAACGGCCGGCCGCCCTCGATGTCGGTATCCTGCTTGTTGAATCACCGGCAGGGGTGTGCTAATATTCCACAAAGGCAGGTGCCCATGGCGAACAGAATATTCACGGTGAAAGGCCCCATCAATGCGGAAGAAATGGGCACGGTGCTCCCTCACGAGCACATACTGTGCGATTTCATCGGCGCTAAAGAAACCGGTAAGCACAGATACCGGGTCGAAGAGGTCGTAGATGTTATGCTGCCCTATCTGCAGGAAATCATGAAACAGGGCATCACCGGCTTTGTCGATTGCACCCCGATGTATATAGGCCGCGACGCCGGCCTATTGCGGACACTTTCCGAAACGACGGGGCTGCACATCGTCACGAACACCGGGCAGTACAAAGAGCCCTTTTTACCGCGACAGACGTTCGAAATCGACGCCGAAGCTCTGGCCGCCCAGTGGATCGAAGAGTGGGAAACCGGTATCGAGAACACCGGCATCAAGCCCGGCTTCATAAAAACAGCGGTCAATCCCGGCCCGTTGATCCCGGTTCAGCGCAAAGTAACCCGGGCAGCCGCCCTGGCATCGAAAGCCACCGGCCTGACCGTAGCCACTCATACGGGGGTCGCTGTAGCCGCCGCCGAGATACTGGAAATATTCGAGCACGCCGGTGTCGAGCCGGGCAAATGGGTCTACGTCCATGCCCAAAACGAAGAGGACCCCGAGAAGTTGCTGGCCATTGCCAAGCGAGGGGCGTGGATCGAGCTCGATGGGATCGGTCCCGGCAAAGAGCAGCAGCACTTGAGACCTCTACTCCAGCTCCTGGAGGCCGGCTTCGAGCAGCACATCCTGCTATCCCAGGATGCGGGCTGGTACCGGGTCGGGGAAGAGCATGGCGGTGAGCAGCGGCCGTTCGGCTTTCTCTTCGAGCGATTTCTACCCCTCATGCGGGAAAAATCGATTTCGGACGAAACCATCCGCACACTGACTGCACGCAATCCGGCCAGGGCCTTCAGCGTATCGGGATAGCGGACGTCTACCATATCGCGGGCGGCTTCTTTGACCACGCAGTGCAAAGCCGGATAGTATCGGGCCTATGAAAGCAATCCTGGTGCTGTTCGATTCCCTGTCCCGCAGATATTTACCGCCTTACGGCAACACCTGGGTCAACGCGCCCAACTTCTCAAGACTGGCAGAGCAGTCCGTTACCTTCGACAGCTGCTACGTGGGCAGCATGCCCTGCATACCGGCCCGGCGCGAGCTGCACACCGGTCGCCACAACTTCCTGCACAGATCGTGGGGCCCTCTGGAGCCCTTCGACGACTCCATGCCCCAACTCCTGTCCCGCAACGGCGTTTACACGCATATGGTGACCGATCACTACCACTACTGGGAGGACGGCGGGGCTACCTACCACAACAGGTATTCCAGCTACGATATGGTCCGCGGGCAGGAACGCGACAGATGGAAAGGCGGGGTCGCCGATCCTGATATACCGGAGCACATCGGCGACGCCGCACGAAGCGACTGGGTGAACCGCGGATTCATACGCGAGGAATCGGATACGTGTCAGGCTCGAACCTTCGCGTCGGGCCTCGAGTTCCTGGCAAATAACCACACCGAGGACAACTGGTTCCTGCAAATCGAGTGTTTCGATCCCCACCCGCCCTTTTTCGCGCCCCAGCGTTATCGCGATCTGTATGCCCACGAGTATAGCGGGCCGCATTTCGACTGCCCCCGTTACGGTGCCGTCATGGAGAACGAAACGCCCGACATGATCCAGCACCTGCGCTATCAGTACGCCTCGGTTATCAGCATGTGCGATCACTATCTTGGCCGCCTGCTCGAGGCCATGGACACGCACGCTCTCTGGAGCGACACGCTGCTGATTGTTACGACGGACCATGGCTTCTTTCTGGGAGAAAGGGGCGCCTGGGCCTTCTGCTGGCTTCCCTTTTACGGGGAGGTGGCCAACAAGCCGTTCTTCGTTTGGGACCCACGCTGCGGGAGGAAAAGCGAGCGCAACTCACAACTCGTGCAAACCCACGATATACCGGCCACGCTGCTGGAGTATTTCGGCATCGAGCGCCCCGGAGACATGCACGGCATGCCTCTGAAAGAAACCCTGGCATCGGGTTCTCCCGTACGCGAGGCGGCGCTGTTCGGTGTTTTCGGCGGTCACGTCAACTGCACGGACGGCAGATACGTGTACATGCGGGCCCCGGTTGCGAGCGACAACGGCCCGCTTTACGAGTATACCCTGATGCCCACGCATATGCGCGCGCCGTTCAGCCCGCAGGAACTGCGGACGGCTGAGATGGCGCCGCCCTTCACATTCACCAAGGGCTGTCAAACCATGAAGATCGAGGGCCGGCCTTTCATGGTGGACGCGCACAGGTTCGGCAGCCTGCTATTCGATTTGCAGGAGGACCCTCAACAGGAGCAGCCGCTCCAGGATCGTGCCATGGAAGACAGAATGCTGACCCACCTGCTGCACTTGATGAAGGAAAACGATGCGCCGGAAGAGCAGTACCGGCGCCTGGGCCTGATTTAAGCGCCGGCCAACGCTCGCTCGCGATAGCGGCCAGGGCTAATTGGGATTGAACTGCTTAAGCCAGTCGCAAACCTGCCTGATGGTCTCCGGCGCGCACAATGGCGGCATAACGCCGGCGGATGACACAACGATGCCTTTTTGGTGAGGCAGCGCCTCCAAGCCCTGTTGGATCTCGGCGATTATATCATCCCCGGTCTTCAACCAGGTGGTAGCGTTCGTCCCACCCACCAGGCATTTGTCGGGACAGCCTTCGCGCCCCACGGCAAAGGTCGTGTTGCCCACCGGCGGCGACGTGAATGCTTCGAACACTTGCGCGCCCAGTTGCGCCAGATCGGGCAGAATATCCTTTAGAAAGCCGCACATGTGCAGCACGAAGACCCGGTCGTGGCTCTCGAGGGCTCCGGCGTACTGCTGGATGTGCTTGTAGCAGTACTTGCGGTACTGCCGCGGGGATATGAGCGTCGTGGATGTATTTTCCGTAAAATAGAGCAGGTCGGCCGGGCAGTGCTCGGCATAGATCTCGGCCGTGCGAAGCAGAACCCTCTGCATGGCTTCGAAAAGCGCCTCCACTTCGTCCGGATAATCTGCCAGGTGATACTGGGCGTTCTCGATTCCGGCCAGAAACTCCACAAAGTTCATGAGGGGGGATTTGCCCATGCTGGTCTGGGTGATGAACTGCCCGTCGATTTCGCTGTAGATTTTCTGAGCCCTGGCCACGTTCTCGAGGTCGACCTCGATACGGCAGTCGTCGAACCACTCCGTCATGAGCTCGATGTCTTCCCGCGTCTTCACAGGAAAGACAACGGGATGCGGCGATTGGGAAACTAAGTCCCAGCGCTTGATCATCTGCATGCTGCCGTTCTTCGTACTGTAAACGGTCCTCTCGTCGCCGTTGTCGCGCGTTGTTTCCAGTGAGCTGTGAGTCCGGACCTCTCGCACACAGCGTGGAACGATCTGCACCGGCTTGTCGCTGCCCACCCAGTCATGGATCTCGTCCGCGGTCATCGTGCGAAAGCGGCCCTCCTGGCTCATCGCGTAAGAACGGTTCAGCTTGGGCCAAAACGGCAGCCTGTCAACCGGCTGGAATTTAACCGCCGCCAGCCATCTTTGCCTTGAAGTCATGCAAGTCTCCTATAGTGTCCTGTAAGATGCAGTCTATGCTAATCCGGCTGAATAGCCAAGCGCTTGCTCTTCTCCCTGTCCGGGCTCCCAACGCTCAGCCGCCCGACCAGCCCTTACTTGACTCACCAGCCCCATCCAGGGCCTACTACTGTCAGAAAAGCTACCAAGGAGGATATATATGAAGCATCGTTATCTAGTTCTGACGGTTGTTGCTCTGGCCCTCGTGTTCCTGCACGTGGGTACTCTGTGGGCAAGCGGCAAAAAGGAGGCGGGGACCACGGCTACCGCCGTCGCACCGGCCGGCAAAGAAGCGCCCATGCTGGCCGAAAAAGTCAAGGACGGCACGCTGCCACCGTTGTCCGAAAGGCTGCCAGAGCAGCCGCTGGTGGTCACCCCGATAGAGGAGATCGGCCAGTACGGCGGCACCATCCGCATGGGCCGGACATCCCCCGGCGCTTATCAGGACGCCAGCTGGTTCTACATGATCGGCGAGGGTCTGCTGCGCATCGGTCCCGACGCCAGCACGATCAACACCAACGTGGCCAGGGAGTACAACTTCGCCCGGGACGGCAAGAGCATAACGCTCTACCTGCGCAAGGGCATGAAGTGGTCGGACGGCGACCCCTTCGACGTCGACGACATCCTGTTCTGGTGGGAGGACGTAAGGCTCTACAAGGACATCACCGCCGTGGCGCCCAAGCAGTGGTCCCCCAGCGGCGAGCCCATGAAAGTGGAGAAGATCGACGACTACACGGTCAAGTTCGACTTCGGCATCACATATCCCCTGTCCCTGAAGCGCCTGGCCCATTACGATGGCCTTGATCCCGGCTTTTGGCCCGAGCATTTCCTGAAACAGTATCACGCCAAGTACAACGACGTGGCCAAGCTCAACGCGCAGGCCAAGGAGAAGGGCTACGACTCCTGGGACCGCTACTTCCTCGAACGCGCCAGGCAGAACGGCGGCACCCCGATGAACATTGACCGGCCCACCATCGGCATGTACACGCTCATCTCGCCCGGGGCCAAGATCTACAAGTTCGAGCGCAACCCCTACTTCTGGAAGGTGGACACCGCCGGCAACCAGCTGCCCTACATCGACTACGTATCGCTGACCCTGGTATCCAACGTGGAGCTGCTAAATGCCCAGATCGCGGCCGGCCAGTTCGACCTGGCCGGGCATCAGACCCGCATTATCAATTACCCCCTCTACATGGAAAATCGCGAAAAGGGCGACTACCGGGTGCTGATCTGGAAGAGCGTCTACGGCGGTGACGTGTACTACCAGCCCAACCAGAACATCGGCGACCCCGTGCTGCGCAAGATCTTCCAGGACGCGCGTTTCCGCCGCGCCCTGTCACTGGCCATGGACCGCGACGAGATCAACGAGATCGTCTACTTCGGCAAGGCCGAGCCGCGGCAGCAGTCCATGGTCCCCAGCTCCAAGCTCTACGTAGAGGCGCACGCCCGGGCGTACGCCCAGTTCGATCAGGGCGAGGCCAACCGCCTGCTGGACGAGATGGGCCTGAAGTGGGACAGAAACCACGAGTTCCGCCTGCGGCCGGACGGCAAAAAACTGAGCTGGACCCTGGAGTACGCCGAGCGGGTCACGCCCAAGACCGCGGTGTCCGAGCTGGTGGCCAAGCACTGGCGCGCCGTCGGAATCGACATGAAGCTCAAGCTGATCACCAACGAGCTGCACCAGACGCGCTACCCGGGCAACATGGTGGAGATGGGCCTGTGGAACTCCTCGGGCTGCACGGACATGATGTTCCTGCTGTGGGCCAAGTGGTACGCCCCGGTGCAACCGGGCTGGGAAACCACGGCCTGGCCGCTCTGGGCCCAGTGGTACAACACCAACGGGCAGGGCGGTGAAGCACCGCCGCCTCACATCAAGGAGCTGATGGACCTCTACGACGAGATGACGGTGACAACGGACGAGAGCCGTTACATCGAGCTGGGAAAGGAGCTTCTCAGCCGTCAAGCCGAGAACGTCTGGACCATCGGCACGGTGGGCCTGGCGCCCACGCCCATCATCGTCAACAACAAGCTGCGCAATTTCCCTGAAGAGGCCATGTGGGGCTGGGACACCATCTGGGTCTACCCGTTCCACACCGGCCAGTTCTTCTTCAAGAAGTAATCGCCAGATGATACACGGGTTCCCCACTCGAGGCCGACGGTGGGGAGCCCTTTTTCAGGCTCAGAGGACAACCGCCCATGCTGGATTACATCCTGCGCCGTTTGATCTTCATGCTCGTCTCTCTGTGGGTCATTTCCATCGCGGCCTTCACGATCATCCAGCTTCCGCCGGGCGATTACGTCACCTCGTACATCATGCAGCTCGAAGTCCAGGGCGTGCAGGTAACCCTGGAGGAGGCCGAGTCGCTGCGCAAGCAGTACGGCCTGGATATGCCCGCCTTTCTACGCTACTTCAAGTGGATGGGGCGCGTGCTGCAGGGTGATTTCGGGCTTTCCTTTCAGTGGAACAAGCCGGTAAGCGAAGTGATAGGCGAGCGTCTGGCACTGACCATCGTGCTGGCGGTGTTCGTAATCATTTTTACATACGCCGTGGCCATACCGATTGGCATATACTCCGCCACGCATCAGTATTCGGCGGGAGACTACGCGTTCACCTTCATCGGCTTTATAGGTCTGGCCATCCCGCAGTTCCTGCTGGCGCTGGTGTTCATGTATATCGGCTTCAGGTACTTCGACGTGAGCATCGGGGGGTTGTTTTCGCCGGATTACGTGGAGGCGCCGTGGAGCATCGCCAAATTCCAGGACATGCTCACACACGTCTGGATCCCCATCATCGTAGTCGGCGCGGGGGGAACGGCGGGACTGATCCGCATCATGCGCGGCTGCCTGCTGGACGAGCTGCGCAAGCAGTACGTGATAACCGCTATGGCCAAGGGCGTGGCCCGCACGAAACTGCTGTTCAAGTATCCCGTCAAGGTGGCCCTGAACCCCATAATCAGCACGATCGGCTGGGTGCTGCCTGCGGCTATTTCGGGCACCAACATCGTGGCCATCGTTTTGAATCTGCCCACGACGGGCCCCACGCTGCTGCAAGCCCTGCTCATGCAGGACATGTACCTGGCCGGAACGTTCATCCTGTTCCTGAGCAGCCTGACGGTGCTCGGGACACTGGTTTCGGACATCCTGCTGGCCCTGGTGGACCCGCGTATCCGCTTTCAATAATGAGGAAGAAAACTCTATGGCCGACAGCGCACAGGTAGCCGACACCTCTCAGACAGCTTACGACGAGAGCTACTTCATCGCCTCTCAGTGGCAGCTCATGTGGCGCAAATTCCGCAAGCACAAGCTGGCCATCCTGGGCGGTGTCGTGCTCGCAGTCATGTACATTATGGCTCTGTTCTGCGAGCTCATCGCGCCGTACGGCGTCGACACGGGCAGCGCGGACACGCTCTTCATACCACCCATGCGCGTGCGCTTCTACGACGGTCGCAAGATAACCCTGCAGCCCTTCGTCTACGGTGTCAAAGATGCCCAGGACCCCGTCACCTGGCGTAGAATGTACAAGGTTGACAAGACCGTACGCTACCCCGTCAGGCTCTTCGTGCGTGGGGACAGGTATAAACTATGGGGCCTGTTCCTGGCCGATCTGCACCTCTTCGGCGTGGACAAACCCGGGGTCTTTTTCCTGCTGGGATCGGACCATCTGGGCCGGGACCTCTTCTCGCGCATACTGTACGCCTCGCGTATCTCGCTCTCGATCGGCCTGGTGGGAGTCACGATAAGCTTCGTCCTGGGGGTCCTGCTGGGCGGATTATCCGGATACTACGGCGGCTCTGTCGACATGGTTATCCAACGGGTTATCGAATTCCTCATGTCGATGCCGCGCATTCCCCTCTGGATGGCTCTTTCCGCTGCGCTGCCGGCGGACTGGCCGCCGATTCGGGTCTACTTCGGCATAACGCTCATCCTCTCCATCTTCGGCTGGACGACCCTGGCGCGAACGGTTCGCGGCAAGTTCCTGGAGCTGCGAGGGGAGGATTTTGCCCTGGCAGCCAAAATCGCCGGCGCTTCCGACTGGCACATCATCCTGCGCCATCTGGCGCCCTCGTTCATGAGCTACATCATCGTGCGGCTGACCCTGGCCATCCCCCAGATGATACTGTGGGAAACGGCCCTGAGCTTTCTCGGTGTCGGGTTGCGGCCGCCGGCTGTCAGCTGGGGCGTGCTGCTTCAGCAGGCCCAGAACATGCGCACCGTGGCCATGAATTCCTGGCTGTTCTTCCCGGCCCTTTTCGTCGTGATCACCGTGCTCTCCTTCAACTTCATGGGCGACGGGCTCAGGGACGCCGCCGATCCCTATAAATAAATAGCCGACAGCAACGCCAACGGGTTATTCGGCCCTGGTCAGCTCGTAGTAGAACCGGAAATCGGGCCCGGCTTTTCCCTCGCCGGACCGTGTGTTCACGTACCCCTGATGCCGCCGGGCCAGCTCGCCAAACTC
>SDBV01009112.1_pt1 | contig 13248 bp, 14 predicted proteins | sample 2277081 | NCBI WGS metagenome assembly SDBV01 (sample SAMN10402039, study PRJNA504765) | marine sediment metagenome | isolation source: marine sediment core GS10_PC15, 223 cmbsf | place: Arctic Ocean: Southern Knipovich Ridge | collected 2010
GTGAAGATATCATCACCAGCGGAACTTACCCAGCAGATGGTCAATTTCGCGGCAATTAACCGCAGGGATGGTGCACTGGCTCTTGAAGAGCAGTTGCGTCATATCGAGGATCAGTTTGTTACAAAGGGCTTGCAGATGCTTGTCGATGGCCAGGAGGAGGATTCTGTTAGAGACATGATGAATCTCGAGATCCAGTACATTCACGAGCGTCATGGTGAAGGTAAGAAGATATTGGAGTTTATGGGGGCATCGGCGCCTGCATTCGGAATGATCGGAACGCTTGTCGGTTTGGTCATGATGCTTCAGAACTTAAGCGACCCATCCAGTATTGGCAAGGGCATGGCGATCGCGCTTCTTACGACTTTTTATGGTGCGGTTCTGGCAAACGTTGTCTTTATTCCACTTGCCGGCAAACTCGGTGTCTATTCGAAGAAAGAGATCATTTCAATGGAAATGACTATGGAGGGGATCTGTTCGATATCAAGGGGAGAAAACCCCACCGTGGTTCGCGAAAAGATGCAGTCATTTGTTTCTCCTTCAAAACGTGAAGATGTTAAGGCGACAGTTTAATGGCTGATAGAAAAATACGTCAGGAAGAGCAAGGCCCGATAGGCGCTCCGGAATGGATGGTCACTTTCAGTGACTGCATGACGCTTCTGCTTACATTTTTTGTGCTTCTGTTGAGCTTTACGGCTTTTGGAGAGAACACGCTTCCGAACCTGGGAAATGCTTTTACAGAATCCATGTCCTCGTCAATAGGCATGGATGATAAAACCGCCCAGGATGCGCTGAAAGCACAACAACCGGTAAAAGAGGTGGAACGCGTAAACAAAGGCAGTGAGACCAAACCTACAACTGAGGACGAAATAAACAAGATCATGAAGCGAAAAAGACCTATCGATTTTAAGAATCTTAAGGTCTTTGCTGTTCCATCGGAAAAATTGTTCTGGGGTGACGGATTCGCCATTTCACGATCCGGCCAGGAAGTACTCAATTCATTAAGTATCTTGTTCAAGGTTGTACCGAGCCGCGTGGTTGTTAGTGAGAACGGCCCAAATACAAATCAGCAAATGGCTCTTGACAGATCGCTTAAGGTCGTCGAATATATGACATCAAGGGGGCTCGAAAGAAACAACTTCAGCATTACGACATCGAGTATGATGCTCAGCGGGCCCAGGGATCGGAGAATGCTTGAGATAACATTACTTGAACCGAGTATATACGAATGAGTGCCAACAAATTTCCAGAAGAGCCTAAAAAAGGGGCACCGGCATTTATCGTCACCTTTTCCGATATGATAACGCTGCTGCTGACTTTTTTTCTTATGCTTCTGTCAATGGCGGAAGAGCAATGTGTAACCGAAAAATTTAAGCAGGGCCAGACATCGTTCCGCCAGGCTCTCGCCGGTTTCGGAATGGAGGGATTCATGATGGGCGGTTCATCCGGGTCCAGATTCACTAATCCCGCGACCAAGTATAAGGTCAACCAAAAAGCCGAAGAGACTGAGGACAGAACTCCCGAAGTAGAAACGGAAATGATCACCCGCATAATCCATGAGATCGAGCGAGTAATGAAAATATCACCTGCCCAGATAACCGGCAGTTCAAGTAATTTTACCGTAACAGACATTCATTTTGAAAAAGGCGGTTGGAAACTAAATGATCAGGCAAAAGAATACCTGTTAAGATACTGCAATGATACTCAGGGGGCTTTTTTCAATGAGCGACCTACGATCTATATTGTCGGCCTTGCCGCAAAAGAAGAAGGTCAAAAACAGCAGTTTATGGTATCGGCCCGGCGGGCACAAGCTGTCACGGATTTTATAAAAAGTAAGCTGTCAAAGGATGCCGGGTGGCCCATTTTCTGCTGGGGTGCCGGCAACGGAGGCGACTGGACAGGCGAACGAGGCATGATCAGCAAGGAAGCCGATATCATGATCTCTTTACTGGGTCAGAATTGACAATATCAGTATTTGCTGCTAAAGGTGTCAAGTTTCTCGACACAGCGTCCGATTTTACGACAGATCGGCTGGGGAAAATCACCGTTTACAACAAATCATTCTCATTTTATCCCAACGGCACAGAATTTGCACTTAGTACCCGTGGAACCATTTTTTCTTTGAATTGGCGGGTAAGCGATGCGTATGGATAATAAGATGTCATCTTTCACACTTTATGTTTGTATTTTGTGCGCTCTTGTGCTGCTAACTCCCTTTTGCATGGGCCAGGAGCCCGATGGGCAAGACTCAGTAAAAAAAAGTGAAGGGATCTTTCCGGAATGGTACAAGAATAATCCCGAGCCGGAAAAAAAGGAAGATGTCCCCGAAAAGGACCTCGACCCAATGAAGCGGCTAATGACGTCAATATCAATTGTAATTGTTCTCGGCGTGTGTGCCTACTGGTTTACCCGCAAGTTTGTCCCGAAACTGACGCGGATACAGGGTAAAAACGTTTCAGTGATCGAAACAATACCGCTCGGATCGAACAGAAATCTATATCTGCTGGAGATAGGCGGCGGGCAGAGATTGCTGATAGGCGGTACCAATGAAAACATTAATCTCCTTGCCGATGTGACCGAGTCGGTATCATCTCAAGAGCCTGTTCCGTCGGCTGCGAAAGGTTGAGCGTATATGCATTATAAACCCTTTCAACTACTGTTTATTCTGATCGTACTTACCGGCGGCTATGCGATGTGCTCAGCGGCGACTCAAACGTCAAATACCACCGGAACAATGCCGTCCATGCCGGATATACTCGACGTCATTAACAAGGCAACTACACCGGCTGACGATGCCCCCGCCGAATGGACAGCCCCTGTAAAGCTTGTCATCATCTTTACCGCACTTGCACTGATACCGAGTCTTATGGTAATGACCACGTCGTTTACGCGGATCGTTATTGTGCTCAGTTTCGCCAGACGTGCGCTTGGCACCCAGACGATACCACCTACAATGGCAATAATGGGCCTTGCGCTGTTTCTTACGCTTTATACGATGGCACCGACATTTTATAAAATAAATGACAATGCGATCAAACCGTATATTGCCGACGAGATGGATTTTAATGAGGCTTCAACGGTCGCCGGCAATAACATCAAGGAGTTTATGGTACGCCAGACACGACAGACAGATCTTGCCCTTTTTATAAAGATGGCCAAGATACAGGTCCCAAGGACTCCGATGGAACTGCCTCTTCATATAGTTGTACCGTCTTTCGTTATCAGCGAGTTTCGCACGGCGTTTGAAATGGGCTGTCTTATGTTCATTCCATTCCTGCTGCTGGACCTTGTTATCGCCAGTATCCTGCTCAGTGCCGGAATGATGATGCTTCCGCCTGTTATGATATCGCTTCCGTTTAAGTTAATCCTCTTTATTCTAATTGACGGTTGGGGGATACTGGCTCACAGCCTGAGTCTCAGTTTCAAATAGGAAAAAACGCAAATTACAAAGGAGCAACCCTATGGATACGGAATATATCATATACCTCGGTCGTCACACCCTTGAGACAGCGCTTCTGTTAGCTGCGCCTATACTGTTGGTGTGCGCGATTACGGGTATTATCGTATCACTGTTCCAAGCGGTAACTTCCCTGCGGGATATGACGCTGACAATGGTGCCAAAGTTGGTGGCTGTGGGGTTTGCGTCGCTTATATTCGGCAACTGGATGCTTGACGTGATAATGACATTTACTTTGGAAATATTCAATCAGATCCAATCTTACGGGCTTTAGCGCCTGTGATTTGATGTGCAGGAGTTTACCCGCAAATAAATGAACGGGATTTTTTAAAAAGCATATACCGTCTCACATAAAAAAACTGCGCGTTTATGCGTGGGTTAACCTTTTGTTTACAATAACTTATATTTTTTACAACGCGAAATTAAAAAATACCATTGGTATTCGTATGGATCTGTTAGCAGGAAAAATGTTAGGTTTTATTCTTGTCCTTACCCGCATCGGGGCATTCTTTTCCATTTCACCGGTATTCAGTTGGCAGGCAATACCCATGAGGGTCAAGATCTCAATGGCGATCCTGACAACGATATTCTTTTCTTTTATCAACAACTGCACGTTAAACAGCCATGATCTGGATATCATTGAGGTAACTCTGATGATAGCCAATGAGGCTATATACGGTCTCAGTCTCGGTCTTATCGCTTCGATGCTGTTTGCTGTTGTCAAATTAGCGGCACGTATTGTCGAAAGGCAGATGGGTCTTTCAATGGCACAAGTACTCGACCCGTTAAGCGGAGAAAGCGGCCAACCCCTCGGTATGCTCATGGAGATAATCTTTGTATTGCTGTTTCTGTCGGCTAACGGCCACCACATGCTGCTGCTTACGGTTTCCAAAAGCTATGACGTCTTTGCGATCGGGTCGATCCCGACGATCGCGGTACTTCTCGACGGGATAGTCACCGCCGGCTCGACAATGCTGGTCTTAGCTCTTAAGATGTCCGCTCCGATATTTGCGGCATTTCTCCTGATGATGGTCGTACTCGCCATCATGGCAAGGGCGGCACCGGAAGCGAATATATTGTTTCTTTCCCTGCCCCTTCGGGTGGGCCTTGGCTTGCTCATGGTAGCTGTCTTTCTACCCTTTATAAGCAATTATGTAGCGGAATTCACAAAGTTCATGGACAAACTGCTGCCAATTTAAAAACTTGACTACATAACAGGATCGCTATGGCATCGGGATCATCAGAAAAAACTGAACAGCCTACGGGAAAACGCATAAGAAAGGCGCGAGAGGGAGGCCAGGTCCCCGCCAGCCAGGAAATGATGTCCGCGATATCGCTTATCGTTCTTTGTGCAATAACCGCAAAAGTCGGACCTCGATTTACGCAATGGGCAATGAGTGAGATGCGCGAAGGTTTCATGTGTAACTATTCCAATGCCGCCAACGCCAATGTTTTCCTTAGTTATGTCAACACTAAACTTCTGGCAAGTTTTGCTATAATGACCCCTTTTTTCCTCGCACTTGTTATTGCCGGTGTTTCGGGCAGTATTTATATAGGCGGATTCAATCTTACACTTAAGCCGTTGAGATGGAAGTTCGACACTATCAATCCCATGAAAGGTTTCAAGAGCCTCATATCCGTCAGCTCATTGGTCAAACTTGTATTTTCTGTCGCAAAGCTTATTTTCATAGGATTCCTCGTTGTCGGCTACGTTCGCGGCAAGATCGACGAACTTGCTACATATCAGTGGCTGGCACCTACACAGTTGTTGGGAGCCTTTTCGAAGCTTATCCTCGGTGCCGTAATAAGACTATGCCTCGGCCTTTTGATCATCGGCCTTATCGACCTGTTCTACCAGAAGTGGAAGTACAAGAAGGGCCTGATGATGACCAAGAAAGAGGTAAAGGAAGAACACGAAGAAGGTGAGGCTCCGCCGGAAGTCCAGAAAAAACTCCGGCAGAAGCAGTTCGAAATCGCCATGCAGCGAATGCTCCAAGACGTACCCAAAGCCAACGTAGTGCTGGTCAATCCGACACACGTCGCCGTCGCCATTCAATACGACAATGAGACAATGCTTGCTCCCATCGTACTTGCCAAGGGCGGCGATCATCTCTGTGAAAAGATAAAGGAGATCGCCCGTGCTTACGGAGTACCTATTATCAGAAGACCCGAACTTGCCCGGGGACTCTTTGCCAGGGTCGAACTCGGCCACCCCATACCCGATGAACTCTTCTCCGCCGTCGCCGAGATACTCGCACTCATCTTCAGACTAAGACACAGAAGATAAACTATGCTCACGTGGAAATCTGTTTCGTAATGTCCTCTCCTTATACCACTATGAAAGAAAAAAGCCCGGTTTGAGCCGGGCTTTCTGTTTGAAAGGATATGGAGCTAATCCTGGATGGTTTTTATGATCTCGACTGGTTTTAGATCGTCTATTTTATCGTTCGGTGTGAACTTTTTTGCCTTTGCGATAAGATCGATCAGTTCGATAACTTCCGTATCGCCTGCAAAATTTCCGCCGATGGCTTGAGCATTGTTCAGGACATCGTCAAGTTTCGCACCTTTGGCCCAGTAGCTTTTGCGAAGTATCTCCGCGAATTCAGTCGCAGTAGATGCAAGCTTAAAAGCATTGGAGCATTTTTCCATATTTTCACTGATGTTTTTCGTTTTGAATTCACTGCTGAATTCCGTTACCTCGCGGGTATCCGGGTGCTTATAGCGGACATAAGTCGTTGCGATAGTGCCTTTCTTTTCGGGCCAGAGCTTAAGCTCGTATAGAGCGGTAGCTGCGTGGCCGGCACCCATCTCGCCGCCATCGACGGCATCGTTGCGGAAGTCTTTGTCGGCAACATCACGGTTTTCATAGCCGATCAGGCGATAGCTGTGAACCACGTCAGGATTGAAATCAACCTGTATCTTAACGTCTCGTGCAATAACCTGCAATGTGCCGGTAAGGTTCTTACCGAACAGTTTTTTGGCTTCGGCAATGGTGTCGATATACGCATAGTAACCGTCACCTTTGTTGCCGAGTTGTTCCATCAGGACATCGTTGTAGTTGCCCATGCCGAAACCAAGCGTCGAAAGAGTGATGCCCTTGACGGCTTTACCCTTGATGATCTCAAGGATCTTTTTGGCACCGGTATTGCCGACGTTTGCAACACCGTCAGAACACAAAATAACACGATTGATACAGCCTTTCGTAAACGCTTTGTTGGCCATATCGTAACCTATGCGGATACCTTCTTCTGCGTATGTCGAACCGCCCGAATGCAGCGAGCGAATAGCTTCCAGGATCGCTTCCTTTTCTTCTAAGCTTTTATGGTCGATGATCTTTTTGCCGCGTGAGCCATATACCGCGATACCGATTTGGTCATTCGGACGAAGTTTATCGACGAGCATGTTGAGAGATTTTTTGACCAGTTCGAGTCGATTCTCACGATTCATCGAGCCAGACACATCGATCACGAATGTAAGTATCGCAGGCTTGCGGTTTTCTTCGGTGATCTGCTGAGCCTTTAGCCCAAGCCGCATCAAGTAGGTGTTCTTGCGCTCTTCGCCAAACTGCCAGGGGCAAGCCTCGGCGTATACAGCAAATGTATCTTCCTGCGGAGCCGGATAGCGGTAGTCAAAGTAGTTGACGAACTCTTCTACGCGTACCGCTTCGTTCGGCGGCAGGTGCCCGTCATGCAGATATTTCCGGATAACCGAATAGCTGCCGGTATCTACATCGCTGGCGAACGTGCTGAGATGATCGTCCTCGGTATCGACGAACGGATTAACGCCGTAGTTCTTAAAGAACATCGCATCGACATCTTCACCATTAGGCGGCGCGGTCCCGCCATGAGCCATGTGATGTTGGCCGGGTGTCTCGTGTTCAGCGAACACCAAACCTCCATGAGGGTCCATCATCGGCCCACCTCTCTGCACAACTCTTCTGCCTTTCGATGCTCCCCCAAGCGGTGGCCACGGCGCCATTTTTCTGGCTACGGCGGGTATAGGTTTAGCCTTAGGTTTGGCTTTAGCCGAGAACCTGCCTGCTACATATCCCAGCGATTCAAGCTCTTTTGATTCATCCTTGCGATCGGCAACAGCAACAACAGAAGATGGCCCGCCGCCGGCAATACCATTGACTCGCTTGGGGCTTTCTACTGACTGAGGTATTTGTTGTTCTGTCCGGTCATTTATAGCGAGCTGCATGTTGGATTCTTTAACTCTGCCAAGTCTTGGCATCATTATGCTGACTGCCAGCCCCGAGACAACTATAAATGCCGCTGCCCAGGCCAATGTTTTCTTTAATGTAAACTTCATGGTCGTATTCCTTTCGGCCCGCTGCTGGTCGTGCTGAGGTTGATCCAATTCGTTCAGTGCGTCATTGATGAGAGAATCAACGAACTTTTCGCTTGGTATATCGGATTCGCGAGTAAGCTTTACCAGCCGCGAGATATTTTTATTTAATTTGTTTTCTTTTCGTTTCATTTTGTTCGAGCCTCCTTATAAGAAGGAGCAAGAGATTTAAGTTTATCGCGGAGAGATATCCTCGCCCGGTAGAGCAGGCTGTGCACAGCCTTTTCCGTAAGAGAGAGTTTTTTCCCGATGGCCCTTGCGCTAAGGTCCTCAATATATTTCGCCTGCAGCACCGTTCGTTCTTTCTCATCGAGTCGATCCATGCCTTCACGAACAAGCAGGGCGGTTTCTTCTTTTTCCAGTATCTCGTCAGGTAGTAACTGCCGGTCGATAGCTTCGATATAAGCGACAAGTTCACTGCCGCTTACCTCGCGTATGGCTCGTCTTCGGAACTCAGCGGCAAGATTGTTATGAGCAATACCGCTCAGCCAGTTTTCGGCCGTGCCTTTTGCCGGGTCGAAGCTGTCTCTACCTCTTACCGCATCGAATACGGTCTTTTGGGTTAACTCTTCGGCGAGTGAAGGGTTAATTCCGCGTCTTATGAACATTCCAAAGATCAGAGGTATACCCCGCTTCAGCAGCGCGGACCATGCGTCCTTGTCAGCACTGCTGATAACGTTTAATTTGCTTTTTTCCGGTATTTCAGTCACTGTTTGGAATTCCTTCCCGGTCTTCACAAGCTATTATGCGCAACAACTGCAAATTACTCACGGTTTTTTTAATTTTTTCGATCAGGCCATATTGGGGGGATATTGTTGCTCCAACGCAACTACTCATTTCCCGGATAGGCCATAAATATTGCTTGCCAGACTTTGTGGCTGTGGTATCATCTATATCATGAGTTCGATACTGCTTATTATTGCCGGGCCGGTTTTTATTGCCGCCATCATCGCCAGACTTTGGGTCTGGGTTCGTATGCGGCCAAAGCAGGACTCGGACCTTGACGAGTATTATCACGAGTTCGAGGATCAGCACCCCGATTATATCAGATATGTGAAATGGTCCAGGATTACCTATATCGCCGCTATCATAAGTGCCCTGCTGCTGTTTCTGGCTATCGCGATCTGAAATTTGCCGCTTTTTCGGCCCTATCACACGTTTTGCCTTCAGTTTCCCCGGCTATAATGCCGATAATAACCTCGTGTATCTATATAAAAACGCCTTTTTTGCCAGTTATTGTGTAGGAATATAATCTGTGACGCCACTGCTATCATTTATTGGAGGCTGTGAGTTTACTTATCTTATTGAGGAGCTTGCCGCAAATCAGGACAGGTTCGGCGAGTTCCGGTTCTACCATGCCTTTGCCGATTCCGGTGCGACGAACTCTTACCTTTTTGTAAAAGAATATGGCGACAAAGTCATTGAACAGGATCCCGATGTCGTTATCATTTCCCTGGCTGACGTCCTTCGCAACTACAAGCGGATGATACAGTTCAACCAGGTCTCCTCCAGGGACCAGCAAGATCAGCAGATCGCCGAGGCTGTCTCTCATTGCGAGGAAATAATCGAGACTCTTTCACCTGCCAATGTTCCGATCATATTGCAGTATTTCCCGTCTTCGCGGGTCGATCTGCTAAACAGGTTCAAACCTGACCCGCAGACTTATAACGAATCTCAGTTTTTGCGGAAATATGTAACAGCAATGGAAGATCTGGCAGCAAAGCAAGCCAACTTTTATTTCATGAACCTGTCAAATATCTGTGCGATCAGCGGCTACTGGCAAAATCTCAAACGCTACGACCCACCATGGCACCAGCATGTTAAGCATCCGGCAGCGCACATCACCGAGGAATTCGCACACTGGATAGATTATGTGCTGCGGCGATCTAAAAAGATCAAGTGCGTTATATGTGATCTTGACAATACTATGTGGAAAGGTGTTATTCGTGATGTTGGTGTCGAGAATCTTGAGGTCAGGATCGATGTTGAAAGGTTCCGGTGGAACGTTCTGCGGGTACTGTATAGCCGCGGTATCATGGTCGGCTTTATCAGTAAAAACGACCCCTATCTTGCTGATGAGATAAACGGCTTTACGGGGCAATACCTTGCCGGCATTAAACCGGTGTGCCTTGAACTTAGCTGGGATGATAAATGGCAGGTGCTAAAGCGAGTGCAGGAAAGGCTCAATATTGGCATTGATTCGTTTATGTTTATCGACGACAACGAATTCGAACGCCAGCAGATGCAGGCTATGCTGCCGGATGTCCGTGTCGCCGACGAATATATATTTGAAAAGTTGCTCTATCTGCCGGCTCTTCAGCCGGAGTTCGTAACGAGTGACAGCAAAAAGAGAAGTCAGTACTATGCCCAGGAAGAAAAAAGACAGCAAACGGCAGAAACGCTTTCACGGGAAGATTTTCTCAAGCAATGCGATTTCCACATCAAGCTCAAACGCGCCGAGCGTTTTGAGGTTAACCGTGTCACCGAACTTATTCAGCGGACGAACCAATTGAACACTTCTATCAAACGCTATACCAAAGAAGAGGTGATAGCTATGGGAACCGGCGGTGAGCATGATATTTTTGTGGTGCATGTCTCGGACAAATTTGGCGATTACGGTTTGGTCGGAGTTTGCATAGGCCGCTATGACGGCGAGATATATGAGATCGATACGCTTTTGTTCAGTTGCCGCATTATGAGCAGGGGCGTAGAAGATTATGTTCTGACGAGTGTGTTGACGTATGCTCGCGAGAATAATTTTAAAAAAGTTGTTTTGCGTTTCTGTAAGGGTCCGAAGAACGATGGGATGCGAACCATTCTTGAGAAAAACGGGTTTTCGGAATTCGAAACCGACGGTGAGAATGCGGTTTATGCTTTTGACTTTAGCAGCCAAGAGATCAACCCGCTGCCGGAATGGTTTACGCTTGTAGAAGACGATGCGATTGCCGCGGTGGTATAACTAAATTTTAGATGTTTTTCTGAGTGCCTCTATCTGTTTGTCATTTAAGAATTTCGGTTTGTCCTGGCACAAAAGTATTCGGCAGGCCAATTCGAAGAAAGAAGCCCTTTCGATCGCTTCGTTGAAATTTTTTCCCACCGTTACGAGGCCGTGATTGCAGAGTATTGCCATTTTTGCGTTTTTCATGGCTTCGATGACGGCTTGGGCCAGTTCCGTCGATCCCGGTAAAATATATGGAATGATGGCGGGGGTACCTATGTATGCCGGGATCTCGATTATGATATTGTAATTGTAAGAGGCCGGGTCGCCGCATGCTATTGCGGTAGCATAGGGGCTTTGGAAATGCAGTACGACGTTTACATCGGGGTTTTGTCTGAGAATTCCTAAATGAAATTCGCTCTCGATAGTCGCCGCCGGGCCGCTAACGCATACGCCGCCTTCAAGTTCGCAAACGGCTACTTGCTCTGCTGTGATCTCTGCAAGCCATGCGCCGCTTGCTGATACTAAGACGCTTTTGTCGTCGAGTCGGCAGGACATATTTCCGCTGCTGCACTGGACGAGGTCGAAGTCGCCGAGCTTATGACATGCTTTTACGAAAGCATCTGTTTTGTTAGCTATGTCCTGCATTTAAGTTATTCTCCGAGGTACCTTACGATGCCGTATTTGCGGGGGACGATGATGTCGGCTTTTCTTGGCTCTACGGTATCGTCAACTTTGTAATCAACATCGAGCAATTCTATGAAGGCCGCGGTGTAGTCCTTGAGGACCCCTGCAATTTTTAATACTTTGTCGCCCTTTATCCGTTCGAGGGTGACGATCTTGCCGATATACTTTTCGAGCAGGGGTTCGTATGAAGCAGCGACCGAGCCGGCGAGATCCTTTTTCATGCGGGTGACGTATTTGTCCTGCGAGGTTAGCATACCGCCTGCCGGTGTCGCCTTTTTGGCACTTGCCATCATCATGTCGACAACTTCCATGATCGAATCCCTTATGGTCTTGAAAACATTGGCTGTCTTTCGGTTGAGCCTTCTGGAAAAGGTCGGGTGGTATGTTACTTTCAGCTCCTGATCTCTTTCGGATTTTGCGGCTTCGGTTAATTGGTCGTGGTAGCGGACGAGCAGTTGGATCTTGGGGTATTCGCTCTTGTAGATGAGGTAGGTGCTCTCGGTCTGGCTGTTTTTGTTGGTGTATGCTTGTTCGTAGACCAGTTCCAAGCCGGTATTCTCGACGTTGAGCTTGCCGTAGAAGATGTCGCCGTCGATCTCCTCGATGGTGACCATGTCGCGTGCGAATGCTTTGAGACATTTGTCGCGGTTTGTTCTTCTGATAAATGCCGCTATCAGGGCCGAGAAGAGTATAAATGCTATTGTAATTGCCGTTACGTATTCAGACATAACAGGTTTTCCTTGATATCAAAACAGTTTCTCGTTTCGCGCCGAATTCGAGGCCGGTAGTATAGCATGGTCGGCTGGGAGATGCCACAAGGGGGCTTTTAGTTTTTAGTTTTTGGTCTTTAGTCTTTAGTTCCTGCAATATTTTCTCCGCGAAATTGGCTTTGATTGGCTTTAATTGGGTTCGTTTGGGTTCGTTTCCTTTTGGCAAAAGAGCGTTGTAAACCTTTCTGCAGCAGTTACTTGCAGCACTTTTGACTCCTTGAAATTGGGTTCGTTTTCCACTTTTTTTATTATTTTGGAAGACAGGGGAATTTGCATTTCGAAAATTGGCTTTGCTTTCCATAAAAAAGTTTTTTGTTTGGGTCTCACTCGAATGTTGCGGTTTTTCCTTTTTGAAATTGGCTTCGTTTGGGTTCGTTCCGTTTTTGGGTTTTGGTTGTAAATCGTTGTAAATATCGCTGCTGTAAGGGTTTGCGGTAGAATTTGCGTTGTTAAAATTGGGTTCGTTCCTCAAAAAAAGGTTTCGCGAAAGCGAGGGTTTGCCTAATAAAAGCGAGTAGCTTGATAGATAGTATGAGGTAATTTTAACGTTTTGCGGTATTTCGTTTATTGTCATTTTTTTCATGTTTTGATCAACTTTTTGCAAAAATCATCGGTTTTTATTCACTTTTGGTTCGATTACACTCACCACAGGTGAACGGTTTTATAGCCGCGACTTTCGCGGCTTAACTGGTCTTTTTTTTAACCACGAATTAATCCTCCTTCGGCGGACTTTCAGCACTAATTTACACTAATTTTTAATTACTCATTCTATCCTGATTATTAGTTGTCTATTATACAAATATTTCCGGCAAAAGTCAAGTGCATTTTTATTTATTTTTGACAGGATAACAGGATTTATAATTATTATTTTTAACAACAACAGCAAAAACTACAACGGGATAAAATACGGATTTACGGGGATATGGAATTAATCTCCTCCTACGGCGGATCTGTGATATTTTCAGGGGGATTTTCTTGACATTTGGGTTATTTATGTTTAGTTTGTCGGTTGTGGATTAGGTTGGTTAAAGAAATGTGGAGAAGCCAGAAAA